>OBMA010002024.1_pt1 | contig 12030 bp, 13 predicted proteins | sample 1539141 | NCBI WGS metagenome assembly OBMA01 (sample SAMEA3991484, study PRJEB22521) | metagenome | biome: anthropogenic terrestrial biome; feature: sewage plant; material: raw primary sludge | place: Sweden | collected 2012-09-26 | reverse complement strand
ATAAATGCACGATGGTCGAGCATCGGATGTTGGGTGCATAATGCCAGACATAATATGGACAGCAATACTCACAAGCAGTGTAATTGCGGCACTTTTGGGTGGAGTGATTGCCGCTTTCGTTACCCTTCGGGTGGATAGGAATCAGTACATTAATGACTACTACAAGACTGTTGTTCAACGACGTCTTGCCGCTTATGAAGAACTTGAGCATTTAATCACTTTACTTAAGACCAGCGTAGCCGACGACAGTGACAACAAGGTCTACCATTTGATTTTTACAGATGGTGACAAATTAAAAGCTTTCGAAATTTTGTTTAGAATTTCTTCACAATCCCTGTGGCTTAGTGACGAAGTTATGGAAGAAACGATAAATTTAAACAGGTTGTTGTATTGTTGTCCCAGCAATCAAGTAGAAATTTTCGCTTTTGCCAAGGAGCACTATAAAACTATTGCCGAGATTCGAACTCGTCTTGAAAGGCTTCATTTAAGGGATTTGATTACTTTGCATGAAGTTGCTAAATTCCTTAAAAGTAAAAAACCAAAAGATTCCTATGGCTTACTATCTACTAAGTAGGTAACTCGTAGGGCGCAATGCGCAAACATCGCTTATTGCGCCCTACAAAAAAGCGGATTCAAATCGAATCCGCTTTTTCATTAAACCAATTCAAAACGATTTAAACCACCACCGTTGCATGTTCACCTTCTGGTAAGGCACGCACTGTGCCGAGTACCGATACGGTTTCGCCTTGCGCGGTCAATAGTTCACGTGCTTTGTCGGCATCGTTGGCCGATACGATAACCACCATGCCGATGCCGCAGTTGAACACGCGGTGCATTTCATCGTCACTGATGTTGCCTGCGGATTGCAACCATTGGAACAGCGGTGGGCGTGTCCATGATTTTGAGTCAATCACCGCTTGCAAACCGTTTGGCAAGACGCGCGGGATGTTTTCCGTCAAGCCGCCGCCTGTGATGTGCGCCATGCCTTTGATGTTGACTTGCTCTAATGTCGCTAAAATCGGTTTGACGTACAGGCGCGTCGGCGCGCTGATGGCTTTTTGCAGTGTAACTCCGCCCATGTCCATGTTCAAATCGGCTTGAGAGACTTCCAATACTTTGCGCACGAGTGAAAAACCATTTGAATGCACACCATTTGAGCCCAAACCCAAAATCACATCGCCTGCAACAATGGTCGAGCCGTTGATGATTTGGTCTTTTTCCACCACACCAACCGCAAAACCTGCGAGGTCGTATTCACCGTCTGGGTACATGGTCGGCATTTCGGCGGTCTCGCCGCCGATAAGCGCACAGCCTGATTCTTCACAGCCTGCTGCAATGCCTTTGATGACGTTGGTCGCGGTGTCGATGTCGAGTTTGCCACAGGCAAAGTAATCAAGGAAAAACAAGGGTTCCGCGCCTTGCACAAGGATGTCGTTCACGCTCATAGCGACCAAATCGATGCCAACCGTGTCGTGAAAGCCCCATTCAAACGCAAGTTTGAGTTTTGTACCCACGCCGTCCGTACCCGATACCAGCACGGGGTTTTGGTATTTTTTAGAGATTTCAAACAATGCGCCGAATCCACCCAAGCCGTTGAGCACGCCTTCGCGCATGGTGCGTTTGGCAAATGGTTTGATGCGTTCGACCAACGCATCGCCCGCATCGATGTCCACGCCAGCGTCTTTATACGATAAACCTGCGGTTTGTGAGGAGTTATTTGCCATAATTCGCGAGAAGTCCTATAAAATGTCGGTTTGATGAATGTGTTTTGAATTAAGTGAGGAAAACAAGCCATGAACCTGAACGATAATAAAGCATGGAAGCAGTTGGTCATGGCGGTTTTCGTGGTGACCGCCATTGTAGCGTTTTTCTGGTTTCTTTGGTCAATAAAGGGCGTGCTTCTACCAATATTTTTCGCGTGTTTTTTGGCGTATTTGCTCAATCCAATTGTGGTTAAACTCGAAAAATGGCATGTGCAACGCTTTATCGGTGCGCTGATTGCTGTTTTTTTAAGTGTTTTGGTACTGATTTTGATGGCGTTGATTCCATGGCCGATTATCAGTTCGCAGTTGCAAATCTTGCATCAAAAATTACCCGAAATGCTCAATTGGACACATCAGTTTATTGCCAATACACCTGCCTTGCGTGCGCTGTTTCCTGATACACCCGACATTGGCTGGGTCAGTCAGCTGCAAACCCTGATTTCTGAAAATGTGAATGTCGGTACTTTGGGGCAAAAAGTGCTCGGGTATATGCGCCAAGGCGGCTCGGTAGTGCTCAGTTTGGTGTCGTGGGTACTGATGTTGCCGATATTGACTTATTTTATTTTGTCCAATTGGCCGAACACCTTGAAAAATTGGCGCAGTTTGCTGCCCAAACGTTGGCGTTTGCAAACATGGCATGTGATGCGCGAAATCGACGATGCTTTGAGTCAATACATGCGTGGCTTAGTGCTCTTGATGCTGAGTCTTGCCGTGTATTACGCGCTGGCTTTGAGCTTGACGGGTTTACAGATTGGAATTCCAGTTGGCATTTTGACGGGCTTTTTTGTGATTATCCCGTATTTGGGCTTTGGCGTTGGTTTGATTTTGGCGGTTTTGGCAGGATTTTTGCAGTTTGGCTTGACCGCGCCGTTTTTTGCAGTGTTGGCGGTTTATGCGCTCGGGCAGTTGCTCGAGAGTTATGTGCTTACACCACGTTTGGTGGGTGAACGGATAGGTTTATCACCCGTGGCGGTAATTGTTGCTTTATTGGTGTTTGGTACTTTATTTGGTTTTGTTGGTATGCTGTTGGCTTTACCCGCAAGTGCGGCGTTGGTTGTGCTCTCGCGCTTCGTCAAACAAGCGTATTTTGACAGCGCGTTTTATCAGAAAGAAGCAGAATAATTTTTATGAAGTATCCACAGTTTGCTCTGGAGTTAAGCCTATCTGATGAGCCCCGTTTGGAAAATTTAATCGTCGGCAAAAATGGCGAGGTCTTGGCGCATTTGTACGATTTGGTCGCGGGAATTTTCGAGCCGATGTGTTTGTACCTTTGGGGTGCAAGTGGTGCGGGTAAAACCCATATTTTGCGCAGCTTGGCTGTGGCAGAGCAGACGCGTTTTTTGACAGCGTGTGATTTTAATGAGTCTGTGGCGGTGGGTGATACGTGTTGGTTTTTAATTGATGATGTCGATGGCTTTGATGCGGTTCAGCAGACAAATTTATTTCATTTGTTCAACGCAGTGCGCAGTTTGCCAGCAGATGATAATCGCCATCTGATTGTAACTGCCAGTTGTACGCCTGCGCGTTTGCCAGAAGGGTATTTGCCCGATTTGCGCACGCGCTTGAGTTGGGATTTGGTCTATCAGCTGCATGTATTGAGCGACGCAGAAAAAGCGCAGGTGCTGACCGAGCAGTCGGAGCAACGTGGTTTGACGCTCGGCAGCGGGGTGATTGAATACATGTTGCGCTATTCATCACGCGATTTGTCTAAATTACACGAGTTTTTGGTGCATTTAGACACGTACAGTTTACAAAAAAAGCAAGCGGTGACCATACCGCTTTTGAAAGAATGGCTGAATCACTCAGCCGAAGTTTAAAAGAGAATGTATGACCATTTTAGCCATCTTTGATTTGGACAAAACCCTGATTGCCAACGATTCAGATTATAACTGGGGCGTTTTTTTGGGTCGCCATGGTTACGTGGATGCAGCGCACTATCAAGCACAAAATGAATATTTCTACGAACAATACGCCAAGGGCACTTTGGATGTTTTTGCGTATTCGGAGTTTGTATTTAAAGTCTTGGCGGACACGTCGATGGCAACGCTGTTGCAATGGCGCGAGCAGTTTATGCAAGAGATGATACTGCCCTTGATTCAACCGCAAGCGATGGCTTTGGTGCAAAAACACATCGACATTGGTCATCAGTGTGTGTTGGTCAGTGCAACCAATGAATTTGTGATTGAGCCGATTGCGCGGTATTTCGGCTTTGAACACATCATTGGCACCACACCCGAACAAATCAACGGTCAATTTACAGGTAAAGTGGCGGGTACGCCGAGTTTCCAAGCGGGTAAAATTGCGCGTTTGGAGCAGTGGTTGGTGGCGCAAAACCTATCGTGGGACACAGTCAAAGGCAGTTTTTTTTACTCGGATTCCATCAATGATTTGCCTTTGTTGGAGCATGTCACTTTCCCTGTCGCATGCAATCCAGATGTGCGTTTGCGCGAGATTGCATTGGCACGCCACTGGCCGATTTTAGAATTATTTGCAACGCAATGATGTGAACCAAGTGAACCATAATGTGAACCAACAATGTCAACAATGATTAAAAAATTTATAACCAACTTATTTTCCTCCAGTAAAGCCGATGCGCCACGCGTCACGGCAAGTGTGACCGCAGGCGCATCGCGCGAAGCCAAGAAAAAACAAATCGCCCGTGCCAAAAAACCCATCGTACACAAAGCGCACTCGTATCCTGCGAAACAACACGACATCAATCCCAAACACATTCCAGAATCAGCGCGTACGGTCGCACAAACTTTGACCGATGCGGGTTTTGAAGCCTATGTGGTCGGCGGCGCGGTGCGTGATTTGATGCTCGGACACATCCCCAAAGATTTTGACGTGGCCACCAATGCGCGTCCTGAGCAAGTGCTTAAATTATTTCGCCGCGCGCGCATCATCGGGCGACGTTTTCGGATTGTCCACGTGATGCACAAACGCGATTTGATTGAAGTCACGACATTTCGAGGTGACAACGCCGATGACGTGGACACCGATGAGCATGGTCGCGTGCTGCGCGACAATGTCTATGGTGGGATTGAATCGGATGCCAAACGGCGCGACATGACGATTAACGCGCTGTACTACGATGTCAAGCGTCAAGTGGTGCTCGATTACCACGGCGGTGTGCCCGATTTGCGCGATCACATGTTGCGCATCATTGGCGACCCCGCAACCCGTTTTCGTGAAGACCCCGTGCGCATGTTGCGTGTCTTGCGTTTCATTGCCAAATTGGATTTTGAAGTCGAAGCGCATACTTTGGACGCCATGAATGAGTGCAAGGCGTTGCTGCGCAACATTCCATCGGCGCGTTTGTTTGACGAGACGCTGAAGTTTTTCACCACGGGTCACGCGGGCGCGAGCATGGATGTCCTGCAAGACTATGATTTCACAGAATTTCTCATGCCCGTATTGCATGAAGTCATGGGCATGGATCGCGGCGCGGATTGGGTGTATGCGGTTTTAGAGCAGACCGATGAGCGCGTGTCTGAGGACAAATCGCTCTCACCGGGGTTTTTGTTCGCGTCCTTGATGTGGATTAAGGTTGAGGAACGTTGGGCGTTTTACCAGCAGCACCATCCATCCATCGTTGCCTTGGACATGGCGATGAATGAGGTCGTGCGAACCGATGACGGCGAAGTGGTCTTGACCAAACGTTTTACTGCCGATATGCGCGATATTTGGAGTTTGCAACCGCGCTTGGAAAAACGCTTGCCGCGTCAAGTACCGAAATTATTGGAGCATCCGCGTTTTCGTGCAGGTTATGACTTCTTTTTACTGCGGGCGCAAATGGGGCATTTGGGCGAAACGGGCTTGGATGTGGCGAACTGGTGGGGCATGATGTATGGCGCGAATGGCGCACAACGCGCGCAGATGTTGGAAGAATTGCGCAATCTACCCAAATCAGAGGGTGCCGCAGGTGAGGGCGCACCAAAAAAACGTCGCCGTCGTAAAGCCAAATCGAAAAGCAACGCCAATAGCCAAGCGGTCTTGGATTCAAATGTAGGGAACGATTGATGACACAAGTCACCACCTACATTGGTATTGGTGCAAATTTGGGCGATGCGCGCGCAACGGTGGTCTCTGCGATTGGTGCGCTGGCGGATATGCCACAGACTCAATTGCAGGCGCAATCGCGTTTGTACACCAGCGCGCCAATGGGTGAAAATGCCACTGGAGACCATTATGTCAACGCAGTGGTGCAACTGTGCACCCGTTTGTCAGCGCATGATTTATTGAACGAATTGCATCGCATTGAACGCGCATTTGGACGCGAGCGCAGTGTCCGAAATGCACCACGGACTTTGGACTTGGATATTTTATTGTACGGCGATGCGTGCATTGAGGATGAGGTGTTGAGCATTCCGCATCCGCGCATGCATGAACGCGCTTTTGTTTTGCGTCCATTATTTGACATTGCGCCCGAACTCTCGTGGCATAATGCGCACGGTCAAAAATTCGATTTAACATTACAACTGAAACACGTTGCGCAACAAGAGATTCAATTATTAGGAACCACAGCATGAGCGAACCAACCCCCTATGGCAGTGCGCCGAGCGTAGAAACCAAACCCGTCAAACCGATTTCTCTGACCACCTTGTTTGAGATGAAAACCCGTGGCGAAAAAATCGCCATGCTCACGTGCTACGACGCTTCATTTTCGGCATTATTGGATACCCAGCACGTGGATTGCATCCTCGTCGGTGATTCGCTGGGCAATGTGATTCAAGGGCAGCGCACCACGATTCCTGTACAAATGAGCGACATGGTGTATCACACCAAAGCAGTTTTGCGCGGGCTTTACACGCGTCCGACTTCACGCGCGTGGGTGGTGGCGGACATGCCGTTTGGCTCGTATGGCACCACCGAGGATGCGCTGCACAATGCGGTCAAACTCATGCAAGCAGGCGCGCACATGGTTAAACTCGAAGGCGGCGCGTGGCTTGCCGATACCGTGCGCAGTTTGGTCAACAACGGTATTCCCGTGTGCGCGCACATGGGTTTAACGCCGCAATCGGTGTATCAGTTGGGTGGCTTTAAAGTGCAAGCGAAAACCGAAGCCGCCGCCGAGCAACTGCTCAAAGAAGCCTTGGTGCTGCAAGAAGCAGGTGCGAGTATGCTCGTGCTCGAAGCCGTGCCGATGCATGTCGGTAAACATGTCACCGAATCGGTGCGCATGGTCACCATCGGCATTGGCGCGGGTAAAGACACCGATGGTCAAGTGCTGGTGTTGTACGACATGCTGGATGTGTTCCCAGGTAAAAAAGCCAAGTTTGTCAAAAATTTTATGGCGGGCAAAAACAGCATCGCCGAGGCTGTGGCCGAGTACGTCGCACAGGTTAAATCGGGCGAATTTCCTGCTCCTGAGCACGGCTTTACAGGTGCTTAGGCGATGAAGGTCAGGGCATACATGCCCATTGAATTGAACACATCAACCAACCAAGGACTGATTTTTTAATGCGAATTATTTCCGATATTCAAGATTTACGTGCTCAAATGAGTGGACAAAACCGCGTGGCATTTGTGCCGACCATGGGCAATCTGCACGCAGGGCATTTATCGCTGATGAAAATCGCTGCCGTGTACGGTGATCCAGTGGTCGCGAGTATTTTTGTCAACCGTTTGCAGTTCGGTCCAAACGAAGACTTTGATAAATACCCACGCACCATGCAATCGGATGTGGATAAATTAGAAGCCGAGCATGTTTATGTGCTGTTCGCGCCGTCTGAAAAAGACCTTTACCCCGAGCCGCAGGAGTACCGCGTGTTACCGCCGACTCAGTTGGGCGATATCTTAGAAGGTGAATTTCGCCCTGGGTTTTTTCAAGGGGTGTGTACGGTGGTGTTGAAACTGTTTTCCTGCGTACAACCGCGCGTGGCGGTGTTTGGCAAAAAAGACTATCAGCAATTGATGATTATCCGTTCGATGTGCCGTCAACTCGCTTTGCCCGTTGAAATCATCGCCGCCGAAACGGTGCGCGATGTGGACGGTTTAGCGTTGTCCTCACGCAATCAATACTTATCGGTTGAAGACCGAGCCGAAGCACCGCGCTTGTACCGCGTGCTCAACCAAGTGCGTGATGCGATTCAAGCAGATGTCGCACACGCCGCAAACAACCTCCATGCACTGGAGGAGAAAGCAGTGGCTGAGTTGACCGAGCATGGTTGGAAACCCGACTACGTTGCGGTGCGCCGTCAACACGATTTATTGAAACCCACACCGGAGCAGGTGCGAGTTGGCGAGCCATTGGTGATTCTCGCAGCGGCGCGCTTGGGCACAACACGTTTGATTGATAATTTAGAAATTTAATCGCACCGTTATTGTGAGCCGTTTCATCGCGAAGCAATCCAGCGGGATATCGATTTAATAGACGCTGATGGATTGCTTCGCTGGTAAATCGCAGCTCGCAATGACGACACACCTTGAAAAACCAATTTTTAATTCCAAAGGAGAAACCAATGACACCCATCATTCAACGAATTGACAGCAACACCCGCATGAGCCAAGCCGTAGTGTACAACGGCGTGGTGTACCTCGCAGGACAAGTGGACGAAACCGCCAAACTTGGCGATGGTCGCTCAATTGAGGCACAAACGGCTGTGGTATTGAGCCAAATTGACAGTTTGCTCGCCAAAGCCGGTACGGATAAAAGCAAATTGCTTAGCGCAACCATCTATCTCACCGACATCAGCACTTTTGCGCAAATGAACGCAGCATGGCTAGCGTGGGTCTCACCTGAAGGTTTGCCCACCCGTGCGACGGTCGGCGTGAGTGCGCTGGCTGCTCCTGAATATGGTGTGGAAATTGTCGTGACTGCTGCGGTTTGATACTGAGTCATCGATATGGTCAGCGTGCAGGATGTGAATATTGAGGCCAGTTGGAAAACGGCGTTGGCGCATGAATTTGCGCAGCCGTATTTTGCGCAAATCAAGGACGGTTTGCTCGCAGAAAAAAACGCGGGCAAAACCATCTATCCGCATGGCAGTTTGATATTCAACGCCTTCAACACCACACCACTGCCTGAGGTCAAAGTTGTGATACTCGGGCAAGACCCGTATCATCAGCCCAATCAAGCGATGGGACTGTCATTTTCAGTACCGCATGGTGTCGCCATTCCGCCGTCTTTGCGCAATGTGTACAAGGAATTGGCGCGTACCATAGACAGATTTATCATCCCCAACCACGGCGATTTGTCCAAATGGGCGCAGCAGGGCGTGTTTTTACTCAACGCCGTACTGACCGTGACCCAAGGGCAAGCGGCGAGCCATGCAGGACTGGGCTGGCAAACCTTTACCGATGCGGTCATTCGCACCATTTCTGAGCACAACGAAGGCGTGGTGTTTATGCTTTGGGGTAACTTTGCTAAGAAAAAAGCTGAGTTAATTGATGCCCATCGTCACCACATCCTGACCGCGGTGCATCCGTCGCCATTGGCAGGCGGTGGCTTTGCTGGGTGCAACCATTTTGCTCTGGCTAACGCGTTGTTGATCAAGCAAGGAAAACAAGCGATTGATTGGCAAGTTTAGTCGGCAAACACCACTCAAATGCCATGAAAACTCATCGCGCGCCGCTGATTTAAAAACTGCTCCAGTTTTCAAAAATTCAAAACAAAATCCCACTCAATCATGTGGCAGTCACCTCAAAGGACGGGTATAATTGCGCTTTCCAATGAGGTGATTTAAATGACAAAATATGTGTTTGTAACGGGTGGCGTGGTATCGTCTTTGGGTAAGGGGATTGCCGCAGCATCTTTGGCCGCTTTGTTGGAGTCGCGAGGTCTGAAAGTGACCATGCTTAAATTGGATCCGTATATCAACGTCGATCCAGGAACCATGAGCCCGATTCAGCATGGTGAAGTATTTGTGACCGAAGACGGCGCGGAAACCGACCTCGATTTGGGGCACTACGAGCGATTCATCAGCGCGAAAATGCGCAAATCCAATAATTTCACGACGGGGCAGATTTATGAGTCTGTTTTGCGCAAAGAGCGTCGTGGCGAGTATCTTGGGAAAACCGTTCAGGTCATCCCGCACATCACCAACGAAATTCAGACCTTCATCGAGCGCGGTGCAGCGGCATCCAACAATGGTCAAACCGATGTCGCGATTGTTGAAATTGGTGGTACGGTGGGTGACATCGAATCCCTGCCTTTTTTAGAAGCAGTGCGTCAAATGAGTTTGCGTTTGGGACGCGGCAATTCGGCCTTTGTGCATTTGACCCTCGTGCCGTATTTGGCTGGTGCGGGTGAACTCAAAACCAAGCCGACGCAGCACTCGGTACAAAAATTGCGCGAAATTGGCATCATGCCCAATGCGCTGCTGTGTCGCGCCGATCGCCCGATTCCTGACGACGAAAAAGCCAAAATTTCTATGTTTTCCAACATCCCGTTGGAAGGCGTGGTTTCGGTTTATGATGTGGACACGATTTACAAAGTGCCTCGTTTGCTGTTTGAACAGGGCTTGGATCAAATCATTTGTGATGAATTGCGTTTGGATGTGCCCAAGGCCAATGTTGATATGTGGGATAAACTGGTTCACGCCTTAGAAAACCCACAGCACACCGTGACCATCGGCATGGTCGGCAAGTATATGGATTTGACCGAGTCGTATAAATCATTGATTGAGGCACTCCGTCACGCGGGCATTCACAATCAAACTCAGGTCAATATTGCATACATAGACTCAGAAGAGTTTGAAAATAATGAAGCGGCGGTTGCGCAGCAACTTGGCAACCTCAATGCGATTCTGGTCCCAGGTGGATTTGGTAAACGCGGCACAGAGGGCAAAATCCGCGCAATTGCCTACGCGCGTGAGCATAAAATTCCGTATTTAGGCATTTGCTTGGGGATGCAGTTGGCGGTGATTGAATTTGCGCGTCATATGGCGGGATTGACGCAAGCCAACAGTACCGAGTTTGACGAGCAATCGGCGCAGCCCGTAGTGGCATTGATTACTGAATGGATGAGCAAGGACGGCTCATTGCAAACACGTGATGAGGATTCTGATTTGGGTGGTACCATGCGTTTGGGTGCACAGTCTTGCCCCGTTAAACCCAACACCAAAGCCTTTGAGATTTATGGTGCGACGGTGACCGAGCGTCACCGCCACCGTTATGAAGTCAACACACGCTATACCGAGCAACTCGAAAAAGCAGGTTTGGTGATTTCTGCACGCACACCGACTGAGAATTTGCCCGAAATGATGGAATTGCCCGTTGAAATGCACCCGTGGTTTGTCGGTGTGCAGTTCCACCCCGAATTCACTTCTACGCCGCGTGATGGACACCCATTATTCAACGCGTTTGTAAAAGCGGCGTTGGTAGGACAGTCCAAATGATGGAATTACTCTCAACTGCACCAACTGCATTAATCGTGGTGATTGTTGTCACCACGGTGGTGACACTGGCAGGGTTTGGGCATCTGCTGTGGCTGTGGAAAAAATCAGGAAAGAAATAATATGAAACTTTGTGGCTTTGAAATTGGTTTGAACCAACCCTTGTTCTTAATCGCTGGTACGTGCTCGATTGAGGGCTTGCAGATGTCCATCGACACCGCTGGCACACTCAAAGCCATGTGCGATGAATTGTCCATCCCCTTGATTTACAAAGGTTCTTTTGATAAAGCCAATCGCTCCTCGGGCAACACCCAGCGCGGCTTGGGCATGGATGAGGGCTTGAAAATTCTCGATGAAGTGCGTCGTCAAATTGGTGTGCCGATTCTGACCGATGTCCACGAAGCCGAGCAAGTCAAAACCGTTGCCAGTGTGGTCGATGTGTTGCAAACACCCGCATTTTTGTGTCGTCAAACCGATTTTATCCGTGCGGTGGCGCAGTCGGGCAAACCTGTCAACATCAAAAAAGGGCAGTTCCTCGCGCCGTCCGACATGAAAAACGTGATTGAAAAAGCCCGCAGTGCAGCGGCGGAGTTGGGCTTGGAAACCGATAACTTCATGGCGTGCGAGCGCGGTGCGAGTTTTGGCTATGGCAATTTGGTTTCGGACATGCGTGGTTTGGCGATTATGCGCCACGGCACACAGAAAAACGATACACCCGTAGTATTTGATGCCACCCATTCGGTGCAACTCCCAGGTGGGCAGGGCACGACCAGCGGTGGTCAACGCGAGTTTGTGCCTGTATTGTCACGCGCGGCGGTCGCCAGCGGGATTGCGGGCATTTTCATGGAAACCCATCCCAATCCAGCCCAAGCATGGTCGGATGGTCCGAATGCAGTGCCACTGGCTCGCATGAAAGAATTGCTCAGCAC
>OBMA010002018.1_pt1 | contig 12049 bp, 7 predicted proteins | sample 1539141 | NCBI WGS metagenome assembly OBMA01 (sample SAMEA3991484, study PRJEB22521) | metagenome | biome: anthropogenic terrestrial biome; feature: sewage plant; material: raw primary sludge | place: Sweden | collected 2012-09-26 | reverse complement strand
ATTTCCCCGGAGAAATGACGCTATATGATTATCGTGAGATGAAAGGTTGGGGATCTCCAATCCCCAATGTTGACGTAACCAATCACGAGGAGGACATCTATGTGGGTTACCGCTATTTCGACACTTTCGGCAAGCAGGTAAGCTATCCTTTCGGCTACGGACTCTCATACACAAAGTTTGAATATGGCAGGCCAACCGTAAGCGGGCATAGCGATGAAATCACCGTCAGCGTCAACATCAAGAACGTTGGCAGCCTTGCAGGCAAGGAAGTGGCAGAAGTCTATGTCACAGCGCCAAAAGGCAAGATTGAGAAACCAGCAAAAGAGCTGAAGACATTCGGCAAGACCCGCGAACTGAAACCGGGCGAAAGCGAGACCCTCAAGATGACATTCAAGAAGCTTGACCTGGCATCCTTTGATGAAGCGCAAAGCCAATGGGTTGTGGATGAAGGTACATACACCGTCAAGGTGGGTGCCAACGTGGAAGACATCCGTGGCACAGCACCGCTCAAGGTGACAGCTCAAACAGAAAAGGTAAGCAACAGCCTGAAACAGCAACAGGCATTAAACTTGCTTAGACAGTAATCCTTATATCAAAAATGTGGCGTATCAATGCTTATGTTGATACGCCACATTTTTATTTTCCATTTCATTACGCATATATTCAGCGGCAAACCTTCCCATCATCTTATATCCCTCCGCATTGGGATGCAACCAGTCTGATTGCCATTCCTTACGCATGGCTTCACGGTCTGCCGGGTCGCGCATCAGCTCATCGAAATCGATCACGCCGTCAAACTCTTTGCTTGAACGTATCCATTCATTCACTATCCTACGCCCTTCCTCATGACCGGCAGTGTAATATCCCGTCCCTTTCATTGGTGTTATCGTGGCACCATAAATCTTCAGGTGATGCAGATGCGCCTTGCGTATCATCTCACGGTATTGCTCTATCAGCAACCGCGCCGTGGTCTTGCCGTCACGGCTGTGTCCGAGGTCGTTTATGCCCTCAAAGACAATCACGCTCTTCACCCCCTGCTGCATCAGTATATCCCGGTCAAAACGGTCCTTGGCAAGCGGCCCGATACTACCCTGCTCCACCACACAATTGCCACCGATACCAAGATTCAACACCCCCGCATTGAGTCCCCGGAGTGGGGCTTTCGGTGCGTTCAACTCTTCAGACATCACATCCGGCCAACGGTTTTGGGCATTATCGGTGCTGTTCTTTCCATCGGTAATTGAGTTGCCAATGATAGCGATGCTGCTTGCCTGCACGTTGTATACTTCTACGGCAGCGATATTAAACCAATGATTCTCACGAAACGCCATCTTGAAATCAGCATACGGATCGGTATATCCACGTGTGATATACGTGGTGGTGCGCGAACCTTGATGCACGGTGGGTTCTTTTGGTGCTTTCTTATAATTTATTGTGATTGCCAGTCGCTGTAAGGGTTTCAAAGAGAAACGTACCGCATTGGAAAGTACAGCCTTGCCCGGCGGTATTTCCACGCCACGCTTGCCCGCGAATCTCAAATATTCTGCTGATGCCGGCTCTATGTCCGACGAGTCTGTTGACACGGCGATATAAACAGATTTTATCACCAATGGTTCTGTGCTCTCCTCATTAGATAGCTTCAGGCGCACGATGTCACCACCCACAGAGACTTTGACGATCTGTCTCACAGAACGGTTGGTCATCTCGTTGTTATACGGCATGAACGATCTCATCGGCATCTGCGGTGCAGCCGCCCACGTACCAACCCAATGGTTATACACCGTGGAATTGTTATACAACGACAACCTTTGCGCGCTCACGGTGAGTGTGAATAATATAAAAAATAAAGACAATAATCTTTTCATATCCCGATAACATCGTTAAGACATGTGCAAAGGTAATAGTTTATTTTAAGAAACGTGCCATAGTATTAAAAAACATTTCCCTGGTGTTTTTCATGGTTTTGTAAACTATTGTTCACCAAAAAGTGCTGCACTTATTTTTTGAATCTAGCTTTGAGATTTATCAAACCGGAAAACAAAAAACCGGAAAGAGAACATGAATACGTGGAAAATATGCGCTAACTTTGCGATTTACGTGTTCCGGAGATGCGAATAACCGTTACTTGTATCGCATTTAACCGTTACTTGCGTTGCATTTAACCGTTACCGGGGATGCGTCTAACGGTTAGTAGATAACCAAAAAGGGATGAATTGTAACGCATTTTGGAATCATTATTTCACAATAATCATCAACCTACTGATTATCAGAGCTTTGTGATATCTCTCCAGAATCCCGCATTTGCGACTGCGGGTAAACTTTTTTGAAATAAGGGCTGCATTTTGAGGGTCATTGTAAACTTTTTGTACCAATAAAATTGGCTATCCCCACGATGGCACGAAGCGGACGGTTTTCTTTGCCAATTGGCAAGCGAAACAAGATAACGAAACAGCCCGTCGACTACCGCCTATGGGCAGTGATAAATTCAATATTGATTTGCAATTCTTTCATATCGAAGTAACAATAAACAATTGATGTAGACCAATCACACTTACAACAAAAGCAGATATCAGATCAACGACATATAAAAAAAATCCCAGCGACATTGCCACTGGGATTCATATATGATTATGGATAAATTTTCAATCAGCAATAAAGTTCAAAACCTTTGCCAAACTGTCTTCTGATTTCCACTTTATTTTGTTTTGTTTCAGAAAAGTCTTCCATCCGGCAACCTTTGCGCTTTTTGCATCAGTCAAATACTTTTCAACACCATTTTTACTGGCTTCTATTTGCAACCCTCCAACAATAAAATAGTATTCATCAATCAGGGTCAAAGTCTTCCCTTCATCTTTCTCCTGCAACATCTTTCCAAGTTCCGGTTTGTCTAATCCGCCCAATTCCAATGACGAGAGACTCTTCACCGCCGATGAGTTAAGGTCAGCCCCATACGCACCTGTTGAAGTTTCCAAACGATCGAAATCAGCCTTGGTAAGTTTCACCAACAGATTGGTTCCCTTAGCATTAATTACTTTCACGAGACGATGATCCGAGAAAATATAGGCATCACCCCCTATCTCCACTCTGACCACGCCTTTGTCATCAGTCTGGTAAATTCGCCCGTCAGTATTTACATAATGTAAGACGTTACCCCACAGATGGATATTAAGGGAACCTTCGCTCTTCTGATTGCCTTGCATGAATATGGTACCTTTAGTGAAATTTCCATATAGATAAGGCCAATGGGTGTTAGGCTCATACTGTGCGAATATTGCTAATGAGCATAACGACAAAATCAATGTTGAAATTAATTTTCTCATATATTTTATTCTTTCATTAATTGTTATACACTTTTTCAACCTTTGACGATCCGTCAGCATATACATGCTTAATAATGTTAATGCCTTTGCGGGGTGTACTAAGCTTCTCACCGGCAATATTGTAATATTCCACGGTAGACTCCGTAGTCACCAAATTTTCCTTGACGCCTGTGCTGCTAAGTACTTGAATGGTAAAATCGCGTGAAACAGAAGCCCCTGTTTGGGTGTTTGTGGCTGTGATAGTCACAAGTCTATTGCCTTCTGCACTGTTAAGAGATTCGGTAGTAACCAGATTGCCATTTACTACATTGAATGGCGCTGTAAGGTACTTATGGAACACGATGCTGTATTCACCTACCAATTTGTATGTGTAAGCAGGGTTGGAAGCTTCGCTTTCTACAGTTATGGACCCAACAACTGCACCGGCAGGCAGTCCCTCGGTCACAGTATAGTTAGACAGCACAATGTCACTAGGATTCACTGATGGAGCCCTGATGCCGACGATTACGCTTTGATAATAGGGATCACTATAATCCATGTTCATCGTTCCGTCTTTCAGGCCGTCGAGCATGAAGTAGCCATTGTTAGATCCGCCCCATCCCCAGTTCACGTGATAAGCGCCATTGGAATAACCGTCAAGATTGAAGCAATGTCCGTATCCTCCTTTCAAGTCCTGCCCACTAAGACATACTGCACGACCATTTTTCAGTTCGTTGATTATCAACTCTTCCCAATCACCCGAATAGTTCTTACGTGCATAATATGCAACAGACTTGGGATATGAGAAATTGCGCTGAAGCGCAGTAACAATATAAGAGTCTTGCGTACCCGACCCATCTTTTCCATAATCCATATTGATAGATACACCACAATGAAAAAGAAGATGGGCAATATCGTCCTTGTCCACATTATCGCTCGAGATTATATGGCTCCAATCATACGCCGCCTCTTTGTCATAATCAATGTATAGGCTGCCATAATTATCACTGGTATAGCTGTATGCGCCACTGGGGCGTGCCGGATATTGAGCCACACTCATGGCTTGTGCCATGGCCACAGCCACACATCCCACGATTGCTTTTCCGTGCTGATTATCTGAGGGACAATACTTATTATACGGACTTGTCTGGTTCCAGTTTACCCGGATTAATGGCGAGACTTCTGACGATACTTTAGAGATACTTTTGGCTTTGGCCATGCAACCCGTGGCCCATCCTGAGTTAACTTCTTCTTTCTCTAAAGCATTCTTCTCGACTATATTACCATAACCGCCAAGAAACGAACTAACATTTTCCGGCTGCCCTTCTGTCTGAAAAACACCAGTGCCAGAATAGCCAAGCAAAGGCGTACTCTTATCATCAGCTGAAATTAACGCCCATCCCTCTGGAACGAACTGCACCACATAGTATACATTCTTGCCATGATATTGCACAGGTGTAATTGAAGAAACGGTCCCCGCGAATACAGGAACCCTTTCAGCCATCATTTCCTGTGCTTTCTGTTTAGCAACATCACTGCTCACATTGTCGGCCACCACACCAATCATAGGTACAAGGCAGACAAGCGATAGAATAAGTCTTTTTATTACCATAATAATATATTCAGATTTGAGCTAAAAATCCCCTCTCCGTCCGAAGCCATAATCAGCAAGGACGGAAAGAGGATTACAATTGTATTTACAGTCAATTACCTGCGCACACTCTTGAGTGAACGTGCATTGACTTTAACCTTTACAGTTTTTACTGTTGATGATTTTACCGCAGTCCTTTTCGCTGCCGACTTAGCACCAGCTGTGGAAGAAGCCGGAGTGAAAGTTGCTGTTGAGCACTTTAACCACCACCCTATAGCTGATGTATATGCCTCGTCACAAGCCACAACACCGAAGTCAGTTGAAACAATGGTACCGTCAGCATTTACAGTGAAAGCGATCTCGTCACCACTGGAAAGACTATAAGTAATCAGACCATATTTTGTGCCTTTGGAACTTGTAGTCAAACCAAGTGCTTCGTAAGCATTAATATATATTTTTCCGGTACTAATGTCATATCTGCCACCTACCTCAGAACCGCTTAAATAGAGATTCTTTATGATCAATCCATTGGTCTTGGATGCATCCTCACTTATTGTAACAGTACCGCCATCGCGCACAGTTGCAGATTCGTCAGAAGCAGAGACATACGTGAAATTGAAATTTCCAAGAATCATACTCTTTGTCATGGCAAAATATTTCCACCAAGACTTGGATGTAAATGCTTTGTTACCGTTTCCATCTACATCAAAAATAACATTTTCTGCGATTTTTACTGTCACAATATCGCCTGCTTCAGGTGCCTCAGGAAGAGCAAAGGTCAGGGTCTTTCCGGATACGCTCCAATCGCTTGCCGCAAGTTTTACTGTGGTTGTCTTTCTGCTATTTGTGTAGATTACAGAAATCTCACCGCCTTTCAGAGCATCATCATTGCGATAGATATTATTGGAGAACGTCAACACCCCATTAAATTTGGAAGCATTGGCAAACACGGTACCAGATTCAGGCGATGTGATGTTGGCATCTGTGATAGACCATGCCACATTAGAGAGATGGATATATACACCAATAAACTTACCTGTTGTCATATTAAGTGAACTTGTATATGCAGGACAAGCGTTACCCTTGCTGTCAACGAAAGCACCCGCTGCCCATGAATAAAGCACGTATGCTCCGGCAGGAACACCCTTAACCGTAAAGTTGGCTTTAGCTCCGCTTACAGAAACATTGATACTGTCTGCATTTATATCTACAGGATTCGTGATATCCCACTCCTGATAATACTTTGCTGTAACAGCACCTGTACCACGCTTAATTGTCTCAGAGAATGTGGCTGTGGTAAGACTGTCCTTAGTCTCGTATTTCACGAAGGTCGGTGCATTGCCATCACTGGTGGTAACAGTGGCGGATACCACCTTGCCAACCACGCCCTTGTCACTGGCTGCAACCGCATACACCTGATATGTGGTATTAGGCGTGCAGAGAGGCACGTTCTTTACATTGCGCATGTTCACCGTAACAGAAGCCACTTTGGCAGTGCTTTGAACTGCACTAGTCACCCCGGATACAGCACCCTTAAGTAATGTTGAAGCTGCAGGAAGGCTTACCTCATCACTAGCGACAACGACGTAAGAATAATACAGAGAACCTGATGCGGGTGTCACTGTGAATGTGAATGTAGAGTCTGTAGTGGTGGCCACGGCGATTGCGGTGGCTGGACCATCTCCATAGTTTTCTACCGTTGGATCCTCCCAGGTGTTGCAACTTGACAACCCCAAGACTACCATTATCAAACTATATAATATCTTTTTCATATACTTATATTCTTTATTATGATTTTACTTTGATAATATCACACCCGGTTCCATAATGTTATACCATCCTGCAGAAGTAGTGGCTGCATCATCCTTGTAAACATGAGAACCGAACCAATCCTGAAGTGTAATAATTCCATTGCCACTGGCATTTGTGGTAATTTTACCCGTGATATAACCGCTTGAAGGAATGTCCTCATCGCCACTCGGACCATAGAAGCCTTCAAGATAGATATGTGGATAACTTGCAGATGAAGCAACAGTCTGCTTAACCGGGATATGGATTTCCGTCTTTTCTGAATTAACGATACCATACACAGGAGTAGCATCAGAAGATCCCCCCGGTACGAGATTGTAAATCCACACCTTGGAAACATCTGCGTCATCCTTTGCTATCTTGACAGTCCATTCAGTATCTCCATTGAAGTTTGAAGCTCCCTTGGCAGCAAATGTACCTAGCATGAATGCCAACGGATGCTCGTCATCCTCAATAGTAACAGTAATAGACTTTGAGGCACCAATATTCGCACCTTTCACATTTATCAGATTGATTTTCATCTTAACATCACCGTTATATGTGTCGTTATCGATGATTTTCAACTTGATATACTGAGTATTGGTTTCCTTGGTGAACGTTAGTGTCTTCGAGGTGTTCTCTACCGCGTAATGCTTTCCCTCTACCGCGGGTGCAATAGAGTCTGGTACGATTTCAAAATCCACCGTTCCGCTAACACCCGACAGAGAAGACAGCAATACCGGAATCACGAGAGAGTCGCCAGTCTCGGAAACAGATGCGGTGGTTTTGGCCAAAGCCACGAATGCATCGCTGTCGTTAAATGTAGGATAGTCATTGACATCACATGAGGAGAATGTCATGACGGCAGCAGCGAGCATACCATAAACTATATTCTTTAATATCTTCATAATTGTAATTCGCATTAAATTAATAACCTGGGTTCTGTACCATATTCGGGTTTGCATCCATTTCACGCTTTGGAATTGGCATGGCCCATCTGTAGCTTGGATAAGGAACATCCTTATTGACAGTCTCATCAAAGTCTGTTCTGACAAGAGAAGTATTAGTGCGAGCATAATCATGGGCGATATGTCCCTCAAAAGCCAACTCCTTGCGACGGTCTGTGAATACACCCGTCTTGGTTGCTGCGGATGCTGTGGCACCACGCTTTGCAGCGAGTGTATTAAGGTCTGAAGCTGCAGTGGCACCAGCAACGGATGCTCCATTAACAATAGCTTCAGCACGGTTGAGATACATTTCAGAAAGACGGATGATTGGCACATTAGTCTGACGTGGAGTGGCTCCGGTCTTTCCATAATACTTCAGCGCGAAGTAATCATTTTCATTCTTCTTGAACAAATTCAGGCGAATGTCACTGCTCTCATAGAGTTTCACAAGATCATTTGTGGCACAAACATCGCCAGAACCATCAAGTGATGTTATATAAGAAAGGTGGGTCCATCCGGATTCATCCCAATACTCATTTTTGTCAGATCCGTACATCTCAAAAATAATCTCGCCCCCTTTAGGTGCTGTGGCTGCCGTGAACATACTTACATAATCGGCTCCACTGACAAGAGAATACTTACCATTGTTAATTACTTTCGTGGCATAGTCGGCAGCTTTCTGCCAATTGTTCATGTAGAGATAAACGCGAGAGAGCAATGCCTGAATGGCAGGCTTAGAAGCAACAGCCGCTGCATCAAGAGCATCGCTACGTGTATAGCTGTCAGACATCAGGCTCTCTGCCTCAGTGAGGTCTGCAACGACCTGATTGTAAACAGCCTTGACTGAATTACGGGCTGGTTTCCCGTTTTCTGTTACCAAAGAGACGGGCACGCCAAGTGTATCAGTAGCATTATTGTACGGCTGTCCATAAGTGACAACCAGGTCAAAATGACTAAGGGCGCGCATGAACAAAGCCTCTGCTTTCAGATCATTCACCTGCTGCTGTGTCACATCACCGACCACCTTGCCTTCAAGATTGTTTATTACATTGTTGGCACGGGCGATAGTATAGTAAGCATAAGACCACAATGATGATGTGGAACTTTCAGTATAGTTCCACTGTGTATCGTTGCGGTAGCGTCCAGAACCAGCCATAGATGTCGGGTTTTTAGCATTACCGGCACGTAATTCAGACTCCAGTACAAACTCTCCGTCATACCATGAAGCACTTTGCATCATTCCATAAAGGGCTGCACCAGCAGAATTAAGATTTGAATATGTCGAGAAGGTCAACTCATTGCTCTGCTTCAATGCAGGTTCCTCGTTAAGATAATCCTTACATGAAGTAAAGAGCCCTGCGGAAACGAGTGCCAAACCTAATAATATCTTTTTCATATATATATGTTCCTTTCTTCTTTTATTAATTATAACGTCAAGTCAACTCCTATAACGAATGTCTTTGTCACAGGATAGACACCATAGCCCATTCCGTCAATGCCACGCTCAGGATCCCAATAATTCACATCATGGAATGTATATACGTTCAGACCGCTGACATATACCTTTGCGGCACTCAGACCAATCTTATTCAGTACTAGTGATGGCACATTGTATGACAAGGTTACATCCTTGATACGGAAATAGTCACCATTCTCCAAGAAGCGAGTTGAATTATAGCTATATGAATTGGTTGAATTACCGGCTATTGGCTTTGGATTACATCCTGTATCACCAGGTTTCCTCCAATAATTCAGCAAACTCTTTGCCTGATTCATTGACATCTGGTTACCGTCTGACTGCAAGTAACGATTCTCAATAATCAAGACTTTGTTACCGCCCTTGAACTCAGAAACGATGCTCAATGTCAGGTTTTTCCATGTCAAAGTGGTGTTGATACCACCTGTGTATGTAGGCTCCGGGCTGCCGGCCTTTACATAACGTGCATCAGCAAAATTGTTTGTCAGAGACCCGTCTTCTGTCCGCCAAAGAGCTTCGCCGTTTACAGGATTCACGCCGTAATAGTCAAGCAGATAGAATGTGAACAGCTTTTCGCCAACAATGTGCTTCAGACGACTGTCTTCAGAATAAGAAATCATATCATCACCTGCAAGCTCGAGAATTTTGGACTTGTTATGTGAAATATTGAAACCTGCATCCCACTTCCAATCCTTGTTTTCGATAATATTCGCATCAAACTGGAATTCAATACCACTGTTACGCATGGAACCTACATTGGTAAGCGCAGTATTAAAACCGGATGTAGAAGACTGCGCCTTAGACAGCAACATATCGGCAGTCTTACGTGTATAGATATCGATACTGCCAGAGAAGCGCTTCAGAAAGCGGAAATCGATTCCTAAGTTCCAAGCGTAGTTTTTCTCCCAAGAAAGGTCAGGATTGGACGGGGTTGATGTGCGCATACCGGTAACACCGTTATATACAGAAGATGTGTAAGTACCATATTGCTGATAAGAAGTAATATCGTTGTTACCATTTACACCATAACTGGCACGCAATTTCAAGATATTAAGCCATGTCTTGTCCTGCATGAACTTCTCGTTATGGATGTTCCAAGATCCGCCCACTGACCAGAACGTACCCCACTGATTATTTGAACCAAACAGCGAGCTTCCATCAGCACGTAGGGATGCCTGTATATAGTAACGAGAATCATAGTTCCAGTCCAAGATTCCAAAATAGGAAAGCATGGTCTCTGTATTTTCGTCATAACTGAGATCATTGGTGGTATTACCTGAAACATGGTAAGGTATTTGCGGATTCAAGCCTTTGGAAGATTGGTAGTTCTGTGCATACATATATTTGAAAGCCTCCTGGCCGATGAGAGCACGCAAGCTATGCTTTCCGAACATATCCTGATAAGTGGCCGTGTTTGATGTGGTTAACGTCTCACGATGTGTCTCCGTCGTTTGAAGTTGAGGATAACCACTTTCGTTATTGTTTGCCTCCAATGACCAATAACGGCGACCATCTACAAAGTTCATTTCAATGGCATCTGTTGTTTTGAATGTCAACTGCTTGATGGGCTTCCACTCAAGATACATACTTCCACTGAAACTATATTTCTTCTGCCACTGGTCATCGTATGCAGCCGTGGCACGTGGGTTGGTGTTCGAATTTTCCGAGATAGCCGTATTATATGATCCATCAGCATTATATGCAGGTGTCCATGGCAGAATGGTAAGACCAGCAAAAGCAGGGTTAGAATAGTAAAGGTTCTGCATTGGCACATCCTCACCATAGCTATAACCGGCGTTCACACGCACACCCGTCTTCAAATACTGGTTTATTTCGTGGTCCGCATTGATACGTGCCTGAATACGTTTAAAATCGATGCCATAATAAATACCTTCATTATTATGATATGAAATAGAACTATAATATTTCGTCCTTGCGCTACCGCCATTCAGAGAAATCTCATATTCCTCCATCTTGCCAGTACGAGTCATCTCATCCATCCAGTTAGTCAACGGACCCGTCAACAAAGAATAAGGACGATAATAACTGGCTGAATTAGTTGGATTATCAGGATTCTTTCCAGCATTGGTAATTGCCTGGCGCTGATAACCAAGAAGTTCTTGCGCAGTCATAACGCCATAATCATTATCATTTGCCAGCGTCGAGATACCATATTTTGCGCGGGCTGTAAAATGGCTCTTGCCTTCCTTTCCTGATTTTGTAGTAATCAATATGACGCCATTGGCAGCACGTGAACCGTACACAGAAGCAGCAGCAGCATCTTTCAATACAGTCACGCTCTCTATATCATTAGGATTAATCATCGCCAATGGGTTATTTGTATTGGTTAAATCGGCATCATCAGCTCCTTGGACAGCCACACCATCAACAACAAACAACGGCTGGTTGCCCGCGTTAATAGAACTTATACCACGGATACGAATGCTCGAAGTAGAGCCTGGTTGGCCTGAACTTTGAGAAACCTGTACACCGGCAAGTTTACCAGACAGCATTTTGTCTATTGATGTTGCTGGAATGTCAGCAATCGCTTTTGAATCGACAGTGGCAATTGAACCGGTCTTTGCTTCACGGCGCGTCGTTCCGTAACCCACTACGATAACTTCATCTAATGTTTTGTCATCAGGATCAAGCACTACCTTCATGTTTTGTGCAGCCTTAACAGTCTTTTTCTGCATACCGATATACGAAATTTCCAAGCGACTGACACCATTGGGTACTGTCAACGAGAAAAAACCATCAGTATTAGTCATTGTACCTGTATTAGTGCCAACGACCTTAATTGAGGCTCCGATTACGGGTTGCCCATCTTCACTATTGAAGACTGTTCCCGTAACAGATGTTTGTGCCATTGCCATTCCTATACTGAGGAACAAGCAGGCCAAAATCATTGTTAGTTTTTTTTTCATAAATCTCTCTCTTTAAAAAA
>OBMA010002016.1_pt1 | contig 12056 bp, 4 predicted proteins | sample 1539141 | NCBI WGS metagenome assembly OBMA01 (sample SAMEA3991484, study PRJEB22521) | metagenome | biome: anthropogenic terrestrial biome; feature: sewage plant; material: raw primary sludge | place: Sweden | collected 2012-09-26 | reverse complement strand
ACTTGATTTCGACCACAGCCTCTCCATCATCAAGCGTCTGAGTCATCTTGACCATTGAAGTCGGATTGTAGCCTCGATAAATAAAATATTCTGTATCAAGGATATAGATTCTTTCTTTTTAAGGTTTTTATATACCGTTTAAAATCTTTACCTTTTCCCTGAAATACTGTGTAAGATGTTTTTTCTTTTTTGTTTCTTTTGTACTTATTCATTGAAATAAATCCCAAATACCTTCGTCTCTGTATAGAGTTATCGTCTATAATTGACAAATCTCTAGAATATGGATAAAAATCTAAGTCGTCAATTTGTATATCTGACTTAAGTTTTATGTGTTTATTGGTTCTTAGAATATATTCAGAACTTGGCCATTCTGGCTGTTGTAATAATATACAATATCCGTCCAATATAATATCGTTAGAATCAACTTTTAAAACGACCAACCCATTGAGACTATCTATCAATTCATCATCAACTAAATAACCATAATCATGCGACATAAAGCGAAAAACACGATATTCACCTTCGCAAGGAGAAAACACGTCAAGCATAGAAGATTTGCCTCCCGGGAAGGAGTCTATCCGTTCTATTTTATCATAATCAATATCAGCTTTTTCATAATCATCATAATAAAAATATTTATACTCTTGCATGACGAATTCCTTACTACTGGAACAAGAAAGAAGCGACATTAAAACAAATGCTATCCAACCATACCTCATTGCATTACATTTTTGTTAATTAATGACTTCGTCTAATTACAACTGGATTATAATGTCCATCACTATTAATAAACATTTCGTATCCTTTATTTGATCTATACACTTCCTTTTCGTGAGCGGCCGTTGTCTCAAAATTCTTTTCCATCCATTGAGGATAAATTTTTGTTACAATTTCAACATGTCCACTAGCATCTGAATAATCATGTTTTCCAGCAATGATATCCCCCAAGTGGACAGAGCCATCAGTTACAACATCTAAACCTTTCAAACGAGTATTATTGTTAGTTGTATAATCCTTTGCCTGAGGAATGGTTTGACCTTTCTTTATTTTATTTATCACATTGTTCTCTGTCAGCATGTCATACACAAAAAGATTACATTTCCAATAATTTGCTGGTATTGGACTTTTTTCTACATTATAAGCATAATCAGAACTTCCTTCATTCCTTCTCGCAGACAAAGCGACATCATATCCTTTCGAGCCCAAACTCAATTGAGACAAATAATCCTCGTATTCATCTTTATGGTTATCGAATGTTTCTTTAAGAATATTAAAATCTTCTCGAACAATATCAAACTCAGCATCAACACCATCATCTATTTCCTCAGTACATACACCTTCTTCTCCATCTATTATGTTGAATGTTCTATTTCCATCCGGATCCATTAGCTTCACTGGATTCCCCGCACAATAGTTATATGGACTCATCCCCACATACTTTTCGAACAACGGGTCTACACCCATCCACATGGCCATCATCGGGTCATAGTATCGGGCGCCGAAGTAGCTCATGCCCGTCTCGGTATCCTGCTCCTTTCCACTGAACTTGTAAGGCATGGCCGGGGAGATAGACGCCTCGTCGAGCATTGTCTCGCCAAACGGCAGATAGACCAGACTCTGCACGATTCTGCCCAGACGGTCAGTGACACAGACGGTGCTGCTGATATGGTCGCCGTGATAGAAGTACTGGTCCAACTCCACCATGGAACTGCCCTGCACGAAGGTATAGCCCGCGTGCACGCTGTCGGGCGTCAACTCCCTAAACTTGATAGGAGCACCAGGCGCATCGCCCTGAGGGTTGAACACAGGGGTTCTTGGCCATCCGCGCGGTATATCGTAGGAGGCGGCATCACCCATCGCGCTGTCAGCGGCCGTTTTCACCGCCTCAATTTTCCCCTCCGCCGCCATGCGGGCATAAACGCCCTTGTTGGTGGCGGGTCCCGGCGGCAGTGCCAGCGAGCTGGCCGGATTCTCCACCTCCGCCGCGTTGAGCGCTGCCATGCGGCTCACATAGTTCTGGTTGCCCGCAGTGAGCACGGGGTTGGCAGCGCTGAACTTGTTGGCAAACGAGCCCGTTCCCATACGGCTGGCCACTCTCTCCGACCCCGCGTAGTAATGCTTGGTGAAGCGTTCGCCCGTGTAGGTCATCATTGGAGACACGTACACCGTAAAGTCGCTGCCGTGCTGTATGCTGCCCATGAACTTGCCATTCACGAACACGCTGCTGTTGTCGGTATGACTCTTGATGACGCGTTCACCGCTGGCATCGTAGGTGTAGGCATAGCTGTCGCCGTTGGAACTCACCGCCACCAGCCGGTCCTCCTCGTCCCAAACCATCTGTCTGTAGGCACCTGTGGTGGTGTCCTGCCACAGGGTGAGGTTGCCGTCAGCGTCATAGTACACTTCCCTGCTGCCCACTGAGGTAGCCTGGTTGGGCCGTTCACCCTCGTAGGCGTAGCGCAGGCTGCAGGAGGTGGCGGCCACCGTGTCGCCGTTGAGGATATGGGCTTGTCTCTTGGCCAATATGTTATAGCGGTCGTCATACTCCATGCCGAGAGAGTACCGGTGCTCCTCGCCGCGCGCCTCGGCCGTTCCGCTGGCCGATATGAGGCGATTGAGGTCATCATAGGTGTAGCGGTGCGCGTAGCTGCCGCCCAGTCCCTCGGCTGGAACCGCCGCCGCATTGGTGATGCCTAGAATGTTGTCCACCTTGTCGTAAGTGTAACTGTTGTCAAGACGGGTCTGTCCGCCGGAGGACAGGCGCGAGACTGTGAGTCGGCTGCGCAGGGGGTCGTAGGCCAGTGTCTGCTCCGCCCCGTTTCCGTAGCGGCGATACACCCGCTGACCGCGGTCGTCGTAGCCCTGCCGGCTGATAAGGTCGTAGGTGCGACCGCTCTTGGTGCCGCTCATGCCGCTGAGCAGTCCCGACTGCGTGTAGCTGTAGCTTACCACCTCCCCGTCGGGGTAGGTGACGCGCATCGTCCGGCCCCACGTGTCAAACTCAGTCTCCGAAACAAAGGTACGCATATCACTCTGTGAAATCAATATCGTGCGGATGGTTTTTGTGATGTTCCCCATCTCGTCGTAGAAGTATTCGGTGCCTCCGCTGGCATCCTGCACCAGGCTGAGTCGGTCGCCGCGGAAGCCCGAGGCGCCGCGGTCCCCGTAGCTAAACTGCACCTTATGCCATGTATTGACGGGATAGTCCACCTCCGTCAGCCGGTCGTAGTCATAGGTGTAGCTTATGCGCGCGTCCGCTCCGAAAGCCCGTATGACGGGCGTCTGCTTGGCGGTTACATTGCCAGCGCGGTCATACTCGAAGGTGGTGAGTCCCGCGTCGGGATGGTCCACGCTCAACTTGTTCCCCATCTGGTCGTAGGTGTAGGTGGTGGTGTTGCCGTCGGTGTCGGTCACTTTCAGCAGCTGCCCCGCCTCGTCATATTCGGTGGTGGTGGTGATGGGTCTGCCCGCGTTGTAGCGGATAGTCCTCAGCGTATGCTGCTTGCTGTCAGTGAACTGCCGGCTGACACGTCCCATCGGGTCGGTGGTGGCAGTCACCAGGCAGACCGGTCCGCCAGCGTCGTCGAGGCTGTATTCTAAGAGCGTCGTAGCGCCATCGGGCAGCGTCACACTAGTCTTTCGGTCCAGCACATCGTAGGTGGTGCGGGTGGGAGCATAGGGCGAGCCGAGGTCCGACAGCACGGTCTCGCTGCCCGGCTCCTCGCTGCCTGGCAGATACTCCTCAAGCACGTTGTCAAAGCGGTCGTACACCTCTTTTCCACTCACGCTCAGCATCCGCTTGTCGGCAGACCCGGCATCCTGGAATACGCTGATGTCATTCTTAATCTGCAGGACGCGGTCCTGTCCGTCGACGAAGGCCACTGTGCGCAACGGGGAGTCGGGATAATCGGTGCGGTAGTGCTCGGTCATCGAATAGGCATAATCGGACGCCTGCCCGTAGCTGAACCGCATGGTGTAGGGCGCCCCGCTCTTTATTTCCTTGGGTGCGGTCACCTGCGCGATGCGTCCGCGGCTGTCATAGTTGTAGAGCATCTGCGATCCGTTGTCGTCGGTCTGACTCAGGCAGGTTCCCCAGCGCGGGTCGTAGATGGCACTGAAGGTGAACCCACTCTGGTCGGTGCGACGGCTGACGTACTGATGCAGACCGGCATCGTATTCCATGCGGCAGCTCACACGCTGTCCATTGTCGTTGGGAGGCAAGGTGACGGACGACACGTTGCCGTACTCATCATAGGTCTGGTCTATGTCGGCCTGCACGGCCTGGCCCTTGGCATTGGTATAGAGCTGGCTCACGCGAGTCACATTACCTTTGGCATCCACCTCCATGGTGTGGTGGCGCACCACGCTGCCATCGGCAGCATACAGCGTCACCTCGCGCGGGTTGTCCATGATGTAGTCGCCGGTCAGACTGTGGTAGGCCACTTTGGCCGTGCGGCCCTTGGCCGAGTTGCCAGTCTCGGCGATGGAGGTCACCCGCCCGTATTTGTCATAAGTGTAGTCCTCACGGCTAAGCATGAAGCGGCTGCTGTCGCCCGACAGATTGTAGGCACGCGTTTCCTCGACGGTCTTGGCCGAGAAGCAGCAGCGAACGGTGCCCTCCACGGGATAACCAAGGGTATATTCACTGGTGGTGCGCGCCATAAGGCGGCCTGTGCCGGTGCGCGCCTCGCTGCAGAGAAGGTCGCCGCTGCCGGCGTAGGTGCGGTTGTCGTAGGCCTGCCGCACCTGGTGATGGACGCTGTGGTCGGCATTGAGGGTGGTGGAGGTCACACTGTCGAACCCGTAGGACTCGCGCTCCTCGCGGTCATAATACGACCGCCCGTAGCTGTAGGTGGTGAGAGTGGAGTCGTCGCCATCACCCCGGTGGCCGTCAAAGGTGGCCACGCTGCTCAGCAGACGGTGGCTGTCGGGGTCGTCCTGGGTGGGCTTGCGCAGGCTGTAGCCAAACTCCATGCTCTGCCGCAGTGGCATCGTCACCTTCCGCAGCAGGTTGGTGTTGCCGATGCGGCTGCGGCAGACGGTCATGTCGTCCTTGTCGCTGGAGAAGATGGCATCGGGATAGCCGTCGCCGTCAATGTCGGAAATCAGTTCCGAGCTGCTGGAGACGCCGTGCTGTATTCCGCCAGAGATGCTGACGGACACCTTGACCAACCAGACACAGAAAGAGAAGCTGGCGCCCACGTTGGCCGACTCGCCCATCGAGCACCCAGTGCTCCGCAACGGCACCGTCATGTCAGAATAGCTGGTCTCTACAAATTTGGTGCCCGTGTTGATATAGACAGATGGGGCACCGGATTCCATGGACGTATGCGGATCTATGCGGTCGGGCAAGCCATCGCCGTTCAGGTCCTGATAAATCGTTTTCGTGCTGGTAGTGGTCATGGTCAGACCAGCTCCCAGATTTACCGAAAACGACTTGTTGGAGCTGCCTTTGTTGTTCTTTAGGTTCTTCCATCCCGCCATCTCATCCTTGCCGATGCTTCCGCTGCCGCCCACACTGCCACTTACCGTTCCACTGGAGCTTTCCACCACTTTGTAGTTTTCCATCTTTGCATAGTCGGTAAAGCCGTATCCAATGTTGAAGGCTACCTCGCCGCTATCATTGATGCGGTCGGGCAGACCGTCGCCATTCAGGTCAAGATAGGAGGATTCCTGGCTGTCGCTGCTTTCTCCGCCTGATATGCTGCCATACAAGGAAGCCGAATGGGAGGCCTTGTCCGCATTAGGAGTGCTCGATTCGGTCTTTTTATTGAATATCTTACTGATTGGCACTGCCGGATTCTCTCCAAATCCGTAGGCTTCGGCACTCATATTGTTGATTTTGAAGGTGCTGATGGCCTCTTTGCCACCACGCTGGCCCATCGGGTTGGTGAACTGCGCGCTGCCCTCGCTCACGATGTCAGGATAGCGGTCGCCGTTAAGGTCCATGGCTTCCACTATCTGGTGCGAGTGAGTGGTGGTATATGATCCGTCCAGTATGGAGGCGTTGCCGAAGAAGCTATTGGTCTCCTCTTCTGCCAGCTTGACGGGGGCATCAAGTTCTCCGGCGGCACCGCCTATGACATAAGGCTCCACATAGACATCCTGCAGTCCGATGCGGCCGGAACTCTGTCCGTAGGCAGTCAGGCTGACTGACGTGTCGGCTCCCACATAAGCGTTCATGTTGCCCGACGGATTCATTGGTGTCAGCAACTGGTCGGTCGGGGAAGTCAGGCCATCCATCGATTCCTTGTCGGTCAGTTTGGCCGGGTCTATGTTCCTTAGTTTGTCGCTATTGCTGTCGTCCACTTTCAGGTCCGATTCGGCCATCGGACGTTCACTGCGGCCGCCATTAGCATTGTAGGAGAACTGCCCCCACCCGTGATAGAAGAAACCCATGTCGGAATTGGAGCATGGGGCATAGACGCTCAATGGGACCTCTTCGGTCACATTGATCACTGCCGTGTCCTGTGACTTGCGCGCGCTGTCATACACAATACGCAGCACGCGCGAGGTGACCTTGCACAGACAATCGGCGGCCCTAAAGCTGGACGGCCAATTGTCCGACAGGACCGACACGTACAATTTTCCTGTCACGAATGGCAGCCGTGTCAGGCTGTCCTTGCTCACCTGCAGGTTGCCGGCCCCTATGCTGTCGGACGGGACCGTCCGGTCGTTTGCGGCATGACACAGGTTGCTTATATGGCCAGACGATGATTTCACGCTGAGGCTATAGCCGTGCTGTGCGGGCAAGCTGCCCGATTGCGGCTGAATGCTTACCGACAATACGGAATCATGAATGGCATAGCCGTTTGCTACCGCCAGCGGGGTGTAAAGATCATGGTCCACTGTCGGGTAACCCGTTTGTGTCTTTCCCTTGGCGTCAACATATGTTATTCGGGGTGTATAGTGTACTTTCTCAAACGAAATGTCCGATGCGGCGGTCAGGCTGAAAGAGAGTGAGTCGCCCGCTTCCAGATGGAGCGAGGCGATGGATTGGTCATCGCTGATGGGTTGATTGGGCAGATAGGCACGGACTATAAGGGTGTCTTTCCCCCCACTGCTGTCTCTTTCCGTCACGGTCAGGTGCAGGGTGTCGGAGAGGGGGCTCGAACTGATTATGCTTGTCAGGTTTATATCGCCTGTCTCTGGCATCAGAAATCCGCCCTCGCCTGCCAGCAGGAAATCCTGACTTGCCGAGTAATATCCGTATCTGCGCCCGTTCTCGTCCCTGTCGGATGGCTTGATAGTAGTATCTTGAAAGGCGGTGTAGGTAATATCCGGCGACCACTGCACGCGGTCGTAACTACCGTTGTAGACGGAATTTACGCGGAAATAGATGCGGTCGCCCTTGTCCACACTGATGACACCCAGCGACGGGCGGTATTCCCTATGGTCGTCACTGGCGATGGTTTGGCGCCACTTCTCGTCGCCGCGCACTTGTATCATCAGTTTCACTCCATCCTTGCGGGCTGTCTGGGCATAGGCGGTGTCCGATGGGAATGAACGCAGGCTGACAGGCGCATTGATGGTCACCTTGCCGCTGAATGGCGCTTGCCACACCCGCACGGCATCATTCATAGGATATCGTTCCGCCTGCTGTTTTTCTTCCTCTTTTGCATCGGGATAGATGTCGCTGCTTACCGCCGCACCCGGCAAGACTCCTTTCAGTGCTTTGCTGAATGTCGGAACTCCATTCTCAAGGCTATTGAAATAGACGCTTCCGCCTATGGCAAGGTCCATCAGCCCGTCTCCGTTGAAATCGGAAAAATAGTTTTTTATGCGTGTCTTGCTGTCGGTTTTGCTCCAGCCGATGCCGCCCGTCAGCAGGGCTCCTGATCCCAGACTTACTGACACACCCCATGTGTCGCTGTTGCTCTTTGTTGACGAGAAAGACTCGCTGACGCCTGTCAGCTGGCGTTTTTCGGCGAAGGTCAGGTCTCCGTTGTTCTTGCGGTACCACAGATTACCGTCGTACCATGTCACCTTGTCGGTCAGGCCGTCGCCGTCAATGTCTATCATGGTGATGGCTCCCTCCCCCTCGCTGCGGGTGTGGTCGTAGTTGCCGTTGACCGTACCCAACGAGCACAGGCCTGCACCCACACTGCCGCCCACAGAAAAGCCGCTGCTGCGGCTGCCAGATATGGAGGTGTAGGCGTCATCGTCTTTCAGAACCAGCATACCTGGTGTCAGACGCGGACAAGACAGGTCCACTCGTTCGCCTTTTCCAAACATGTTGTTCAGACCCGACTTACCGAGGTCGTCGTAGTAGTCCAGCGTGTGTTCTCCTATGGTCTGGCCTGAGGCGTCCACTTCCCGGATGCTTGTCAGCAGCTGCGCATAGAAAGGTCCTTCCTTGTGGCTCAGCTCGTAGCGGCGTATCTCCTGTTCTTCGTAGCTTACACTTATCTGCGTCAGCAGCTCGCTATTGCTCTGTTTCAAAAATCCCAGACGCCCGTCCGTGGTAGCGTCCGGACGGCCTTCCAATCCAGTGAAGGTTACGGTATAGGCGCCTTTGGCGCCGTCGTGACCCGTATAGTTGATGCTTGACAGTACCAATTCCTGGGAACCGAACTGCCCCTGCTTCTTGCGGTATGTGTAGCTTATACTGTTGCCATTGGCGTCCACCGTCCGGCTCAGCAGCCATTCACCCCTGCCCGACGGGCTTCCCAGGTATGAGTCCTCGCTCGTGCCGTAATAGCTGGTGGTCCCGTTCTTGTCGGTCACGGTCCATGTGTAGTCAAGGGGACTGTCGCCGTGGCGCTCAATGCGCGCAAAGCGACCTTCCCGCCGCAGCCAGTACTGCTTGACGCCTTGGGTGCGGGGCTCCGGTGTGGCGGTACGAGCGTCAGGATACAGCGCCTCGCCTTCCAGAGTGTAGCTCTCGCTCTCCTTGGCGGGGTCGTAGCGGGGAACTCCCCAACGAGTGTCGATGCTGATGGAGGAGATGCTGACGTTCCATCCGTGGCCCGCCCAGCCTCCACGGACCGTACTGCCATAGCTGAGCGTCACGGCCGGTGTCAGTCCCTGACGACCCTGAGGCAGCGATATGGGATAGCTCAGAGAAAGGCTGCCACGCTGGTTCGCCTCCGGTTCTTTCATCCTGGTGATACCTGCAGTCGGATCCGCGGCTTTCAAGTCTTTAATCTGCGTCGGAACAAAAATGTTCCCTTCCGGATTCTCAGGGGTCTTGAGCAAGCCGTTTATCATGTCCGTGAAGTGTGTCGTACGGCTCTCGACATAGCTCTCGGTCTCGTTGACGCACGTCAACGGCAGAGCCTGCCACTGCTGCCGTTTCTCGTCATAGTAGTAGGTCCGTATATCTCTGGCTTCGTAGCCATTGGGAATGAGCACACTGTCGTAGGGCATCGTCAGGATGGCTTCTCCTCTGAAGCGGATGCCGTGAGGCAGGAATCGATAGCCTCCCTCTCCAGGGGTTACGTTTACCAGATCGCTTGGAATGGAGGGCAGCTGCCCTTTTTCCAGACGTGAGATGGAAAGGATACTGTCCCGTTCCAGCAATCCGCTGTCTACGGTCAGACTCGCCTCCCCAAGACTCAGGGTCGTGCTGCTGTCCTGACTGAAAAGCCGGCTTGCGCTGCCTGATGATACGGTTCGCGGGCAGCGGTAGCTGATAGGAATGTCCAGTATCTGGCCCGCTGGCCCTTCCTTTTCCGCTTGCTTGGCGTTTCCATTGCCCCCGGTGACAATCCGTCTGGAGGGTGAATTCCCGACCTGACCGCCGATTATACTGTTCAGCGACGCGCCCGCCGATAAGCGGTTGGTCTCGCTGCTGTTATTCTGTTTGATGCAGTAGGCCGTAAAGGCCAGCAAAAACATAATGAGTATAGACAGTTTCTTCATTTAGTTATCAGTTTTTCACGTACCGATATTCCTCGGGTTTCGGCTTCAATTATCTTTATACCTTTCTCTATCATGGGTAGCGTTATGTCATACGATGAACTGCCGCCATGCACTTGGCTCGACAGCAGACGGCCGTCTCCGCTATATACATTTATTCGCACTTTCACCACCTCCTGCGTGCGGATACTGGCCACGCAGTCCTCTCCTGCCAACACAGGGTTGGGACTCAGGCTCAAACGGATGTAGTCCTGGGGGGCGGACGGTTCCGTTTCTCCGACACTCTGAAGGCTCAGCACATCGCCATCCCGCAGCGGGACTCCTGCGAAACGGATGCCTTGACCGCTTTGTATGCTGTCTGACGTACCGTCAGAATGGCTTACCACCAGCGTGCTGGACGTGACATTCTGACCGATGCTGAACTCCAGGCCGCACGTGTGGACAACACCCGATGGATGCTGGCACACTTTCCACTTGCGGCGAAGCTCGCTCCGGCCTCCAGATCTCTCAAACAGCGCCTGCTGGCCGTTGTCGCCCACCAGCAGGTAGTCGCCCTGCCGCAGGTTCGAGCAGGTCAGTCGGAGCGTGGAATCCGATGCGTTGACTGTGGCTGACTGACTCAGATGGCTCGTGCTGTCAACACCCATCCCTATCACATGGCTGTTGTAGCCCGATTCCCTGTACGGATTCCACACTTCCTTTCCGGTCGCCGTGTAATAGCTTGACATGCGACTGAGGGATATGCCGTACTTGATGGACAGGTAGCTCTCCACCATTCCAAGCTCCAACGGGGATAGGGTGCGGCGTATTAGCAGATACTCCGCCATGCGGCCACTCGGCGTGTCGATAGGAAGACTCTCAGATGGACGCCCGCCAACGATAAGCCGGCGACCGGACCGCCCGCCAACTGCTGGCTTGCCCGCATGGCGATAGGTATATATCTGAGGCTCTGTGACCTTGGTTGCGTAATTCATATATTGGATTCCACGCAAGTCCGACAACCGGCTGGTGGTGTGTATCAGTTCTGTGCTATCCGATTTCTCTATCCTCCATATCGCTTTCTCTCCCTCCGTCTGGCTGCCATCAAACACAGAAAGAAAGTAAAAATCATCCAAACTATCTATCTGAAGGGTATCGCTGTAACCTGTCGACAAATCCTGCGTGGGATTCCCATTTAGAACTTGCCCGACCGTAGCGTGATGCCAATGGGCCACTCCGTCTTTCCAGACATTGATTGACATTGCTTGCTGACACAATAACAGACTCAGCAATATTATACAGATTGTCCCTTCCCTTTTCATCTTCTCCGGTGTGATGATTTTTCTCCATACGAATAGGCATATCCCACGGTGACTTCCACACAACCGGTATGATTGCTGTTCTCCACAAAACGATAGGTGTTGTTTTCTGTGGTCATGGCATCCGAAACGCCCCACAGATAACGGGCATCTATGCTGAACCCGAAAGGAAACTCGTAGCTCAGACCTGTCATCACCGAAAAATCGGTGTTTCCCTTTATCACCTGACTCATCTGATCGCGCGTCTCCACGTCCGGACCCGACAGTCCCAAAGACTCGCCATTGCTGCTGTAACTGATGCTGCCAGGAGTGATGTTGAAGCCTATCTGAGCGCCTGCTTCCAAGTTCAGTCCACGCCACAGGTAGCATTTCACCATACACCCCACCTGGATGTACTGGTAGTCGAACCCCACATCGTAATGAAGACCGTACACATCGCTGTATTTCAGCTTGCTCCCCTTGCTCGCATATGTTATCTCCGGCTGAAAGGCTATGATGGTTTCGGGAATCTTTGCATTGAAGAACACGCCGCCTTCTCCTCCCAGCTTCCACTTCTCGTCAAGGCTGTAGTTGGAATAATAATCCTCACTTACCAATATGTTGGCAGTGTTACTTATACGGCTGCACGTGATGCCACCCTTTATACCGATACTGTAGTTCCCTTCGTACTGCGCATGGACTGACTGTATGGACTCCATGAACAACACGATGGAGAACAGATATTTATACTTTATCACTTTTTGTATGATTCTTTTTTATCACTACATTGTTTCTCTATCGTTTCTTTAGGCGGAATACCCCCAAAACAGCTTCGATGTATGTAAACTTATTTGGTACAAAAATAAGACTTGCTGCCAAAACTTGCAACTGAAAAGAACTTTTTTTCGAATTAAGATA
>OBMA010002015.1_pt1 | contig 12061 bp, 10 predicted proteins | sample 1539141 | NCBI WGS metagenome assembly OBMA01 (sample SAMEA3991484, study PRJEB22521) | metagenome | biome: anthropogenic terrestrial biome; feature: sewage plant; material: raw primary sludge | place: Sweden | collected 2012-09-26 | reverse complement strand
CATCACTAAATAACCATCCTAAAATATTTGAATGTTTTATCTCTTGATTTCCCATTCCTGTAATTTCAAGTATATTAAAATCTAATACATTATTATTAATATCTTCAAATACTTTCTGTACTTCATCATTGAATATAAATTCTTTCAAACTATCTATTTCTTTTGACATATCTTTCCTCTGCGTTTTTTTCATTACAGTTTTTTGTCTTTTAAATGTCAATCAATAAAAGCTTCTGTGATAAATATCTTTGGATTATTGCAATATTTTTTGATTTTAAAAGCACTTGAAGCTTTTCCATCTTCAATATCCACAACAAACATTTGTAAAATAGATTTACAAGAATTTGGAACTTCAAAATGTCCACCAATTCCTGTTGTTACCTTTTGAATTGGAATTTTGCTCTCCATTCCTATTACATTATCTCTACAACCAGTTAGTCCAATATCTGTTAAATATGCTGTGTTTTCGTAAATTTGTAAATCATCAGTTCCCACATGAGTGTGAGTTCCACAAATTGCACTTATTTGATTTTTGAACATCATTAACATTATTCTTTTTTCACTTGTTGCTTCTGCGTGAAAATCTAAAAAGATATTTTTTATATTTTGTTCATGAAGATTTGCTACTAATTTTTTTGCCCAATTAAAAGGGTTTTCAACTGTTGGCATCCCATAAATTCCCATTAGATTTATAACTGCTAATTTTTCAATTCCATTTGAAGTTTCAATTTCGCAAATTTTAACTCCACTTCCAATTAAACCTTCAGGATAGTTATCAGGTCTTAAAACGTTTGAAGTTTCTAGTAAAACCATCATATCTTTTTTCTTATCAAAGCTGTGATTTCCACCTGTGATTAAATCTATTCCACTTTTAAAAAGTTCTTTTGAACCTTCAATTGTTAATCCAAAACCATGACTTGCATTTTCACCATTTGCAATTACAAAATCAATTTCATACTCTTTTTTGATTTTTATTAAATTTTCTTTTATTATTTTTCTTCCAGGTCGTCCTACAACGTCTCCAATAAAGGCTATTCTCATCTATCTTCTTTAGTAAAATTTTTCGTAATTGTATTAAAATAAGCTTTTATATATCTTTTTGATTTAAAGCTTTGGCACAAACAAAAGCTTCACTAAAAGCTATTTGAAAATTAAATCCACCTAATTCACCTGTAATATCTAAACATTCACCTATAAAATATAAATCTTTTTGTTTTAAACTTTCAAAATTATCATGATTTATTTCGTTTGTATTTACGCCACCTTTTGTAACTTCGGCTTTTGTATATCCAAAATTTCCAGCTGGGGGGAATTCATAATATTTTAATAATTTTAGTTTTTCTTTTTCATCATCTGTCAATATTGAAACACTTTTATCTTCAAGCTCAACAGAAGCTAAAAACTCTTGAGTAAATCTTTTTGGAAGTGGTAGTGCTGTTGATATGATTTTGTTTCCACTTAAAAACTTTTCTAATTTTTGTTTTGGTAAAAAATCAATTGCAATTTTTCCTTTTTTCCAATATAAAGAAGTAGTTAAAATAACAGGTCCAGAGCAACCTTTGTGAGCAAATAATAATGAACCTTCAAAAGTTTTTCCTTCTACAAAAGTAAAAACAGGAGTTGAAAGTCCAGAAAGATTTTTAAACCAAAACTGCTCTTTTTGAACTGTAAATCCTACAAGTGCAGGTTCTAGTTTATTAATAGTGTGTCCAAACTTTTTTGCAATATCAAAACCAATTCCTGAGGCTCCTAACATGGCATATGATAAACCACCACTTGCAACTACTACTTTTTTTGCTTCTATTAATTTTGTATCTGTTTTTATTTTATAATGTTTATTAAATTCAATATCTAAAACTGTTGTATTTAAATATTTTTTTACATGAGTAGTAAGTTTTGTAAACATATCAATAACATCTTGGCTAGAATCACAAAAATATGTTCCTTTTACTATTTTTGGATTTATTTTTGGAAACACCCCATTTTTATTTAAAAAAGCTAATAAATCATCTTTTGAGAATTTTTCTAATAACTCTTTTACAAATTGAGTATCACCTAAGTAATTTTTGCAAGTTACAAGTTCATTTGTAATATTGCATTTTGCTCCACCTGAAACTTTTATTTTAGGTGCTAATTTTGCATTTGCATCAATAATGCAAATATTTTTATATTTATTTTTATCAAGATTTGAAGCTAACATTAAAGAGCTAGCTCCGGCTCCTATGATTGCTATATCGTAGATGTTTCATCCTTTTTACATGTGAACCTATTTATTCCATCTATATATTCATACTCTAAAGTATAGTTATTTGCTTTTAAAATATTGAAAATAATATATAAACCTAAACCAAAAGAATCTTTTGATTTATCTTCATTTGAAAAAAATGGCTCAAAATAATCCGATAAAGGATATTTTAATTGTTCTCCCACATTTTCAAATATAATATTTTCATTTTCATTTTTTATTGTTACTTCTTTATTTGGTGAGTATTTAATTGCATTATCTATTAGATTTTTTATTGCAATTGAAAATAATTTAAAATTTATTTCAATCTTTTTATTATCATATTTTGAAATTACATACTCATCTTCTATCATCAAAATATCTTTTGCATTATCAACAACATCTTCTAAATAATAAAACTTCTTTTCAATATTTTTTGAAGATGAAATTAACTCTTCAATTGAAGCGAACTCATTTATCAAAGATTCTAATCTATTAAAAACTGATTTTAATTTTTCATTATTTTCTTCATTTTGCTCCAATTGAGTTAAGAATCTTCCCTTTGTTATTGGAGTTTTTAGCTCATGCATAATATTTCTAATAAAAATATTTCTAGCTTCTTTTAAACTTTTTAATTTTAAAGCTGTTTTTTTAAACTCCATACCCAAAAGTGATACTTCATCTTTACTATCGCTATTGCAACACTCAAAATCAAAATTTTCATCACCTAAAGTTTTTACTTTATCTTTTAATATTTTAAGTGGTATTAATTTTCTAAGAGTTATTAAATAAACTAAAATAATTGTAATTAATAAAATCGAAAAAACCAAAGTTATATAAAGCTGTGAATTACTACTTGAATCACTATTATCACGAATCAACAAGGTGTCATTTCTCTTTTTTATATATATATAATTTTTGCTTTCTAAATTTAATATTCTAAAAACATCATTAGATTTTGGATGATTTTTTTCCACTAATACTTTTGTTTCAGGATTATATGTTATTGCATTTATTTTTACTGTATCTAAAAAAAGAGTGTAATCTATCTCTTCTAGATTTTTTAAAAAGTTTTCATCAATTCCAACTTTTTCTTGTCTTGAAATCATCTTAATTACTGGAACATATTTATCTAAAAGTTGCACTTCTTTCATCCTATAATCATGGGTAATTAATACCATAAAACAGGCTATTACTAATAATACTGATATAATGAAACTTACGCTTATGGTAAAAAATATTGATTGTCTATTCATTGTATAAATTTATATCCCATTCCTCTAATTGTATGCAAGTATTCTGGCTCTTTTGGATTATCTTCTATTTTATGTCTTATTCTATTTATAATAACAGCCAATGAGCCTGAACTTTCATAATCTTGATTTAAGATATCTGAATTTTCAAAAATATCTTCCCTTGAAATTATAAAGCCTTCCCTTTTTATTAAAAGAGATAAAACTTCGAATTCACCTGCTGTTAGTTTAACATATTTAGCATTTTTTGTAATTTCTTTTTTTTCAACATTTAAAATAAATGTTTTATTTTTAGGCTCTTCTGGTATATTTGAGTGATTAAATCTTCGTAAAATTGTTTTTATTCTAATTTCAAGTTCCCTTGGGTCATAAGGTTTTGGTAAATAATCATCAGCTCCAAGCTGTAAAGCTGTAACTTTATCAGTTATATCACTTCTTGCACTTGAAATAATTATTGGAATATTAAAATCTTTTACTATTGCTTTACAAACATCTAATCCATCCATTCCAGGAAGTGTTAAATCTAAAATAACAAGGTCAAATTTATTTATTTTTAAAGAAGAAAGAGCCAAAAATGGCTCTTCATAGTTGGTAACTTCCATATTAAATTGCTTTAAATATTGTGTTAGAACATTAGCTAATTCTAAATCATCTTCTATCATTGCAATTTTTATCAAAATCTATCCTTTTAAATAGTCCCTATTTAAAAGGAACCTAATCATTTTTAATTTACTTTTAACGGTATTTATAAAAATACCTAAAGTAAAACAAATTCTAAAGGGCTTTAGAAAAAGCCTTATAATTTTTTATTCATTTTTTCTTTTCTTAAATCCATTAAAACTTTTAACTGTTCTTTTTGTTTAGGAGTTAAAATTGCATAAGATTTTTCTAATACTTCTGCATGAGATTTTAACATATTATCTCTTTTTTCAGCCATTATCTTAATATATTTATTTTTATCAAACGAATCTTTTGTGAAAGCTTCATCAAATGTTTCCATTTTTTCTCTACTATCAGCCACAATTTTTTCAATTTTATTCTCTTGTTCTTGGGTTAAACTTAAGTGTTTAAACATAGGCAACATAGATTTTTCACCATGTCTTTTATCCATATTCATTGAATCTTTTTGCATCATACAATTATTATTTTTCATTTCATTATTTCCTGCAAATAAACCACTTACTAATACGGTACTTAAAACTAATCCTGATATAATCTTATTTCTTGTTCTCATTTTTAAATCCTTTTTATTTGATATGTGAAATTATTACATTACTCTTTTAATCAATTATAAATTCTATATTAATGGAAACTTAACGATAAAAGAAGAAGATATTATTTATCTTTAGATATAATAAAATCAAAATACAAATTAAAGAATAGACATAATATGCAACTATCAAAATTTATAAATAAATTTATTTTTTCAATAGCTTTTATTTCCACATCATTAACATTTTTAGTATCAATACTTTTTCAATATATCAATTTTGAAAAAGATAAACAATATATAAAAAGTGAATTTATTCAATTAAAAAAAAATGAGCTACAAAAAGAAATTGAAGCTATTTTTAATCTAATTGAACATGAAGAATTAGTATTACAAAGAATTAAAAATAATCTTAAAGAAAATACTAATATTGAAAAAATAGAAGAAGAAAATAAAAATGAAATATTAAAATGGTTAGCTTCATATAAAGTTGGGGTAAATGGATATATCTTTGTAAATAATCTTGAAAATAAAGCTCTTATTTTGGATGGTAAAAAACTTGAGATTCCAATGGAATATTCATCTAAATCTTTATATGAAAAACAGCTTGATGCAATAAAAAATCCAAATGGGGGATTTTTATTTTATAAATTCAAAAAACCAGATACAGTAGAACAGTTTGAAAAAATAGCATTTGTTAAAGAGCATAAAAAATATAAATGGATTATAGGAACAGGTACATATATAGACGATGTTGAAAAAGAATTAGCAAGAAAAGAAACTATTTTTAAAAATAGTATTGAAAATCAAATAAAATCTTTATTATTACTTTTTGTTTTTATTTTAATGGGTGTTTACATAATTACAAAAAAATTATCTAAATATATAAAAACAAATATCAGTAATCTTACTATTTCATTTGAAAAAGCAGCAAGAGAAAATAAAAAAATTGATACAAATAACTTAACATATAAAGAGTTTATATCATTAGCAAATAATTTAAATATAACACTTGAAAATAAAAATCTCATAGAAAAAGAGCTACAAGATTATATAAATTTAGTTAATGAACATATAATCATTTCATCTACTGATGTAAATGGAATTATTACGGATGTAAATAATGCATTTTGTAATATTTCAGGTTATACAAAAGAAGAATTAGTAGGAAAAACTCACCAAATCATTAGACATCCTGATACACCTGAATTATTTTATAAAAAAATGTGGGATATTTTACTTAGTGGCAAAGATTGGAAAGGTGAGATTAAAAATATTGATAAAAACGGAAGAAATTACTGGGTACAAGCTATAATTAAACCTGTATATAAAAATAATGAAATTATAGGATTTACATCTTTACGAACAAATATTACAGATAAAAAATATATTGAGCATTTATCAATAACAGATGAATTAACAAAACTTTATAATAGAAGATTTTTCAATACTAAAATTGAAGATGAAATAAATAGAGCAAAAAGAGAAAATAACTATTTCTCTTTATTAATATTAGATATAGATTATTTCAAAGAATACAATGATACCTATGGTCATCAAGAAGGAGATATTGCCTTAGAAAAAGTATCTTTTATTTTAAAAAAATATACAAATAGAAGTAGTGATTTTGCATTTAGATTAGGTGGAGAAGAGTTTGGTATTATTACCACATTAGATAAAATAAAAGTTATTGAATTTGCTAATCATCTAAAAAATGAAATTGAAAACCTAAAAATTGAACATAAATCAAGTATCATTAATAATTATTTAACAATATCAATTGGCATAACTTCAAAAAAAGGTACAGATATTTCTAATAGTAATATTTTATATAAAGAAGCTGATGATGAATTATATAAAGCAAAAAAAAATGGGAGAAATTGTATTTCTATACAAAAATAAAATATGAAAATACGTATTGGAACTTTTAATCTTTATCAATTTGTAGAGCCTCCTTATTCTTGGTACACAAAAAGAGAAAAATTCACACCACAAGAGTGGGAAGAAAAAATAGCTTGGATAAAACAACAAGTTGTAGATATGAATTGTGACATTATAGGATTTCAAGAAGTATTCTCAAAAAAAGCTCTGAAAACTCTTCTTGATGAGCTTGGATTTAAATATTTTAAAACAATTGATAGTGCAAAAAAAGATAAAAAGAATGAAAATGTTTATATTAGCACAACAGTTGCCCTTGCATCAAAATATCCAATTAAAAATCTAAAAAGAGTTGAAATTGATTTTTCAGCATTAAAAAAACATTATTTTGAAGGTTTTTTTAAATTTGCTAGAGAGCCTATTAAAGCTACTGTAATTTTACCAAATGGCAAAGAATTAAATGTTTATGTTTGTCATTTAAAATCAAATAGAGATAATGAATTTGAATATATTTTCACAAAAGATACTACATTAAAAGAAAAGATTGAAAAAACAACAAAAGCATTAAAAGAAAATTATTCACTATCACTTAAACAAAGACTTTGTGAAGCAAGTTCTTTATTTAGTGATATTAAACAAACAAATAAGCCTAGTGTTTTATTAACTGATTTAAATGACAAAGAGTTTTCCCTTACAATTGATGTTCTTTCAAATATAAAATATCATGAAAATAATCTATCAAAAGATGAGTATTTACTTTTAGATGCTTATCATCTTGATAAAAAAGAGCTTTATAATCCACATCCCGAATTCAAAGGAATAAAAAGAGTTCCTACTAGTTATTTTGCGGGAAAAGGAAATGTATTAGACTATATTTTTATATCAAGTCATTTTGATAAAAAGAAAAATAATAATATTGGAAAAGTTAGTTCATATGAAGTATTTAATAAACATTTAGAAAAAAATCAAAATGGCTCTCTTTTACAAAGTGACCATGCTCAAGTTGTATGTGAAATAGAATATTTATAAAAAACCTTTAATATATTTTTATTTATACAATATAAACTACTTTTTGCACACTTTGTTTTTATATAATTTCTCTATAATAAATTTTGCAGTAATTTATTATACAAAAGAGCAAACCCATATACAAATTATTATTTTTTAGACTCCTTTCGTGCTCTTCCTTTAGTACAAAAAAGAGAAAGTGTGCTTTCTTTCTCTTTTTATTTTTAAAGATTTAACAAAATATCCCCCCTAAGTTTATTTTGATACAAAATCTTTTCATATTTTAACTTTAGTTAAAAAGTAAAAAAACCTCCTAATAATTTACTTTTTATAAGAGAACTAAAGTTAAAAAAAAAGAGAAAGTTGCAATATGCTTTCTCTTTTTTTGATTTTAATTTACTTCCTTAGATACCTCAAAGTCGTAGCAATAATATCATCATCATCTTTACTTGGAGATTTTATACTCTCTTTTGTAGCATCATCTTTTGTAAATGTAATATTCATCTCATAAGAGCTAATATTTTGAATACCTTTATTTAAAGCAAGAATTTTTATGATAATTAGTTCTATAAACTGTTTTGTGAAAATATCAGGTTTACCAAATCTATCTTCCATCTCTTCTTCAATTTTATACACATCTTGAATATCACTTGCCCGACTTAGTCTTCTGTAAAGTTCAAGTCTTACTCTATCTTCATGGATATAATCATCTGAGATGTATGCTGAAATTGCTAGTTTTATATCAACTGTTTTTTTCTCTTTCTTTTCATCACCACTTAAACTAGCAAGTGCATCTTCTAACATTTTTAGATATAAACCATATCCAATTTGTTTGATGTGTCCACTTTGGGCTTCGCCTATAATATTTCCACCACCTCTGATTTCTAAATCTTGGTGAGCTAAAGCTGTTCCACTTCCTAAGTATGAATTTGATTCAAGTGCCACAAGTCTTTTTACTGCATCATCTGTGATTTGTTTTTTATCTTCAACTACGTAATAACAAAATCCCTCTTTGTTACTTCTCCCAACTCGTCCTCGAAGCTGATGTAAATCAGCGATTCCAAATCTATCAGCTCCATCGATGATGATTGAGTTTGCATTTGGTAAATGAAGTCCTGATTCAACTATTGAAGTTGCAAGTAAAATATCAAACTCTTTATTTTCAAAGGCATCAATAACTTTTTCTGCAAGTTCTGGTTTGATTTGAGAGTGGATTACTTGGATTTTGATTCCTGGAACTATTTGTTCAATATCTGCTTTTTTTGCTTCAATTGAAGCTATATTATTATGCACATAAAAAAGCTGTCCACCTCTTCTTTTTTCCCTTAAAATAACCTCTTTGATTAGTTTGTCACTAAACTCTTTTACATAAGTTCGAACTCCTAATCTCTCAGTTGGAGGTGTCAGAAGTGAACTCATACCTTTTAGTTTTGATAAGGCTAGATTTAGAGTTCGTGGAATTGGTGTTGCACTCATTGAGAAAATATGTACATCTTCTCTTAAATGTTTTAATTTTTCTTTTTGTTTAACCCCAAATTTATGCTCTTCATCGATGATTACTAAGGCTAAATTATTTGTTTTAATTTCAAGTAAAGAGTGCGTTCCAATAACAAGTTTTATCTCTCCACTTTCAAGACCTTTTTTAATATGAGTTTTCTCTTTTGCAGGTGTTTTTCCATCAAGTTTAGCAATACTTATTCCAAATTCAGAAAATCTTTTTTGCATACTATGATAATGTTGAGTGGCCAAAAGTGTCGTAGGACAAACAAAAATGGCTTGATATCCATCCAAAATCACAGCTAACATCGCATTCATTGCAACTTCTGTTTTACCAAATCCAACATCACCTGAAAGAAGTCTATCCATAACTCGACCGCTACTAATATCAGCAAAAATTTCTCTAATACTTCTTTTTTGGTCTTTTGTATAATCAAAACCTGCACTTTTTTGAAAATCTTCAAGGATTTTTTTGTCTGTATTGATTTGAATTCCATTTACAAGTTCACGTGCAGCTGCAATTTTTATAATATCATTTGCGATAGCAAATAATCTATCTTTTACTTTTTCTTTTAATTTAGCAAAAGAGCCTTTCCCCAGTTTATCAACAACAGCATAAGAGCTTCCATCAGCCACATACCTATCAATTAAATCAATATTTTCAACTGGAATTAAAAGCTTATCTTCCCCTGCGTACTGAACTATTACAAAGTCTCTTTTAGCACCCATTACAGTTACGGGCTCTATTCCCTTATATTGACCAATTCCATGTTTCTCATGAACTACATAATCGTTTAATTGAAGCTCATCAAGAACAAGTTTTACTTTTTTCTTTCTTCTTCTTTTTATCTCTTTATTTAAAGAAATTATTACTTCATCTCGACCTACAAGATTTAAAATATAATTTTCAAAAACATACTTTATATTTTTATCATTTAAATCTAAATCGTAGCCTTTTATTTTAGCTTCAGTTCCAGAAATAATAGTAATTTTTTTCTCTTTGTGAAAAGAAATAAATTCTTTTACATTTGCAGGAGCTATTTCTTGGTAATTCTTACTATGGTAAATTTGTGGGGTTAATAAAAACTTATCTTTATTTATTCTTTTTTCTTCAAAAACATAAACTTCTTCAAGCTCATCCAAAGCATCTTGAGTTATAAATGAACTTAAATTTTGAGGTAAATATTCGCCCAATTTATCTAAATACCAAAAACCCAAAGAGTGAATATCTTTGATAAAAGCATCACTTGAAACTGTTTCTATTTGTTCGTTTATTAATTCTAGCGATTCTTCATCAAGTGCTAAAAAAGCTGGATTTATAGAAAATGTTTCTATTTCATCTTTTGTTGATTTTTGGTCTTCAATATCGAATTTTCTAATACTTTCAACTTCATCATCAAATAGTGAAACCCTATATCCAAACTCACTTCCCAAAGGACAAATATCAATAATATCCCCACGAATAGAAACTTCACCCTCACTTGTAACAATATCTACAAAGTAATATCCCCAATTGTAAAGTTTTGATTTTAGTTTATCAATTTTGATTGTATCTGCAAAATTTATTGTAAAACTATCAAAACACATCTGCTTTGGAAGTGGATATGAGATTGTTCGAATTGGAGAAATTAGGATTTTATCTAGTTTTTTATAAGAGTAATAAGAGCTTAAAGTTTTTGTAATATCTTGAAGTTCATCACTAAAAGATAACAAATCATCTCCAAAATTTGCTCTAAAATCTGATAATACAAAAGGTTTCAAACCCAAATATGCCACGATATCTGAAGCAATTTGAGCTTGCCTGTCATCATTTACGATTAGAAGTTGGCACTCTTTTGTTCTTTTTTCATCTTTTAGATTTTTTAAAAAGTCATAGATATTTTTCACTATTTTTCTACTTCAGCCAACTCAAAATCATTTGTTGTTTTATCATAAAAATAAGTGGGATATGGTGTTTCATTTAATAAAAAAATTAAATTTGCATCATTGAATTTATTTTTTTGAAGACCTTTCTTAAATACTTCTAAAATATAAGCTTTTGTAGAAAAAGTGGTAGTTGTTGATTTGGCTGTATATACAAATTCTTCACCTTCAACTATTTTAAAACCCTCTTTTTTTACATGTTTTTCAAATTTCTCAATATCCTCTAATCCACCAACATCCAATAAAACTATTACTTCAATTGCGTCCATTTTTTCCCCAAAAATTTTTGCATTATTCTAACATATAAAAGTTTTGTTATTGATTGTAATATTAAATGATAAAATGATAAAATCTAAAGTAAAATAATATTCAGATACTATTTTTTATAACATGATATATATTATCGATTTTATTTCAGAGGATTTAAAATGAACTATGAATTATTAAGTAAACTAGCTATGGAAGAAGCAGAAAAATCAAAAAATGAAACTTTACTTCTAAAAAAAAGAAATGAAATATTAAATAAAGAAGTTGAAAGATTAGAATCTTTAATAAAAAAAATAGAAGATGAAAAAATCTCTTTAAAAAATGAAACAGCTGAGCTAAAAAAAGAATTTGATGCTTTGAAAATTGTGTTGGAGTTTAGAGAAGATGAAAAACAAGATTTTCCCCATTATTCGTGAGGAATAGGGGGGAGGTAACTAAAATCATACACTTTTTTGCTAATCCTTAAGCCACCATTTCAGATTGTAACACTTTTTGTTTTTCATGTTTTTCTTCAAATTTTACAGGTGATAAATTTCCTAAATAACTATGACTTTTTATCCTATTATAATAAAATTCAATATATTAAAAAATCTCTTTTTTTGCTTGTTTTTTTGTATAAAAATAATGTGTTATAAACTAATTCTTGTTTTAGTGATTTCTCAAATAGAGTGCACAAGCACAAGAAAAAAACTCTCTGCCACAGAATTATCCCAACAGTTCTATTTTCTACTCGTACTTTAAATAATATTATAAAACCATTTTAATATTAGAATGGTCACCTAACATTTTATAAATTTCTGT
>OBMA010002014.1_pt1 | contig 12064 bp, 9 predicted proteins | sample 1539141 | NCBI WGS metagenome assembly OBMA01 (sample SAMEA3991484, study PRJEB22521) | metagenome | biome: anthropogenic terrestrial biome; feature: sewage plant; material: raw primary sludge | place: Sweden | collected 2012-09-26 | reverse complement strand
TCGCGTCCCGAAGAAGACCGCGAAGTGTTCACCGCCAAGGTGCAGGGCTTGTTCCCCACAGCGCAGGATTTCAAGCGCATGTTCCCCGCCGTGCTGCGCGGTACTGCTCTGGGCTCTGCCCTGGGTATCCTGCCTGGCGGTGGTGCGCTGCTGTCGGCTTTTGCTGCCTACACCATCGAGAAGAAGACCAAGCTGCACCCTGGTGAAGTGCCCTTCGGCCAAGGCAACATCCGCGGTGTGGCGGCTCCTGAGTCTGCCAACAACGCTGGCTCGCAAACCTCGTTCATTCCTCTGCTGACCCTGGGCATTCCTCCCAACGCCGTGATGGCGCTGATGGTGGGTGCCATGACCATCCACAACATCCAGCCTGGCCCCCAGGTGATGACCAGCAACCCTGAACTGTTCTGGGGCCTGATCGCTTCGATGTGGATCGGCAACGCCATGCTGGTGATCCTGAACCTGCCGCTGATCGGTGTGTGGATCAAGCTGCTGACGGTGCCTTACCGCTGGCTGTTCCCGTCCATCGTGCTGTTCTGCGCGGTGGGTGTGTACTCCACCAACAACAACACCTGGGATATCTGGATGGTGGGTGGCTTTGGTCTGGTGGGCTACATCTTCCACAAGCTGGGCACCGAGCCTGCGCCATTGCTGCTGGGCTTCATCCTCGGCCCGATGATGGAAGAGAACCTGCGCCGTGCGCTGCTGCTGTCGCGTGGCGACTGGAGCGTGTTTGTCACGCGTCCTCTGTCGGCCGGTCTGCTGGCTGCGGCGGCTCTGCTGCTCATCATCGTGCTGCTGCCAGCCGTGAAGAACAAGCGCGAAGAAGCCTTCGTGGAAGACTGATAACGGCAAGGGAGAGGCTTTCTCTCCCGTCTTTGCGCACCTCCAACAACGGCACCTTCGGGTGCCGTTGTTTTTTGCCGTGTGGCGGCGCAGCGGAATAGGGCAGCCGGTACACAATGGGGCTGATTTGCTTTCCGGGATTTGCATGTCTGCCACGATCAGCCCCACGCAGCACCCGCACCGGGTGTTGCTGCACAACGAAATCCACGCCCGCCCGCCAGAGGCCATGTCGGCGCCGCTGGCCATTGCCCACATCGTCATGCTGGCCGACGCCGCCGAGCGCGAGGCCAGCCGTGCCCATGTGGCCGCGCTGCTGCGCGACCACCACCTGGCGCTGCCCGATGCGGGCACCACCCATCTGCGCATGGATCTGGGAGCCTTTCGCCTACGCTGGGAACTGCATACCGAATTCGTTTCCTGGACCTTCATGGTGCCTGCGGCGGTGGAATCGTTCGGTGAGCGGGAGCCCGTGAGCGCCATCGCCTCGGTGCCGCGCGAGTGGCTGGCGGCACTGCCCGGCCAATGCCTGTGCAGCCTGAACTTGTGGGTGTTGCCCACCCACACCTTCGGCTCGGGCTCGCTGATCAAGCATGTGCTGCATGAGGACACGCTGCTGGCCTCCACCGTGGCCGACGGGCACGGTGAGGTCTACACCGACTTTGCCATCCACGCCGACGGCTTCTCGCGCATGGTGTTGTTGGCCGGTGGCATGACGCAGCGCCGCCTGGGCCGCCTGGTGCAGCGCCTGCTGGAGATCGAAACCTACCGCATGGCCGCCCTGCTGGGCTTGCCTGCCGCGCGCGAGGCTTCGTCCGTACTGGCCTTCGCCGAGCGTGAACTGGCCGAGCTGGCCAACGCTATCCGCACCGCCAACCGCGATGATGAACCTGCGCTGCTGGATCGACTGACCCGGCTGGCCGGGCAGGTGGAGAGCCAGTACGCCGCCACACATTCGCGGTTTTCGGCAAGCAGCGCCTATTTCGAGCTGGTGGATCGGCGCATCAAGGACATTGCCGAGTCGCGCCTGGCGGGCATGCAGACCATTGGGGAGTTCATGGACAGGCGCCTCACGCCCGCCCGCAGCACCTGCGAATGGGCCGCGCGCAGGCAGGATGCCCTGTCCCAACGCGTTTCGCGCATGAGCAACCTGCTGCGCACGCGGGTGGAAATCGAGCAGCAACAAAGCAGCCAGGCCCTGCTGGCCACCATGAACCAGCGGCAGGACCTGCAACTCAAGCTGCAGTCCACGGTGGAGGGGTTATCGGTGGCGGCCATCACCTACTACATCGTGGGGCTGGTCACCTATCTGGCCAAGGGCGGCAAGGCCCTGGGCTGGCCGCTGTCGCCAGAGTCCACCGCGGCCATTGCCATTCCGCTGGTGGCCGTGAGCGTGTGGCTGTCTTTGCGCCGCTTGCACCACCGGTTGTTTCGCAAGCATTGAGCGGGGCGGTTGCTGCGCGCGCCTGCCATCGCCAGTGGAGCAGGCTGGCACCCAAATGCTCGACGCCGCCGCCAGGCCTGCCGTGCCACACTGGGGTGCTGTTGCCCCCACTCTTCAAAGAACCTTCCCGTGTCGCATCCTGCTACATCCGCTGACAAGCACTCTGGCCTGGCTGGGGGGCATGGCGCTGGCGCTGCTGGGCTCCATCGCGTTCAGCGGCAAGGCCATCATCGTCAAGCTGGCCTACCGCTACGGTGTGGACGCGGTCACCCTCATCATGTACCGCATGCTGTTTGCGCTGCCCATCTTTGCCGCGATGGCATGGTGGGCCAGCCGGGGCAAGCCGCCCCTGTCGCGCAAAGACTGGCTGGGGGTGCTGGGCCTGGGCGTCACCGGGTATTACCTCGCCAGCTTTCTGGACTTTGCAGGGCTGATGTACGTGACGGCCAGCCTGGAGCGCCTCATCCTGTACCTCAACCCCACGCTGGTGGTGGTGCTGGGCTGGGCGCTGTATGGCAAGCGCATCCGGGCCGGGCAGGCGCTGGGCATGGGCATCAGCTATTGCGGCGTGGTGCTGGTGTTTGGGCTGGAGGCCCGGGAGCAAGGCGCGCACGCCGCCTGGGGTGCGTTGCTGATTTTCTTGAGCGCCGTGAGCTATGCGGTGTACCTGGTCTACAGCGGCGAGATGGTGCAGCGCATCGGGGCGCTGCGTCTGGTGGGCTTGGCCACCACTGTGGCCTGCCTGTGCTGCCTGGCCCAGTTCGTGGCGCTGCGGCCGTTGGGGGCAGCCATCGTGGCGCCTGAAGTGTTGTGGCTGTCGGTGCTGAACGCCATTCTTTGCACGGCTGCGCCGGTGCTCATGGTCATGATGGCCATTGAGCGCATTGGTGCCGGCATGGCCGCGCAAGCAGGCATGGTGGGCCCGCTGTCCACCATCCTCATGGGAATCTGGATTCTGGGCGAGCCCTTCACCCTGTGGCTGGCGGCGGGCACGGCCCTGGTCATGCTCGGTATCTTCGTGTTCACCCGCTCCGCAAGGCGGGCGAACGCTTAACGCCTGGGGCAGGGCGCTGCCCTCGCTTAGCGGTTGCCTGCGCCCCAGCTGTTGGCGCCACCGCCTGCAGCGCCGCCACCCCAGGCATTGCCGTTGTTGCCCGAAGAGTAGGTGGACAGGCCCGGTGGAGCGGGCGGCTGTTGGGTGTTGGAGGGCATGCGCTGGTAGGGCGATGCCTGAGCACCCGCCGTGCGCGTGTTGGGTGCAGCACGCTTGGCAGGCGCTTGCGGTGCATCGTCGGTGCTGCTGTCTTCCTCATCTCCATCTTCGGAGTGGTCGGCCCCTGCGGGAGCCTGGGCTGCTTTTCCATTCCCCCAGCCCCGTGTGCCGGCCGTGGTGGTGGGTGTGGTGGTGCTGGTGCCGCCGCGCCCGAGCACACCGCCCAGGGTGCGCATGCTGCCGGTGCTGGCATTGCTGTTGCCCGAGGGGGCTGCAGAGTTGGCCGACCCCATGTCGAAGTTGTGCACCCAGCCGGTGGCGCCTTGGGGCGTCTGCACCTTGACCCAGGGGCCGTTGCGTTCCGAAGTCCGGGTCACCTGCGTGTTGGCCGGAATCTGCCCCAGGCTCGGTGCGTTGTCTGCGGGCGATTCGCGCAGTTCGGTTGAGCGCTTGACCACTGCCGTTTGGGCATGTGCAGCGCTCAACGGGACCGCTGCCGCGAAAGCCAGGCCGCTGGCAAGGGCTAGGTGATGGAGCCAGTTCATGGTGAAAGCCTCAATTTATGATGCGCTGGATGGGGCATCCAACGTAAACCGGAGATTGTTATGGATTTGGGAATTGCGGGCAAATGGGCATTGGTGTGCGGCGCCAGCAAGGGGCTGGGCTTTGGCTGTGCCCAGGCTTTGGTGCGTGAGGGCGTGAATGTCGTCATCAATGCACGCAACGCCGATGTGTTGGCTCAGGCTGCTGCTAAATTGATAGCTGCCAGCGCTGAATACGCAAGCGCTAGAGGCCAAAAAGACTCACAACCTGCCGTCGTGGCCGTAGCTGCTGACATCACCACCCCTGAAGGCCGTGCCGCCGTGTTTGCCGCTGCGGGTGGCCCAGGCCGCGACTTCGATATCGTCGTGACCAACGCCGGTGGCCCCCCTCCAGGCGACTTCCGCGATTGGGATCGCGACGCGTGGATCAAGGCGGTAGACGCCAACATGCTCACACCCATTGAGCTGATCAAGGCCACGGTGGATGGCATGGCCGCACGGGGCTTCGGGCGCGTGATCAACATCACCTCCAGCGCTGTGAAGGCGCCGATTGATGTGTTGGGTTTGTCCAACGGCGCGCGCAGTGGCCTGACGGGCTTTGTGGCGGGCGTGGCGCGCAGCAAGATCGCGTCGCAGGGCGTGACCATCAACAACCTGCTGCCTGGCAAGTTCGACACCGATCGCCTGGCCACCACGATGCAAGCCGTTGCCACCAAGACTGGCAAAAGCTCGCAAGAGGTCCGCGTGGCGCAGCAAGCCCAGATTCCGGCTGGCCGCTTCGGAACGCCCGAAGAGTTTGGCGCCATTTGCGCTTTCCTGTGCAGCGTGCATGGCGCCTACATCACCGGCCAGAACGTGCTGGCCGACGGTGGTGCGTTTGCGGGCGTGTAACTGAAACGGTGAAACGGGTTGGGGGCGGTGCGGCCTGCGCATTTTGTTGGCCCGCCCCTCGTCCGGCCACAACCCACGCTGGCGGCGCTGCCCATGCATGCAGTCTTGATCAACGTCAATTAACTGTTTCCATGCATTAGATTTTTCGGTGAAAACGGGCGTAGCGTAGGCACAATGGCGCATTCCTGCCTGTGGCCCGCAGGGTGGTGCTCTTCGGCTTTTCCAGTGGGGAAGAGCAAAGAGAAACGGGGCTTGTCTGGCGGCCATGCTGATTGTTTCTCGTTTACCTAAGCTGTTTCGCCGCTGCGCTGCTGCGCTGTGCTGCGGCGTGCTCGGGTGGGCGGCAACCTTGGCCTGGTCGCAGGCGCCTGCCCCCAAGGTTCCGGCCACGGTATCCCACCTGCGTGTGGTGGGCGGTTTGGCCGAACTCAACCAGTATGTGCGCCGCGAAGAGCCCTTTTGGACCCGCGAACTGGCGCGCCTGAGCGGCGGGCGTTACACCGCAGAAATCGTTCCCTTCGACAGGGCCGGGGTGCCCGGCACCGAAATGCTGCGACTGCTGCAGTTGGGGGTGGTGCCGTTGGGTACGGCGCTGATGAGCTCTTTTTCTGCCCAGCATCCCGAATACACGGCCCCCGATCTGGCGGGGTTGAACCCCGACATTGCTACCTTGCGCACCACGCTGGCCGCCTTTCGCCCGTATCTGGAGAAAGCGCTGCGCGACCAGCATGGGGTGGAGCCCCTGGCCATCTATGTGTATCCGGCGCAGGTGATCTTTTGCGGCAAGCCACTGCGCAGCCTGGCCGATTTGGCGGGGCGGCGGGTGCGGGTGTCATCGTCCACCCAGGCGGATTTTGTGAGCGCCCTGGGCGCAGAGCCCCTGCTCACCGGCTTTGCCCAGATCGTGCCCAATGTGACGGCGGGCAGCATCGAGTGTGCGATCACCGGAACCATGTCGGGCAATACGCTGGGGCTGCACAATTTGATGAGCCATGTGCATGCGCTGCCGGTGACGTGGGGGTTGGCGGTGTTTGGTGCCAACCGTACCGTCTGGGCAGCACTGCCGCCGGATTTGCGCGAATTGCTCAAGCGCGAGCTGCCCAAGCTGGAAGCCGACATCTGGGCAGAATCCGAACGCGAAACCGCCGATGGCATGGCCTGCAACCGTGGCGCGCCCGAGTGCCAGGCGGGCCGCAAGGGGCGCATGGTGGTCGTGCCGGTTTCGGCGCAGGATGAACAGCGCCGCAAAGAGATTCTCACCTCCACCGTCCTGCCCCGCTGGCTCCAGCGCTGTGGCGCACGGTGCGCCCAGGTGTGGAACAGCACCATCGGACCGGCGCGGGGCATCCCTGTGCCCAAGTCACCATGAACGTGGCAGTACCTCGGCGTATCAAGTTCTTCGTGGGGGGCGGGGTTGCGGCATTTGTGCTGGCCGTGGTCGCGGTGGCGGCGGTGCTCATCTTCAATGCTCGAAAGCTCGCCCTGGCTGATGGCGCCAGCGGCGCGGTGCGCTTTGTCTCCAGTGCCGAAGCTGCGCTCAACCGTTCCCTGTTGGGCGTTGACGTCTTGCTGGCCAGCATGGACGAGATATTGGATCTGTCGGCGGTGCGGGCGGAATGGCTGGACCCGGAAGTGACCAGCCAGCGCCTGCGCAGCTCGGCCCGCCAAAGCCTCATGGTGCGCTATGTGGCGCTGATAGACAGGCAGGGGCGCGTTTTGGGTTCGTCAGACGCCGCAGGTGCTGCGGTGGCCTTGTCGTTGCCTTTGGGGTTTGCCGAATCGGTGTTTGAGCAGCCGCTGCCGATGTTGATGGTGAGCGCGCCAGCCGTGAGCTTTGTGAGCGCGGAGCGTGTGCTCTATCTGGCCCGGCAGCTTCGGCTGGCCGACGGAACGCCATTGCTGGCAGTGGCTGAAATGCCCGTGGCAGCGCTGGCCGGTGTTCTGGTTCAGGGCATGGACATTGCCGGGTTGGAGGTCACGCTGGAGCGTGCCTCAGGCCAACTTCTGCTGACCATGCCGCGGCAGGAAGAGGCATTGGCACGGGTGCTGACCCCGCCGCTGGCCGAGCTGGATGTGACCGGGCCGCAGTGGAATGCCCGTGCGCGCCTGGGCGGAGAGCAGGCCCTGGTGGTGTACCGCCCGTTGATGTACCAGGACTTGCGCATTGCTGCCAGTGTGCCGCTGCACGCCGCGCTGGCCAATTGGCGCGCGGCGCGTGATGGCATTGCGCTGACGGCGCTGGGCTTCGTGGTGATGATCGTGGTGGTGGGGGTTGTCTCGCTGCGCTACGTTGACCGCATGACCCAGGCCCGTTTGGCGATTGCGCAGTCGAAGGCCACGCTGGACGAGGCGCTGGAATCCATGGTCAGCGGCTTTGTGGTGCTCGACAGCCAGCTTCGCCTGGTGCAGTGGAACCGGCGCTTTGAAGAGATTTATCCGTGGCTCAAGGGGCAACTGGCGCCCCAGGTTCCGTTCAAGGAATTGCTGAAAGAGAAAGCCCGGCACCACCTGGAAAACGCCAGCGACGAAGAGCAGCAGCGCTGGGTGGAGCAGCGCGTGGCAGTGCAGCGCAACCCCCAGGGGCCGCATGAGCAGGGCCTGCCCGATGGGCGTGTCATCCAGGTCACCGAGCGGGCCACGCCCGATGGCGGCCTGGTGATCACGTACCACGACGTGACCGAGCTGCGCCAGGCCAGCGCAGAGATCGAAAACCTGGCTTTCTACGACCCGCTGACCGGGCTGCCCAACCGGCGCCTGTTGATGGACCGTATCCAGCAGTCGGTGGCGGCCAACGCCCGCAGTGGTTTGCATGGGGCCCTGCTGTTTCTGGACCTGGACCACTTCAAGACCCTCAACGACACCCTGGGGCATGAGGTGGGAGACTTGCTGCTGCAGCAGGTGGCGCAGCGCCTGAAGGCCTGTGTGCGCACCGAAGACACGGTGGCGCGGCTTGGGGGCGATGAGTTTGTGATCATGCTCAAGAACCTGGCCACCAACAGCGAAGAGGCAGCATCGCTGGCCCGCCGGGTGGGCGAGAAGATCCTGCGCCGCCTCAACATGCCCTATTTGCTGGATGCCCACAAGTACCACAGCACCCCCAGCATTGGCGCCACCCTCATCGGGCAAGACATGCAGCCGACGGTGGACTTGCTCAAGCAGGCCGACATTGCCATGTACCAGGTGAAGTCACAGGGGCGCAACTCCCTGTGCTTTTTTGATCCGCAGATGCAGATCGCCATCAACCAGCGCGTGCAACTGGAGCACGACCTGCAGATGGCCATCACCGGCAACCAGTTTGAACTGCACTACCAGCCACAGCAGCGCCTGGACGGGCAAATTGTGGGCGTGGAGGGCCTGATCCGCTGGCGCCATCCCGAGCGGGGGCTGGTGGCGCCAGGGGCATTCATCAGCGTGGCCGAGGAGAGCGAACTCATCGTGCCGATCGGGCACTGGGTCTTGCGCACCGCGTGCGAGCAACTGGCGGCATGGAAGGGTGACCCGCGCTGCCAGCATGTGCAGGTGTCGGTCAACGTCAGTGCGCGGCAGTTCCGCCAGCACGACTTTGTGGCCCGGGTGGTGGAAGTGCTGCGCGAGACGGGCGCACCCGCGCACTTGCTCAAGCTGGAGCTGACGGAGTCGCTGGTGCTGGACGATGTGGACGACACCATTGCCAAGATGGACCAGCTCAAGACCAAGGGCGTGCGCTTCTTGGTGGACGATTTTGGCACCGGCTACTCATCGCTGGCATACCTCACGCGCCTGCCGCTCGACCAGCTCAAGATCGACCAGTCGTTCGTGCACAACCTGGGCGTGAAACAGACCGACGATGTGATCGTGCAGACCATCATCGGCATGGCCCGCAACCTGGAACTGGATGTGATTGCCGAAGGGGTGGAAACCGCCGAGCAGCGTGACACGCTGGCGCGGTATGGCTGCCACTACTTCCAGGGCTATCTGCTAGGGCGGCCCATGCCACTGAGCGAGATCGAAGCCCTGCTGGGCAATGACCTGGCTTTGCTGGGCTGATACGGATTTGCCGGCAACCGTATCGCGTCGCTGGTTCGCTTTGCCGAGCTCACCGCGCCAGCGCCGAGTACATCGCGCCAGCGCTTAGCGCCGGGATGACACCACGATTCCGCCCACGATGAAGGCGAATGCCACGCCGTGAAACAGGTGCGGTGTTTCGCCAAGAAAGGCCGCCGACAGCACGGCTGCGAACAGCGGCGTGAGGTTGACGAAGAAGCCCGCCACCGCAGGCCCTGCCCGCTGCACGCCCACACCCCAGCAGCGGTAGGCCAGCACCGCTGGCCCCACGGCGATGAAGGCCAGTGCCGCCAGCAAGGGCGCGCCCCAGTCGATCTGCGTGTGGCCCAAACTCCATTCCACGCCTGTGAAGGCGCCGGACCAACCCAGGCCAAACACCATCTGCGCCATCAGGAAGGCCGCCCAATCGCCGCGCAGGCTGGCGGGCTCACTGGTCCTCACCAAAAGCCAGCTGTAGAACGACCACGATGCGGTGGCCATCAGCATGAACAAATCACCGGGCACCAGCCGCAAGGCCAGCAGCTGGTTCCACTCACCACGGCTGAGCACGATCAGCACCCCGGTAATGGAGAGCACCGCGCCTAACAGTTGCTGGCGCGTGACCGAGGCACCAAAAAACAGCGCCCCCACCGCCAGCATCCACACCGGCATGCTGGAGCCCACCAGCGTCACGTTGATGGGGGTGGAGGTTTGCAGCGCCATGTACTGCAGTGCGTTGTAAAGCCCGATGCCCAGCAGGCCCAGCACTGCATAGCGCCGCCAGTGGGGCCACAGGGGGCTGTCTTTGCGCAGCACCCCGTGGGCCAGCGGCAGCAGGATGGCAAAGGCCAGCACCCAGCGGAAGAAGTTCAGGGTGATGGGCGGGATCATGGCGTGCACCAGCCGGCCCACCACGGCATTGCCCGCCCACAGCAGGGGCGCGGTCACCAGCAGCGCAGCCGTGCCGGGCGTGAGTCTTTGAGTCATGCCCCGGAATGTAACGGGCTCGCTCCGGCAAGGCTTGCAGATTCATGGCAGGATGGCGGCCGTTTGTCCCTCTTGTTACAGGAGCGCTGTTGCCATGAGCCTTGCCGTCCAGATCCGCCAGCATGGTGGTCCCGAAGAACTCCAGATTGTTGACGTACCCGTGGGGGAGCCGGGCCCCGGCGAGATCCGCATCCGCCACCATGCCGTCGGCCTGAACTTCATCGATGTGTACCACCGCACGGGCCTGTATCCGCTGAACATGCCTGCGTCCATCGGCATGGAAGCCGCTGGCGTGGTGGAAGCTGTGGGTGAAGGCGTGACCCACCTGGCCCCTGGCGACCGCGCGGCGTACGCCAGCAACCCACCAGGCAGTTACTGTGAAGCGCGCGTCATGCCTGCCAAGACGGTGTGCAAGCTGCCCGACGCCATCAGCTTTGAAACCGGCGCTGCGATGATGCTCAAGGGCTTGACGGCGCAATACCTGCTCAAGAAAACACTGCCCGTGGAAGGTCTGCAGCCCGGTGATTTCGTGCTGTTCCACGCCGCCGCGGGCGGAGTGGGGCTCATCGCCTGCCAGTGGGCCAAGGCCCTGGGCTTGCAGCTCATCGGCACTGCCGGCTCAGACGCCAAATGCCAGCTGGCTCTGGCCAATGGTGCGGCGCACGCCATCAACTACAGCCGTGAAGACTTTGCCGCGCGCGTGAAGGAAATCACCGGCGGCAAGGGCGTGAAGGTGGTGTACGACTCGGTGGGCAAGGACACCTGGGACAAGTCGCTGGACTGCCTGCGCCCCTTCGGCCTGATGGCCAGCTTTGGCAACGCCTCGGGGCCCGTGCCTGCATTTGCTCCAGGCCAGCTCGGGCCCAAGGGCTCGCTGTACCTCACCCGCCAGACGCTGTTCACGCACATCTCTACGCGTGAAAGCACCCAGGCCATGGCCGATGACCTGTTTGCCGTGGTGGCCAGCGGCCAGGTCAAGATCCATATCGACCAGCGCTACCCCTTGGCCGACGTGCAGCAGGCGCACCGCGACCTGGAAGCGCGCAAGACCACCGGGTGCACCATCCTGACGCTGTGAGCCCGGCCGTTCAGACGCCCGCGTTCGCGCAATGGCTGGTGGGGGCGCGGGGGGCTGCGCAGCAGCCACCGGCCCAGCCCCGCATACCACTGGTGGTGGCTGGCCACGAAGTGGGGTCGGTGGCTGCAGGGGTTTTGGATGATATTGGCCTGCAGCGCTTGCTGGATAAGCGTGAGCAGCTATCTTTTCAGGAGCGAAATGGGGCTTTCGCCTGGCATTTGCCTGTGCCAGATGCAGAGGTCACCCCCGCCCTGAATGCGCTGGCTGCAGCGCTGCGCCAGGTGGGGCGCTGTGGCCCCTGGCGCGATGAACAGCTGGCGGTAACCAATGCACAAGGCGCAGTGGTGGGCACGGTGGAACGTGGTGCTGTGCGGGTTTTGGGCATTGCCACGCGCGCGGTGCACTTGGTGGGTTTGGCGCCGGATGGGCGCATGTGGGTGCAGCGGCGCTCGCTCACCAAGCCCAATCACCCCGGCAAGTGGGACACCCTGATGGGCGGCATGGTGTCAGCGCAGGATTCACTGCACCAGGCGCTGGCGCGTGAAACCTGGGAAGAGGCGGGCCTGGAAGTGGCTGCACTCACGCAGGTGGTGCACGGTGGTCACGTGGATTTCTCCCGCCCCAGCCGCGAGGGTGGGGGCGTGGGCTTCATGCGAGAGCGCATCGACTGGTTCAGTGCCCAGGTGCCCGAGGGGCAAGTGCCCCACAACCAGGATGGCGAGGTGGACGAGTTCGCGTTGCTGCCCATTCCGCTGCTGTGCGAACGTGTGGCTCAGGGCCACTTCACGCCCGAGGCGGGGTTGGTGATTGGTGGTTTTCTGGGCCTGTAGCGGGTTGGCTCGGCACCGCTGCCCAGCCAGCCGCATGGCCAAGGTCAGACGGGTTCTGACGGCAGTTTGAGGCGGCTGGGTGCCAGGGCTCCTGCCGATTCCAGAATGGGGTAGGCAATGGAGCACAACAGCGAGTTGATGCGCTTGAGCTCGCTGATCAAGTCGATGTGCAGCGAGCTGGTTTCAATGCTCTGCACCGTGTTGTCTGACAGGCGC
>OBMA010002012.1_pt1 | contig 12069 bp, 9 predicted proteins | sample 1539141 | NCBI WGS metagenome assembly OBMA01 (sample SAMEA3991484, study PRJEB22521) | metagenome | biome: anthropogenic terrestrial biome; feature: sewage plant; material: raw primary sludge | place: Sweden | collected 2012-09-26 | reverse complement strand
CGCGGTCGGCAATCGCCACACTCAATTCGTGCGCCAAGACATTGAGCAAGACTTCTGAATCCGAGCCAGTATTGATATGCCGTTTATCTAAGCGAAACAACTCATCGCGAATTTCATCGGTGTTGGTGAGATTACCATTGTGCGCCAAAGTCAAGCCATACGGCGCATTCACATAAAAAGGTTGGGCTTCTTCCAAACAATCGACATTGCCCGCAGTCGGATAGCGCACATGACCGATGCCCATATTACCGAGCAAATCACGCATATTGCGTGTGCGAAACACATCGCGCACCATGCCTTTATTTTTGTGCATGAAAAAACGTTGACCTTGGTTGGTCACCATGCCCGCTGCGTCTTGTCCACGATGCTGCAGTAAAAGCAACGCATCGTACACCAGTTGATTCACGGGGCTATTTGCCACCACACCAATGACACCGCACATATCAATACCTCAAAAATTTAAATTCAAGGCGTCATTTTACTGGTTTTTGCGACGACTCAGGCACAAAAAAATCAGGACGTTGGCTAAAAACATCCTGATTTTTTAAAACACTTCGATTAAAAGACTGACCGATTCAGACTTTTACACGCTGACAAACGCTTAAACCGCGTCTGAGCCAGTTTCACCTGTACGGATACGAATCACTTCGTCTATGGTGCGCACGAAAATTTTACCGTCGCCAATTTTACCTGTGTGTGCCGCTTTGATAATGGCATCCACTGCGGTATCCACCAAACCATCATCAATCACCAACTCAACTTTAACTTTAGGCAGAAAATCCACCACGTATTCTGCACCGCGGTATAATTCAGTGTGTCCTTTTTGACGACCAAAGCCTTTCACCTCGGTTACGGTTAAACCAGTTACGCCGACCTCTGCCAATGCTTCACGGACTTCGTCGAGTTTGAATGGTTTGATAATCGCTGTAATTTCTTTCATGGTTTGACCTCTTAGTTGGCAAAAATGATTAATCATTCCAAAGGTTCATGTGTCCAAACAACGACCCAACTGTCTCAAAGTGCGTCGTCCAAATCTCATGTGTGTGCCTTTGTACGTGAATGAATTGTGCCACAAATCGCACTGATTTTTTGAATCAACACACAACATTATTGCACCATTTGGGTGCATATTGATTCATTGTGCTCTTTTTTGTGGCGAAAGCCCTGCCTTTTCGCATCCAATCCGTTTGATTGTCAGACAGCACTACTCCAAGTACAATGCGGACTCAATCAATTTAACATTCATCTCATACTCAAATATTTTTATGTCCATTTCCCGCACCGAAAATCTCAACGTACAATCCGTTGACCACATGCCCTCGCCCGCTGAAATTAAAAATCTTGTACCTCTATCTGATGTTGCTGCCAATACGGTCGAGTCTGGTCGTATCGCACTACAAAATATTTTGAATCGTAAAGACCACCGACTCATCGTTGTGGTTGGTCCTTGTTCCATCCATGATCCTGTTGCAGGGATCGACTATGCGCGCCGTCTAAAAAAATTAGCGGATGAGGTGTCCGACACCTTGCTCATCGTCATGCGTGTGTATTTCGAGAAACCGCGCACATCAACGGGCTGGAAAGGTTTTATCAACGACCCTTTTATGGACGATTCCTTCCACATTGAACAAGGGATGCAAAAAGCCCGTCAATTTTTATTGGATGTCAACGAATTGGGTTTGCCTGCAGCGACCGAAGCACTCGACCCAATTGCGCCGCAATACTATGGTGATTTGATTGCCTGGACGGCAATTGGCGCGCGCACCTCCGAATCACAAACCCACCGCGAAATGGCTTCGGGTTTATCGTCGCCCGTCGGTTTTAAAAACGCCACCGATGGCTCACTCGATGCAGCAATTAACGGCATCATCTCCGCGTCTGCGCCACACAGTTTCCTTGGCATGAATGATGAAGGATTGAGCGCGATTTACCGCACGCGCGGCAATGCGTATGCGCACACCGTATTGCGTGGTGGCGGTGGTCGTCCCAACTACGACACTGTGTCGGTCTCGCTGGCTGAAAAAGCCTTGAACCAAGCGGAATTACCTCCGAACATTATGATTGACTGCTCACACGCCAACTCGTGGAAAAAGCCAGAATTTCAACCTTTGGTCATGAAAGACGTCACCCACCAAATCCGCGAAGGCAATACCTCGATCATCGGCGTGATGATAGAAAGTTTTATTGAAGCAGGCAATCAACCCATTCCTGAAGATTTAAGTCAACTGCGTTACGGCTGTTCGGTGACCGATGCCTGCGTGGATTGGGCAACAACCGAAACCATGTTGCGCGAAACCCATGATTTGCTCAAAGAACCGCTCAAAGCCCGTGCCAGCTGAGACAAATCAAGCAAAACCCACTATAATTGTCAACCATTACCGCACCCTACTACAAGTTATAAGGACTCATCATGACCCACGTTGTACTCGAAGCCTGCATCCAATGCCGTTATACTGATTGCGTGGACGTATGCCCCGTTGATTGTTTTAAAAAAGGTCCGAACTTTCTGACCATCGACCCAGATGAATGCATTGACTGCGCCGTGTGCATCCCTGAGTGCCCAGTTGAAGCGATTGTGCCCGAAGAGGATGTTCCCGCCAATCAACAACACATGATTGCATTAAACGCCGAATTGGCGAAAAAATGGCCGACAATTTCACGTATGGAATCGGCTTTACCCGATGCCGATGAATGGGCGAAACGCACCGATAAATTGCAGTACTTGATTAAAGACTGATACAAATCAAGCTATCGCACACGTATAGGGTTAAAACCTCGGGTTTTAACCCTTTTGTTTTTTTAAGTATCAGTGAAAAAATGTCAACGCACACATAAAACACGCCCACCAACATTCAGTAACAATACCCCCATGTTAAAATCAGCGTTGATTAATAATGGTTAATCAATTATCAAAAAAAGGAATCCACATGCACACAAAGTCAATTCGTTACATCGTCAGCCTCTGCACAGTTACAGCCTTGAGCGCCAGTTTAAGCGCGTGCCAAACCCAACAACCTATGAGCAAACCCACTATGTCAAATACGACCATGGACGCTTCCACCAAACGCCACGTCAAAGCGGGCGATACATTCAATATTCAACTGCGCAGCAACCCGACCACGGGTTACCGTTGGCAATTGGTAGAACCTTTTGATAAAACCCGCTTGGAGAAAGTGAGCAACCACTACCAAGCAGATGCCAACCCAAATCGCATGGTGGGCGTGGGCGGCACAGAAACATGGACGTTTAAAGCCTTAAAATCAGGACATGCAGAGATTCAACTGCGCTACATACGCTCATGGGAAGCGCAAGACCCCTCAGCACAAGTCGCAAAATATCAAATTAAAATCGATTGATAAATCTCAAGTTGCCGCGTGATACAAAAAATAGCCTCAACGTTGTTTGAGGCTATTTTTTAATCAACTTTGATTATGACGACGGGTTCCACGCGAACTTGGTCGTGCTGGGCGTGTAGCCGCTTGACCTGTATGTGAGCGGCTTTTGTGTTGGGTATTTTGTCCGCGTTCCGCATGGGCTGAGCCCTCTGAACCAATAGGCGCGCGGCTTTGACCTTGTTTGCGCGAACCGTTTGCTCGCGGATTGCTTGTGCGTCCCACGTTTGTGCGTAGCGTTGGCTCGTTTATGCCGCGTGTGCCTGCGCCACGACCACTGCCACTTGAGTTGCGCGCGCCAACCGCTCTACCGCCTGTGCTTCTATCGCTTGGGGTGCGCGAGGTCAATGTACGTGCGCCGCCCATGCGAGCACCTTGTCCTTTTGCTGTGGGACGCGCACCTTTTTTATCCCCACGCGTTTCGCGCCCTGTCAGCCCTGCATCTCGGTTGTGATCCACGCCGAACGCACTCATCAAATGCGCATCTTGCGGTACGGCTTCGCCGTCATTTTCGTTGTCCAAGCGATGGCTACGGCTTAAACCCGCAGAAATATTCAACCCCAATTCGCGCATCAATTGCAGCACTTGTGGACGTTCCCACTCTGCGGATTTACCACGCTTGAGTTGACTCGGTAGGATAACTGGACCAAAACGCACGCGGATGAGTCGGCTGACGGTCAAACCAATTGCCTCAAACATTCGGCGCACTTCACGATTGCGCCCCTCGCTGATGATAACGCGCAACCAGCGGTTTGCGCCCTCGCCACCCAAATGCTCGACTTTAGAGAAAGTTGCCAAACCATCCTCAAGTTGAATGCCCTCAGTGAGTTGTTTGAGTTGCGCATCGGTCACTTCGCCCAATACGCGCACGGCGTATTCGCGCTCGTGGCCGTAGCGTGGGTGCATCATTTTATTGGCAATATCGCCCGAGGTGGTCAGAATAAGCAAGCCTTCGGTGTTAAAGTCTAATCGTCCAATCGCCAACCATTTGCCTTTGCGCGTGAATGGCAGTTTATCAAACACCGTTGGGCGACCTTCGGGATCGCTGTGGCTGACGATTTCGCCTGCGGGCTTGTGGTAAATCACGATGCGCGGCACGGTCGGCGTGAGTTTTTTGCGTTGCAGCAGTTTGCCATTGATGCGTACTTGGTCCTCATCGGTGATGCGTTGTCCGACGTGCGCGGGCATGCCGTTGATCGATACGCGCCCAGAAATAATCAGTTCTTCCATGTCGCGCCGCGAGCCGATGCCTGCATCGGCCAATACTTTTTGCAGTTTGATGCTGCCGTCCATATAGGTGTCGGCATGCTCGTTCGTCGCATCGTCAAAAGCATCAATTGCCAATACTTCAGTAGGCTCACCAAAATTTGGCGAAGTCGGTTTTTGGGTGTTGTTTTTGCGATTCGAGCGCACACCTGCTCGGTAGAGACGTTGACCCTTGCGTTCGCGAGGTGATTTTGAGGCATCGCCTGTACTCGGCACTGAATGGGTTTGGGATTTATCTTGCCAACCCCATTGCTCAGGTAAGCTGTCATCTGTGGTGCGTGGCGATGTGTTTTTTGTGCTGACTTTTGTTTGTCCAGCAACCGCACCAGAGTGGGTTGGGCGTTCGGTGCGTTTGCGCACGCCATGTTTACCGCGCAATAATGTGCTTTTTTTCTTTGCGGGTTTGTGCTCTATTTCGCTCATGTGGTTCCATTTCTTAGTCAAGAAATTGTTGGTGAATATCGCCCGTGCGTCAAATGCGCTTAGGTGGGGCTGGTGTCCTTGGGTTCTGGCGGCTCGGTATCATCCGTTGCCGCGCCCAACTCGTTTGTGTTTTCTGTGAGGTGTATCGCAACGCTGTCTGCATCTGTGATTTGTGCTGTCAAAGGCTCCAGCGTCTGCGTCATTTGTTGCAACTGTATTTTGTCAGCATCACTATGGTGATCAACCAGTTCCAATTGACCTGTTTCTGCGTCGGCTTGACCCATCAAAACAGGCAACTCTTTGAGCGACACCAGCCCCAAATCATTCAAAAACTGTTTGGTGGTTGCCAACAACGCAGGACGACCCGGCACTTCGCGATACCCAACGGTGTCTATCCAACCTCGTTCTTCAAGGTTTTTGATGATATTCGATGACACGGTCACACCGCGAATGTCCTCAATATCACCTCGTGTCACGGGCTGTCGATACGCAATAATGGCCAAAGTTTCTAACACCGCACGCGAGTATTGCACAGGTTTTTCAGCGCGCAATCGGTCAATATAAGGCATCACATCGGGTGCTGTTTGGAAACGATAGCCCGTCGCCACTTGGGTCAAATGCACAGCGCGTTCAGACCACTCGGTTTTGATTTCATCCAATAATAAGCGCAAGGTATCGTTGTTGATATCAATCGCCAATGCTTCTTTGAGATGCGCCAAACTCATGGGCACGTCGTGGCACAATATTAGTGCTTCTATGATGCGTTTGATTTCGTTTGGTGTCATGTGACTGTCAGGTTAGATGTGGGTCATCATCAATTGCATTCAATTTTGAATCGTTGCAATATGGGCTCAAGCGCAACGCGGACGACTGCTGGGCGTGCTTTGATAATTTTAAATCAATATGAAGTGGGCTCTTTGGTGTTGCTTATGATGTTTGTGACACTGCTAAGAGAATTACTGGAGAATTGAACGACGACGGGTGCGTCTGTTTGCGATGCTGTGCTTTTTCAATTGGTTGCGGGGGCAGGATTTGAACCTACGACCTTCGGGTTATGAGCCCGACGAGCTACCATGCTGCTCCACCCCGCGCCAGTAAAATATATCGCGTCAAAAGATTTAAAAATACAAATTTTTTGACATGGTTATTTGGCGGAAGCGGTGAGATTCGAACTCACGAAGGGCTCACACCCTCGGCAGTTTTCAAGACTGCTGCATTCAACCACTCTGCCACGCTTCCATAACCAAGACCAGTATTGTAATGGTTTAGACATCACTTGGCAAGTTATATTTTTAATAAATCTTGATTGTAAAAAAGTAAAGGGCAAACCCAATCAGGTCTGCCCTTGCTTTAGTGAGGTTGTTAAGGAAAATAATCGATTAGTTTTTTTTCATCAACAACGTGCCATTCGTACCACCAAAGCCAAAGTTATTGCTCATGGCGATTTGAATTTTTGCGTCCCGCGCGACATTCGCACAATAATCTAAATCACAGCCCTCGCCTGCGTTGTCCAAATTGATGGTTGGCGGAGATTTTTGATGGGCAATCGCCAATGCGGTAAACACTGCCTCAACCCCGCCCGCGCCACCGAGCAAATGCCCCGTCATGGATTTGGTTGAGTTGACGATGACTTTACTTGCCGCATCACCCAAAGCCCGTTTAATCGCAACCGTCTCAGCCACATCGCCCAAAGGCGTGGATGTACCATGCGCATTGACATAATTCACTTCATCTGCATTCACACCCGCATCACGCATCGCGTTGCGCATCGAGCGCATCGCGCCATCACCATCTTCGCACGGTGCAGTCATATGATAGCCATCCGCACTCATACCATAGCCTGCAAGCTCAGCATAAATTTTTGCGCCACGCGCTTTGGCGTGCTCGTACTCTTCGAGCATCAAAACACCCGCGCCTTCACCCATGACAAAGCCATCGCGGTCTTTATCCCACGGACGTGAAGCCGCCGCTGGGTCATCGTTGCGCGTTGAGAGCGCGCGCATATTGGCAAAACCCGCCATCGCGAGTGCAGAAATGGTCGATTCAGCACCACCTGCGAGCATCGCGTCTGCATCGCCATATTGAATCATGCGCATCGCTTCGCCAATGCAGTGTGTACCCGTGGTACACGCTGTGACCACGGCGATGTTCGGACCTTTTAAGCCATACATGATGGACATGTGACCCGAAATCATATTGATAATCGAGCCAGGAATCAGGAACGGTGATACGCGGCGCGCGCCTTTATTAAACAAGGCTTCGCAGTTCGCTTCAATCAAAGGCAAACCACCAATCCCTGAGCCAATAATCACCCCGATGCGCTCAGAATTCTCATCCGTCACCTCAATGCCTGAATCACGAAAGGCTTGTATGCCCGCTGCCAAGCCATAATGGATAAAGGTATCCATCGTGCGCGCTTCTTTTTGCCCAATATATTCGGACACATTAAAGTCTTTAACTTCGCCAGCAATTTGGCTATTGATGTCTTTGGCATCAAATTTGCTGATGCGCACAATCCCTGATTGCCCTGCAATTAGGTTGTCCCATGTGGTTTGCACCGTATTGCCCACGGGCGTAACCGCACCCAAACCGGTGATGACTACTCTGCGTTTGCTCATCGCTTACCTCTATCATAATCTAACTAATCGTCAACCAAGAACCATACAATAAAAGAGACCTTTTGGGTCTCTTTTACTGAATAGTGCCATGATTCAGACAGCCCAAAGACTGGTTGAATAACTTATTTCAAATTGGCAGTCACGTAATCAATCGCTTGTTGTACTGTACCGATTTTTTCTGCATCTTCGTCAGGAATTTCACATTCAAATTCGTCTTCCAAAGCCATTACAAGTTCAACGGTGTCTAATGAATCCGCGCCCAAGTCGTTGGTAAAAGATGATTCGTTTTTAATGTCTGCTTCGTTCACGCCCAATTGTTCTGCAACAATTTTACGGACACGTTGTTCGATGTTTTCCATGTTCTCTCCATTGATAGAAAAAAATAAATCCAACGATTTACTGCGCGCATTGTAACAGGATTTGCCCATCTCAATGCAATTATTCAAGCAACTTTTAACGGCACGGGCGTTCGGTTTTGTCTGAATTTACAAGGAGTTACCCGACATTGCTTAATGTATCCAACAATTATCAGAAATTAAAACTCATATATTAACGGTCGAATTCATCACTAAATTCGCATAAAAAACACCATCATCCGCTATTGCGTAAACCCGCAGCCAATCCGTTGATGGCAATATGAATGCCGTCTTGCACCTCTTCAGAATCATCGCCTGCGCGATAGCGTTTGATGAGTTCGACTTGAAAGTAGTTCAATGGATCCAAATACGGCAAACGATTGCGTAAACTTCGTGCCAAAGTCTGATTGCTCGCCAACAAAGCATTCTCACCCGTCACCACCATGATGGCGTGCACCACACGTTTCCACTCCGCGACAATTTCGCCGAAAATTGTATCCGCCAACTCTCTGTCCTCAACCAGTTGCACATAACGCTCGGCAATCGCCAAATCGGTTTTGGCAATCACCATGTCCAAATTCGACACCACCGATTGAAAAAATGGCCACGATGCCTGCATCTGGCGCAGTTGTGTCCAGCGAGTGTCATCGCCTCCGACCCACTGCTCAATCGCCGAGCCCACGCCGTACCAACCAGGTAGCATCATGCGCGACTGTGCCCACGAGAACACCCACGGAATTGCGCGCAAATCCTCAATTCGCTGGGAGGGTTTGCGCGATGAGGGACGCGAGCCGATGTTCAACTGTGAGATTTCATTGATGGGTGTGGCTGCACGAAAAAAATCCGTGAAGCCATCGGTTTCATACACCAATTTTCGATACGCCAAAAAACTCAATTGCGACATTTCGCTCATCGCGGTTTCAAACTCAGCCCAATCAGCGGTCTCGCCAACATCGTTCGCCACCGCTTCCATGGATGCTGCCACCAGCGTTTCTAAATTGCGCAAGCCCATATCGGGGTCAGCGTATTTCGCACCGATGACTTCACCTTGCTCGGTCAAGCGGATTTTGCCCGTCATACAACCCGCAGGTTGTGCCAAAATGGCTTCGTACGATGGTCCGCCGCCACGCCCAACCGAGCCGCCACGCCCGTGGAAAAACGACACTTCAACCTTTGCATGATGCGCAGTCTTAATGAGTGCTTGTTGCGCCTCATACAACGACCAAATCGAGGTCAGAAAACCACCGTCTTTATTGCTGTCTGAGTAGCCGAGCATGATTTCTTGTTTGCGGTTTCGGTTAGGCAAGTTCAGCCACGCATCCACCAAATCAGTGGCAAACCAATCGCGCATAATTGCAGGCGCGGCTCGTAAATCCTCAATGGTTTCAAACAGTGGCACGATGCCGAGCGCGCAGTGTGGCTCGGGTTGCACCGCCACCAAACCTGCTTCTTTGAGCATGACTGCCAACTCCAACATGTCCGAGACGCTGGTCGATTTTGAAATAATCGACTGCTCAATCAAACGCGCGCCAAACTGCACGCGCAATTCGCGCGCAGCGTTGAAAATCGCCAATTCGCCACGCAATAAATCACTTTGCGCCACCCAAGGACTGCCGAGCAAACGCGCTGAGCGCAATTGCTCGGTCAAGAGTTGACAACGCTCGTCCTCATCGAGTTCGCGATAATTCGCGCACACGCCCGAACTGGCGAGCAATTCCGCCACGCATGCCTCATGCACATCGGAGTTTTGACGTAAATCAATGGTCGCCAAATGAAAGCCAAATACATGCACGGTCTGAATCAATTGACTCAAACGCCCTTCAATCAGTAACGCGCCGTGGTGGTCGCGCAATGACTGCGCAATCACTTGCAAATCGTTGGCAAACTCTTGTGCCGATGCATATGCGGGCGCGTCCATCACCTCGGTTTCCGAGCCCATCACCCAATCGCACAAAACGTGTGCGGTTTTGACCATGCGCGCGCACATACCGACCAAAACCTGACGATAAGGCTCTTGCACTCGATGCAAAGAATCATCGCCTGAACGCTCCGCCAATTCCTGTAAGTCGGCACTGACCGTGGTAATCGCATTGGATAAAGGCAACTCCTGCCCCAAGGCTTTGAGTTCGCGTACGTAATGCGCAAACACCACACGCGCCTGCGCCAGCGCACATTCACGTAAGGTTTGCGCGGTCACAAATGGATTGCCATCACGGTCACCGCCAATCCACATCCCCATCGACATCGGCAGCAGTGCTTGCACTTCGCGCTCGTCAGCACCGAGTTCGCGCGCCATTTTTTGAAAGCGCGTCACCAAAGAAGGAATGCGTTTCAAAAACGTAATCGGGTAATAACTGACCGCACTGTTGATTTCGTCGAGTACATTGAGTTTGGCTTTGCGCAAAATCGCGGTTTGCCACAGCGTTTGTACCAATCGTTCAATGTCTGCCAACAATTCCTGTTCTGTTTCCAAGTCTTGCAACACCCCATCGCGCGCAGACAGGCGTTGCGACAACGTGCGGGTCAAATCCAAAATCGTCTTGCGCTGCACCTGCGTGGGATGCGCGGTCAGCACAGGCACGACGTGTGTGCGCGTCATCGCGCGCAAGGCATCTTGAGCCGACACCCCACGGTTTTGCAAATTTAAAACCGCGCGCGCCAAACTGCCAACCTGCGCTTGCGCCCCGCTCTGACGGTAATAACGGCGGCGGCGATTTTGATGCACATCCTCGGCAATATTCGCCAACAAAGAAAACAAACTGAACGCGCGAATCACGCGCAAAGCCTGCGCATCACCCAAACTCTCGCACATATCGGTGAGCATTTTGCGCGCCTCGTGCGCGGCGTTTTGCTCCTCAAGCGAACCCGCCAAACCCGACTCGCTTTTGCGAAAACGCACCGCCGCTTGGCGTATGCTCTCGGTATGGGTAAACGCTTCCTCCCCAGCATAGTTGCGCACCGCATCGCCAAGCATGCGTCCAAGCAAACGGATGTCCTCTAACAAAGGCTGCTCCTTTTCATCAGGAGCCAACTGAAACAAGGGTGTGGTGGGCAAAAACATGGCATCTCCAAATGATTATTTGTAAGAAATCGTCGCGTTGTTTACACTTTTTTCACTAAGATCGCTTGAATTTTTTGCTTAACGAATTTTCCATCGATTTTTCATGTTGTCAAGGACTATGCGGCTTTGCCGTGAGTTTCTCATCCTTGACAACACGAAAAATCGACGTTTTGGTCTGTAAGCAAAAAATCCAAAAGTGTAAACAACGCTCGGAAAAATCACAGATTATTTAATGAATGAAGTCTAACATAATCTTGAAAAAATACATGGCACGTTGTTGGTGCACGATGGCTGACCAAGCATCGGCACAACTGATGTCAAACAACCCGCCATTCAATACGGTGCACCGCACCATCCACCCGAAGCAGTATGCCCTGTATGCTGTGCTCAGGATAAATTTGTTTCATCAAATCCATATAACCGCGCACTTGCGTTTCGTACATCGGTAGGTTCTCGTCCGACCACGCGCTTTTATAATCGATGATGGTGATGCAGTCTACGTGGCGTACCCAGCGGTCAATCCGTTTGACTTGCCCTTGCGCATCCATCAACACCATTTCATTGTGCGCCTCATCGTACTGGCTTTTATCAAACCATTTTTGATGCGCAGGATGCCGCATGATTTGTGCCGCCCACTGCACCACGGTGCAGGCTTGTTCGGCACTTAATTCGCACCGCGCCATCAGCAGTTCTACTGAAATTTCTTGCGGATGGTGCGCGTCACTTGCCCACTCCATGGCACTGTGCAGTGCCACACCCATTTTCGTGGCTTGCTCGTCATACGAACTCACTACCGCAGGCTCATTGACGTTACGCCAACGCGCCAAGCCCTGTGCATTATGCGCAATTTCAGATACTTTTAATACTTTCGAATTTGCCACAGCAATAGCACTCTGCACTGTATCTTGCGCCAACTCAGGCGATTGCAGGCTATGTGTTTGCCAGTGTGTTTG
>OBMA010002009.1_pt1 | contig 12073 bp, 10 predicted proteins | sample 1539141 | NCBI WGS metagenome assembly OBMA01 (sample SAMEA3991484, study PRJEB22521) | metagenome | biome: anthropogenic terrestrial biome; feature: sewage plant; material: raw primary sludge | place: Sweden | collected 2012-09-26 | reverse complement strand
ATGAAAAGAAATGTCCCATGCGGGTCTGCCAAACGCTTCGGACAGGTTCTGCGCGAGCACATTTTTGCCAGTCGCTTTAGGACCTGCCAGCAATATGTTTTCGCCACAGAGGATCGCGGCAACAGCATTTTCTATGACATCCTTGCCGATGTAATGATATTTGGGCTGTGCGATGCGCGGTAAAAGGTGCGGAGGGACAGGATATTTCGTTCTGAAGTTATCTATTCCATCAAGAAAATCTTTACTGATACCACTTTTTTCAAAGCAATTACTCACGATATTCTCCAATCGCAATGCTGTCATTCTCAGCGCTTAGAATAAATTGTTAAAGTCATGATGCTACGAATTACTACCATGATATCATATTCCGGAATGTATGACGCATATTCAGTTATAATTATGATACACGCTCGTGTTGTCTGGTATAATAGATACATGCATCTGATGGTGCATGAAAACATAAGGAATGCGAGGATTTTATGGACTATATAAGAGGCTTTACTTTTCTTCTCGAGGGAAATATAAGAGGACACGCAGGAAAGTGTATCCAGAGAGAAATGGAACGTATGAAAGAAGATCTTTCTTCTGATACGGTTGTACTGGCATTTCAGGCATTACAGGAAAATGCGCATTCGGAAGAAATCGATTTTACCGGAAACCGGACACCTGATGACGAAGAGCTGTGCGCGCTTATTGAGCATGCAAAAGATATTGGACTCAGGGTGTCTTCTTTGCAGAATGCGGATGCCCGTGCAGAAAGGGTGCTTCAGTCATTCCAAATGATTGGACAAGGGAAGGTGCATTAGATCTGAAGGAGCAGGCGGATTATTATAAGACGATGTTCGAAGAGTGCAGAGGAAGGGAATGGCTAAAAGGTTTTTCAGGCTGGGCATGGTCGTGCCATGATACACTGCATCCGATTTTGAATGACGGATACAGTGTCTGCGGAAAACCGGCTTCTGAAGTGATAAAGAAGTACTACACTGATGATATCGAAAGCGATTTGCAATGATTCACCTTCTTTACATTTGCGATATCAATGTGTATCTTTATATAAGATAAAGAACTGAATCTCAGTTGTTTATCTTGATGATTTAATGATGTGTATTCAGGAAGGAGAGGTCTATGTATAAATGTCCAGGCTGCGGCGCAGAGCTGCGGTTCGATATCAAGACACAGAAACTTGTCTGCGATCACTGTAATACTACAGTTGATCCTTACGAATACAAAGGTGGGGATGAAGCAGCACAATCAGAAGATGGTACATACGGAGTCAATGTCTTCAGATGTCCACAGTGCGGAGGTGAGATAGTAAGTACATCTACAGCCGCTGCGGAATTCTGCAGTTACTGCGGTGCATCTGTAGTTCTCGAGAGCAGGATGGATCAGAAGAAGAAACCTGATTATGCCATTCCATTCAAGATCTCAAAGGAAGAGTGCAAAAAAGAGTATAAGAAGATCATGAGACGCGCGATATTTACGCCTAATGAACTTAGGAAAGAAAAGTATATAGATAGTTTCCGTGGCATATATATGCCTTATTGGCTTTACGATGTATCCAATAAGGGCCATGTAGTATATGGCGGCGAGAAGACCCATCGAAAGGGAGATTATCTCATTACGGATCACTATGATCTCAGCTGCGATGTAAACGCTGAATACGACGGTATCTCATACGATTCATCATCAACATTTGACGATCATACAAGCAGCGTGATAGCTCATTATAAGGTAAATGAGATGAAAGAGTTCACACCGGCATTCTTATGCGGATTTTATGCCGATATGTCGGATGTCGATTCCTCTGTATATGAGCCAAAAGCTACTGAAATAGCAAATAAGATAACAAAATTTAATGTCGAATCCAAGTTCGGCGGCTATGAGCTTAAAGCCAGGAACTCAGGAGATAACGCACTTCAGACTCAAAAAGCAGACAGGGTAGTTGATGCAATGTTCCCAGTCTGGTTCCTGTCATACAAGAATGGCGACCGCGTCGCATATGCGACAATAAATGGACAGAACGGAATAGTATGTGCAGACATGCCGGTAGATGAAAAGAAGTTCTTTATCAGTTCGCTCATACTTGCGATACCGCTCTTTTTCTGTATCGCATTTTTGCAGACTGTTACGGCAAAAGCTGCAATGGCAGTATCACTTGTGTTTGCATTTACGGCGGCAGTGATCTATGTAAGTACAATGAAGGCGATCACAGTTCGTGAAACGCATTCCGATGATATGGGATATAAATCAAAAAAAGAATTCACCAAGGCTGATATGGATAAAGCCAGGGAGAAGAGAAAGAAAGACAAGAATAAGAAGCCTAAGAAAAAGAGTGTATTTATGAGTGTGCTTGTTACTACCGCGGTGGTCAGTATTCTGATGTCAATTGGTACTTTCCTTCTTACGGGCTCTTTGTCTGTGATAATGTATGCGATATTTACATCGATCATTGTCTTCATGGGAAATATAAACAGGAATTCATATGAGGCGATTGCGGAAAGCGACGATAATGCGCTTAAACCGGGCGAATTCCTAAAGGGATATATCGGGATAATGCTTTCGTCACTGCTGGTTACATTTGTGAAGATGGTCAATCCGGTTCATGATTATTACTTTTATCTGGCTTCCTTTGTATCAATGATCGCAGTCATGATATCAATGATATCGATCATAAGAAGGCATAACCTGCTGGCAACACGCAGACCGCCTGTGTTTGAAAGAAAGGGTGGTGATGATCGTGCGTAATATCATGTATAAGACAAAGAAGATAACAGCAAGACTGATCCTTTCTGCGGTCATGATCATGATATCATATATACTTATCGCGCCAGTCACAGCTAAAGCTGAGGGTGAGAACATTGTATATGATAATCCTGATACAGGATACGGACTGTGTTTTGACGATGAAGCAGGACTTATCTCTGCAGATCAGAAACAGTCTCTTATCGAAGAGATGAAACCGGTTACAGATTATGCAAATGTTGGATTTGCAACAGTCTCGGATAATCAATATGGAAATACATCAGCGTGCGCTGAGGCATTCCTTGAAGATAATTTTTCAAGAGGCAGCAATTCGACCATATTTATGATAGATATGGATGAGCGTCAGCTATATATATATAGCGAAGGTGAAGCATATAACGTCATCACCGAAGACTATGCGAATTCTATCACGGATAATGTATATACGTATGCTTCAGATGATGCGGATTATTATGAGTGTGCCCGTCACGTATTTATACAGATAAGCGCTGTTATGTCAGGCGCGAAGATATCTCAGCCGATGAGATATATAAGTGCGGCACTCATCGCGATAATAGCAGCTCTCATCATCAATTATTTCATTGTAAAGATATATTCAAGAGCAGGATCTGCAAGCGAGAGCGACTTTATGAGCGGCGTCGTTACACACTGCAATATATCGAATGTGCAAGAAACATTCGTAAATAAGACAAAGGTATATTCACCACAGGAAAGCTCAAGTTCCGGCGGTGGCGGAGGCGGCTTCAGTGGCGGCGGAGGCGGTGGCGGAAGCTGCGGCGGAGGCGGCGGACACAGCTTTTGATACCAAGTGTCATAAAGTCAATCTGCATTCGTGCTTGCACGAAGAGCAGATTGACCTTATGACGATGAAGCGCTTTGCGCTATGGAGATTAATATGAGTAACGATGAAAATATCGAGCATCAGAATCCGGGAAGACCACCCAGAGGACCGCATACAGCGGTATCAGCATTGATAATCGGAATATGTGCGATGCTAAGCTGTGCTATCCTTGCGTTCGGTTTCGTCAGCTACAAGAACAGCGGCGCACATTCGATCTCGGCCACAGGTTCAGCAAGCGTAGACTTTAGTTCGGATCTTGCCGTATGGCGCGGATCGTTCACTGCAAATGGAACAACTTCAAAGGAAGCATATGCGCAGATCAAGAGCGACGCATCAATGGTAAAGAAGTACCTTGATGACAACGGACTCACCGATAAAGAATATGTTTTCAATTCAGTCGATATCTCACAGACATATGAGGATCAGTATGACGATAACGGTAATGTCATCGCTTCTGTTCCAACAGGATACAGCCTGACACAGAATGTTGTGATAACGTCAAAGAATCTCGATACTGTAGATAAGATATCAAGGGATATATCAAGCCTTCTTGATTCAGGAGTTGAATTCACATCGCAGGCACCTGAGTACTACTGCACGACACTTGATGATGTAAAGCTTGATCTTATCGATAAGGCTACTCAGAATGCGAAGCAGAGAGTTGATATAATGGCTTCAGATACAGGATCAAAGACAGGCAAACTTATCGAATCACACCTTGGTGTATTCCAGATAACAGCAAAAAATTCAGGCACATCGGATTTTTCATATGATGGCAATTTTGATACTTCGTCAAGAGACAAGACGGCAACGATCACGGTAAGTCTTAAGTACTCTGTCAAATAGAACAGCGATATCAATATGAGCTTATTTTGAGTGTATCAGTTTATAGCATCAAGAATACAGTTCATGTATTACGAGGAGAAACGGCGGATGAACATTGTATTGCCCGGAAAAGATCCTGAAGTAAAGGTACACGGAAGGACACGTATGCAGAATCCGCTCCCTTTATTATGGACGGCAGCAGGCATTGAGGTCGTAACAGATTCCACAGAACTTAAGATAGACGTAGAGACTGATTACGATATATATGAGCAGTGGATCCGGATCGAAGTAGACGGATTTAATATGATCAGGATGATGCTTCCAAAAGGGAAAAGCACTATCGGAGTATTTCGCGGCATGAACCCTGGGATAAAGAGACATGTACGCTTCTTTCGCGAAGTTCAGCCAATGAACGACGATAAGAGTGCGATAGTATTCATCAAAAGCGTAACAGGTGATGGCAGCTTCTTTGAAGTACCAGAGAGAAAATATAAGATCGAATATATTGGAGACAGCCTTACTTCCGGAGAAGGTCTAGCGGGCAGCCGGAGCTTTCATGAGTGGAATGGAATCTCATTTTCCACAATAGGAAGTTATACCGAACTCACAGCAGAACGGATCTGCGCTGACTATCGCGTGATCTCACAGAGCGGGTGGGGCGTATACTGCGGATGGAACAACGATCCGAATATGAGAATTCCCGCGATATACAGCCAGTACTGCGGCGTGATTGACGGAAAATATGCGCGAGATCTAAAAACGCACGATGAATATGAATTTAAAAAATGGAGACCGGATGCGATAGTCGTGAATCTTGGGACTAACGACGGAGGATCTTTTACTTCTCCTGAATGGTCTGATCCGGAAAATGGAAGAAAATTCAAACAAGATATAGATGACGGCGGGATAAGCACCGGAAGGTTCGAAGATGCAGTATATGATTTTCTTGGAATGATACGGGAACATAATCCGGACTCATATATAGTATGGGCTTATGGGATGGTATCAGACCAGATGAGACCGTATATTGAGGATACAATACAGAGATACCGCCGCGAAAGCAGAGATGACAGGGTCACATATCTTGCGCTCCCTGAAATAAAGCCATCATGGATCGGCGGAAATGGACATCCGGGGCAGGAATCGCATAAGGTGGCAGCGGATGTGCTTACAGATGAGCTAAAGAGACTACTGGGCGGTAAGCGGTAACAGAGGGGGATCATAAACGAGGTCATGGAGAAGGTCGAGGGGCTTAAGGATATTCATATAATAAAACAGAATATTCACTCTTATATTCTACTTACGGTTGCCACTTTGACAATGGTGATAGGAGTCTATTTCTTCAAGTTTCCTAACAACTTTTGTTTTGGCGGAGTTACCGGTATATCAGTCATCCTTTCGGGACTGTTTCATATGTCTGCGAGCGGATACACGTTTATCATCAATATGGTGCTCTTGCTCACAGGTTTTATATTTCTCGGAAAAGGATTCGGATTCAAGACGGCATATGTGACGATACTTTTGTCAGTCGGACTTTCATTTCTGGAATATGCCTATCCTATGGTTCAGCCGCTGACAGATCAGCCGCTCCTTGAACTTGTATTTGCGATAATCCTTCCGGGGTTCGCTTCGGCGCTCTTATTTAACATGGGAGCATCAAGCGGCGGAACAGATATCTTAGCTATGATAATAAAAAAGTATACAGGTGCAAATATCGGGATAGCGCTATTTCTGGTAGATCTTTTTATCACAATAGCCGCATGCTTTGTTTTTGATGTGAAGACCGGACTTTTCTCATTTTGCGGACTTATAGTCAAGACGCTTGTGATAGACAACGTGATTGAAGGCATAAACCTGTGCAAATACTTTACGATAGTAACGAACAAGCCGGACGAAATATGCGAATATATAGGGACCCAGCTTGGCAGGAGCGCTACAGTCTGCGATGCGCGCGGCTCGTATTCAAAGCAGCCGAAGACGATAGTCCTTACGGTAGTACATAGAAGTCAGGCGGTTCAGCTGCGCAACTTTATAAGAAAGACAGACAAAACAGCATTTATCATGATAACTAACAGCAGTGAGATAATCGGAAATGGATTCCAGAGGAACTGAAGATGAATAATGAAGATAATATGAACGAGAATGATCCTTCGGAAAATAAGAGGCAGGTAGGACCTGAGATACTGAACGGCTTTAATTTTGATAAGCGCGACAGAAGCAAGAAGAGCAGACAGCCGGGGCAGGGACTGCTCATATTGCTGATCATACTGGGATCGATCATGATCTCGCTTGGCTCATATCTTTTGATTGAGATGCCATCACACAATGTGACAGGTGCCGACAGGATACAGGCATTTCTCATCATAGGCCTGATGCTCGCTGCCGGAGCATTCGTTACAATAATACCGGCTGTAAGGCTTGCACATGGTCGCTTTCGCGGCGGATCGCACGAAAATGACTGATTACAAATCAAGGAAAGTGTATAATATTTCACGACATGCAAAAAGAATTGGTTATACCCTATTTACTTCATTAAGGTTATCCTACTAGATGGAACTTGGAACAGCAGATAGGCATACAGGAAAGATTCCGGTACAGTTATGTACTGTGAATAGATTTCAGAAACGAGGGAAAAAATGGCATCAATAGCAGCATCAGTTGAACGTGCAGCATTTGGAAAAGTAATAGATGTTACACTCAAGAAGCTTGACAAGGATCGCATGGGCGGATACCAGCAGATATATGATCTTGCAGCAAAGTTCATGAAGGGGACATATTCACCGAAGGTACTTGACGCTATCGGAGAAGCAGTAAAGGATCCCGATAATAAGTGGATAAAATATGCAAACAGCTTACTTGATGAGATAGATCCTAACGTTGTAAAGCAGATGGCTCTCGACCTTGGATTCCAGGCCGGATTCTATGGTACGAAGACAGTACGTAAGAGCCGTGAAAAATATCAGTGCAATATTCCATGGCTTATCCTTATGGATCCCACAAGTGCGTGCAACATGCATTGTAAGGGATGCTGGGCTGCCGAATATGGCAACAGACTGAATCTTACATTTGAAGATATGGACAAGATCGTTACCGAAGGTAAGGAACTTGGAATCTACTTCTATATGTTCACAGGCGGTGAGCCGCTCGTTCGTAAGGCAGATGTCATAAAGCTCTGCGAGAAGCACAGCGAGTGTGCATTCAACGCATTTACAAACGGAACACTTGTAGATCAGGCTTTCTGCGATGAGATGAAGAGAGTCGGTAATCTTTCACTTTCAATCAGTCTTGAGGGATTTGAGGATGCCAACGATTCACGTCGTGGTGAAGGTGATTTCGATAAAGTAATAGAGGCTATGGATCTGCTTCACAAGAACGGACTTTTCTTCGGAAATTCCGTAGCATATACAAGAACAAATATGGAAGCAGTAACATCAGATAAGTTCTTTGATATGATAATCGAGCATGGTTCACGTTATGCATATTATTTCCATCTTATGCCTGTCGGAATGAAAGCTACACCTGACAATATGCCTACTAAGGAACAGCGTGAGTACATCTATCACAGACTTCGTGAAGTTCGTGCTACAAAGGGCGGAAAACAGATCTTCGTTATGGACTTCCAGAACGATGGTGAGTTCGTTGGCGGATGTATCGCCGGAGGACGTAATTACTGCCATATCAATCCTAATGGCGATGTTGAGCCTTGCGTATTTATCCATTATTCAGGAGCCAATATCCACGATAAGTCACTGCTTGAGTGCTTAAAGCAGCCGTTGTTCATGGAATATCGTGATAATCAGCCTTTCAACAAGAACATGCTTCGTCCGTGTCCTATGCTTGAGAATCCGGAGAGACTTGTTGAGATGGTTCATAAGACAGGAGCTCATTCTACAGATGTAGAAGAGCAGGAATCTGTTGAGCATCTTTGCGATAAGTGCAAGGAATATGCAGCAAACTGGGAACCAGTTGCAGACAAGCTTTGGGAAGAACATCCATTCCACAAAAAGGGATACGAGAACTTTAAGCCTGGCAACAGCGGAGAGTGATGCTGCAGTACAATATGAAAACGAAAGCCCCGGAGTCAGGTCATTGACCCCGGGGCTTTACTAATATGCTTAAGCACATTTGAATTTGATTTAGATATTTTTGAGGTAAGACAGGAGCTTTTATGAAAGAAAAAGAAGAGACAGGAGAGCACAAGGCTGACAAGAAAGTCATAGCAAAATGGGTGATCGCAGCAATACTGATCATTGCGATAATATATACGTTCAGAGACAGTGCAGTGCCGGTCTTTGAACAGCTATGCCACACATCATGGAAGGTGATAGCAGGCGTATGCATCCTATCGGTGCTGTATGAATTTGTTGAAGCATACATCACATATACGATGGCGAAGATGTACAATCCTGAGTATCGATACTCGTGGGGATTTGGAAATGCATGGTATTGTGCATTTTACAGACTTGCTACATTAGGGAGCGGCACAGGTGTTGCAGCTGCCTATAATCTGCATAAGCACGGGATTGGTTTTGCTGAAGGAATGGGACTCTACGCTATTCAGTATGCGATACATAAGATCGCTATCGCTGTTCTCTCGTGTATCCTGTTTCTCGTACAGTTTGGTTTTATGTACTCGAATTATCATAAATACGGGTGGCAGCTGATATCAGGTTACGCGCTTACTGTGCTGATCACGCTATTACTTATAGTATTCTGCTGTTCGAAGAAGTTTCATTATCTCCTGTACAGGATACTAAATCATTTTAATAAAAAGCAGAATGGGGCGCTTCAGGATAAGGTAGATCAGCTCAAGACAGAGTGCAGTGGTATGGAGATAGCAACTAAGAAGCTCTTCCACAATTATTGGCTTGTCATCTTCCTGCTGATCGTGACAATGATAAAGCTTTGTACATGGTATGCGATTCCTTACGTGATAGTAAAAGGGAGCGGTATCACTGATATGACGCTTCTTCATGCGCTTGGAGTGACAACGCTCTCTGTTATGCTTGCAGCCGTTATACCGACACCTGCCGGTATCGGTTCAACAGAATTCGTATTTATGATGCTGCTTGGGGAAATAGTAGGAAATGGTATTGCGGGATCAACCGTGCTGATATACAGATTTGCCACGTTCATTCTTCCCTTTATCATCGGAGGCATATATGTGGCGGTGTGCCATATAAGACATACGGATCCGTGAAAAATCGGGGTGAAGGAGCGGTCTCGTAAGACGTCCGACAAAGCGGCTTGAGAGAATGAGTACAAGCGAGGTAGCGACAGCGAGAGTTACAAGCTCAGGATATGCTGATGAGCTGAACACTTTATAATGACTGAACAGCTTGATAAAAAATCCGTGAAGTAAGAATATCGGAAATGTGTGACGTCCTGCATTTGTTATAAATGGAATCTCTTTTCCGGGCATATTGACCATTAGAAAGACAGTGATCACGGCAGCGCATATCATAAAGCCGGCACGGATGAAGAGGTTGTAGTCAAGCTTATCGTATGAGTATGAGCCGTAAAGCCATTTAGAATTGATGATAGAACGATAGCTGAACAGGATAACAACGACAACAGCCGTAAGCACGGCGGATATCGCTTTTGCTGCTTCATATTTTTTATTTGTAATCTGACCTTCAAGGTAAGGAAACAGATGTGATCTCCGTAGATAGAACCCTGCTATAAAGAAGGGGAAGAGTACAAGTATCCTTGAAAGGCTGAGAAAATAAGATATCTTACCGAAATAACCGACAAGGAGACTTATGGCTGTAGATGTACCAAGCCAGAGCAGCTTTGTCGATCTTTTTGTAGTTTCAAGAAGCGGAATAGCACACTCCCAAAGGATCATCGCGAACAGATACCACATAAGCCAGTAAGGTGTCGTATATTCAACTTTTTTGCTGCTGTTCAGTACGAAATGAGAGAACAGAATGTAGAGGGTCTGAAATATCACATATGGGAATACAAGATTCTTGAATATCTTTTTAGGATGAAAGCTTGCGAAAAGACCGGAGCATAGAGCGAATGCCGGCATATGAAAAACATATATGAACATATAGAGAGTGTAGCTTCCGTTGAAGTGTACGATCTCACACAGATGACCAAGCACTACTGAAAATATCAGCAGTGCTTTCATATTATCGATCTTGTTGTAACGCATGATGTTTCAGATAACTCCTTCATAATGAAAACCGAGCAGATATGATCTGCGTTATGAGCCCAGTGCCCATATTTCGGTCTTCCTCCTCTGTCACATAAAACAGGTCTGCCTGGCAGACTTTTGCGACAGGAACAATTATAGCATTATAAACAAAGAAGTAAAGTAGAATTTGTGCGCTTTCAACAAGAACTCATTGTGCACTTTCATATAATGCAAGTATCGGGAATCTTACAGCGTACAGCGCACATAACCGCTGCATACTTTACAACTAAAACGATCGCAATTAAAATGTAAGGCATATCGTGATGTGGGTTTCAAAAGTAGCAATTTTGTTACGATGCTATGAATTGCGGATTAATACGTCATATTCTAAAGGGGAAAAGTAGATGTCAATGAGTATATTTTTTGGAACGATGTCGGAGATATTCAAATTTATATGGCAGCTTCTTCCGATACCGGGTTTCTGGCTCCTGTTCAACCAATGCGGTCTTAAGGGCTGGACGGCGCTGGTGCCGTTTTATCGTGACTATCAGCTTTCAAAGTGCGCTCACGATGAAGAAGCAGGACGTAAGCTTGTAACAACAACGATAATATACGGTACTGCTGAAGGAGTTTATACTCTTCTGCAACACTCTCTTCACGAAAAGATGTCTCTTATACTTGGCATAATCATTATTCTATTCATGATCCTTACGTTAATCTATGAACTGCAGATATACGATGGATTATGCAAAGTATTTGGCAGAAATAAGATATGGATGCTTGCGTGGCTTTTTATGGATGGGCTTACGGCGCTCATATGGGGAGTGTCACCAAAGTTTACACCTAATATTAAGGCCGGACTGAAAATAGGAGCACCGGATGTAGTAGGCAAGGCAGTCGAGAAACTTGATGATGGTCTTACCATCAATCTTAAGGATCGCCATGTGCAGAATTATTTTCACAGGAAGTATCTTCTAAAAGATATCAGACTTAACGTAAAACCGGGATCGCTAGTTCTACTTCTTGGCGGATCAGGTGCAGGAAAATCGACATTTGTGAATGCAATAACCGGGTATGAAAAAGGCAATGCCAAAATGTACCTGAATGGGAAAAACATATATAGAGATTATAGGAAACTGAAATATGATATCGGTCTTGTGCCACAGGCTGATCTTATGCGTGATAATGATACCGTATACAGCACTCTCTCGGACGCGGCATCAATGCGTATGCCGGTAAAGGTGAGCAGGGAAGATAAGAAAAAACGTGTTAATGAAGTCATGGATTTTATAGGGCTTGAGACAGTAAAGGACAGTCTTGTATCAAAAATATCGGGTGGTCAGAAAAAACGACTTTCGATCGCGATAGAAATGGTATCAGATCCTATGCTTTTTATACTTGATGAACCTGATTCGGGACTTGACGGTGTTATCGCAAGGGAACTTATGGAGAAACTCCGCGATATAGCAAATAAAGGACATATAGTTATGGTGATAACACAT
>OBMA010002007.1_pt1 | contig 12082 bp, 5 predicted proteins | sample 1539141 | NCBI WGS metagenome assembly OBMA01 (sample SAMEA3991484, study PRJEB22521) | metagenome | biome: anthropogenic terrestrial biome; feature: sewage plant; material: raw primary sludge | place: Sweden | collected 2012-09-26 | reverse complement strand
TTCACTCGCCGCACTTGGCTATAAAGTTGGATTACTCGATGCCGATATTCTGGGGCCTTCATTGCCCAAAATGTTTGGAGTAGAGTCTGCTCATCCCGAAATGAAAGAAATTGACGGTAAACATATGATTATGCCAATTGAAAAATATGGCATAAAGATGGTTTCAATCGGTTTCTTCGTCGATCCGGCACAAGCGCTTGTGTGGAGAGGTACGGTAGCAAGCAACGCCTTGAAACAACTTATAACCGATACACAATGGGGAGAGCTTGATTACTTTGTGATGGACTTACCGCCGGGAACCGGCGATATACATCTTACTCTGGTACAAACTATGGGTATTACCGGGGCAATAGTAGTAACTACACCGCAAGAAGTAGCGCTCGCCGATGCCCGCAAAGGTATAAATATGTTTACAGGCGAAAAAGTGAATGTACCAGTACTGGGAATTGTAGAGAATATGGCCTGGTTTACACCAGCCGAACTGCCTGAGAATAAATATTACATTTTCGGGAAAGACGGAGGCAAGCGTTTAGCCGATGAGTTAGAAGTTCCACTTTTGGGGCAAATTCCATTGGTTCAAAGCATACGCGAGTGTGGCGATGCCGGCAAACCGGTAGCCGTTAGCGATGATAGCATCATGTCTATGGCTTTTCGTTCGTTGGCCGAGAACGTAGTTGAGCGTGTAAATTTCCGCAATACCACTATGGAAGCTACTCAAAAAGTAGCGATGGTGAAGTAATTAGTTTTTCAATATTTACATATTTGCGTAGCCGTTTCTTTCGCTTAACATTAAAACGCTAACTAAGTATTAAACAGCGCTTTGATCATTAACAAAGCGCTGTTTTTTTGTTTTATTGTTCACTCTTCTGTATCAAGACAATCACCAACAAATCAACACCATGTCCATCCTACTTGCGAAAATGTAATGAATTGTAACACCTATTTGTATTTTCATACCGAAAATTAATAAAATCTATACATATCTTGCGCTCTAATATCACTTTACTTTCAATAATTTGGTCGTAAATTTTTCCACGAGCCTATGTTTATCTTGTAGTATGAAGCGAATTTTAGTCACTTTTTTATCCATTTCATTTTTTTCAATTTTCTATTCTGTCGGTCAATCTAATAATTTCTCGCGTTGGTCATTTACTGCTGAGTATGTAAGCACTTATTTTTTTGGAGATATGCATCCGGTTTTTGGTGGAGTGATCCCCTCATCCATCGGCAAACTGAACTTTGGCGCAACTGCCGAATATGCTTTTACACCAATTTGGGGATTGGGAATCGATTATTATCATTTACCATTTGGTGGAAAGAATGAATCGACAAACTTTCAAACTCGACTTGATAATACCGATATTATTGGCACGGTGAATATAACAAAGTGGATTTTCCCAAAAACGAACTCAAAATTTGCCGTAAATGCCACTCTGGGTGTTGGATTTGCGGTTTACACCTGCAAGTATAAGTACCCCAATCCCAGCTCATCCACGCTGGAGAAAACGCCTCATCCAATAATGGTTAGCACCATTCCTATTTCATTATTATTTGAATATAATGTCTCTAACTCGGTGGCTTTGGGCTTTAGAACCCATTATCGCTCATTTGCAGGAGATAACCTGGAGGGAGTGCCATACCTTAACTACAAAGGAGTGACCAATGATTACTTAGGAGGGTTCACTTTAAATGTCAGATATAAACTGAATGCTTTAAATAAGGTCCACTTAAGAAATATCAATAAAAGCACCTACAGTCCGGACACCGCTTATAATAATCTCGAAAAGAGATTTAATAGTCAAAGTCGTAAATTAGATTCACTTTTGCTGGCTTTGGCAAGAGATAAAATGGATACGGATGGAGATGGAATTCCTAATAGCAGAGATATAGAGTTACGCACGCCTAAAAATACGCCTGTAGATTGCTGTGGCAGAGCTATAAAAGCACCGGAGGCAAAGAAAGTAGTGCCGGAAGCAAAGGTAATTGTGCCCGAAGTAAAAGTGAAAACTGAGCCTGTTGCACCTATAGTGAATAAACCACCAACTACATTAAAGGTTGTTCCTATCGTTGTGAAGGATGCGCTTACAAACAAGGTTATTGTCTATGATGTTGTTCCACCGGTATATTTTGAAACAGCTAAAGCAGATATTGATTCAAAAGCACGATTGGTAATAGCGAAAGTTGCTGCCCGCCTAAAATCTGACAAAACAATGACAGTAGAGATTAGAGGCTTTTGCGATGTTGCCGGAAGTCAAGCTTATAACGCTCGTTTAAGCCAGCTACGAGCTGATAATGTAAAAACTCTATTGGTAAAAGAATGGCGAATTCCTCTATCCCGCGTTACGTCCACAGGCAAAGGAATAGTAATGGATCCTCCTTCGGTTTATCCAGGAAACAGGCGATGTGATTTTTTCTTCAATAAATAAATTCAGTAAGCATCGGTATATTATCAGATTTAGTTGAATAATGCGTGATCTTGATAGCATTTTTGCTGCAAATCAAATTGAATTCATGTCGTTTTTGACATGCGCTTTGTAGTTTATAAGCTAGCAGACCATAGCATTAATTGCTACAATGCCAACAAATCTCTTTTTTCTAAAGTTCGAGACAGATTGTCGTTAAATTTCATTTAACTAGCTAATTTTCTATTTATTATCATTTTTTTATGTAAGTTATTTTATTCTTAAAACAAACAAACATAATGCTGGATTACAGTATTTTAAGTACAATATCCAATACGCATGTAATAAATTGTAATGATTTTATTAGTTATTAAAAACGCACTAATAAAATATATTCTTAACTTTGGGCTTTATTAGAATGAATTTAGGTGAATATCTACTTTCAATGTTATAATTTTAGCCGCATGAAAAATAAAATAATAGTATTAATCCTCGCAATTTCATTTGCTTCGACCAGCTATGCAGCTAGTAGGAAGTTCTCAAAATGGTCTGTTTCAGTAGAATACGGGGTTAATCAATTTTTCTTCGGTGATTTAGCTCCCACCTCTTCAGGATTTATTCCAAAATCATTACAAGATATTACATACGGAGGTACGCTTGAATACGCCCTAACGCCTATTTGGGGGCTTAGCGTAGATTATTACCATATACCGTTTACTGGTACTAATCAAATAGCCTACTTCAAAACCGATCTGAATAATACGGATTTAAGTGCCACTATCAACTTTACAAAGATGATATTTCCGCAAAGCAAATCCAAATTCACTGTAAACGGAACCATTGGGATGGGTTTTGCCATTTTCAATTCCAACTTTAAGTATCCCGATCCGATAAACTCACCTCAGGTTGCTTTGATAAAGCCGGTTATAACCAGTGCTATGCCCATTACATTATTACTGGAATACAATTTCAGTCAGCAGTTTGCTTTTGGTGTTAAGGGTCATTACCGCGCATTTACCAATGATAATCTGGAAGGTGTTCCTTACCTGAACTTTAAAGGTGTTACAAACGATTACATTGGCATAGTTTCTTTGGCTATGCGTTATAAAATTAATGCAAGTGGACGCAAAAAACACTTGAGAAATATTACAATGGATGAATTTGAACCTAACAAAGCTATGGAGCTTGCTAAACAAGCCATGGACAAAGTGAACGGTTTGGATAAATCATTAAAGAAATTAGAGAAGAGAGTTGATGCTCACGACCGCAGATTGGACTCACTTTCGTTATTCTTGTCGAATGATGGTCCGGATAGCGACGCAGACGGAGTTCCTGATCACCGTGACAAAGATTCGAACACACCAGCTAATACTCCTGTCGATTTCTGGGGTAAAGCATTACCTATTTCGTATGCTTCGCAAGATGTGAACAGAAATTCGACCCAAAATGATCAGCTGAATAATTCGGAAGATGATGCTAATACTACAGGCAGAACTAATGTTGGAAACAATGGAAGCAGTCCTTACAATTTTAGTGGCACTGCTACTGGCAACGGTGGAGCTAATTATAAAATGATTAAAGGAGAGAAGGGTGATAAAGGCGACAAGGGTGACAAAGGCGATTCTTATTATGGCAGTGGTACCGGCAAGAACGCAAATGGATCTACTATAAAAACAGTCAAGGGTGATAAAGGAGACAGAGGTGAAAAAGGAGAGAAAGGCGACAGAGGACCTAGTGGAAACGGTCTGGCATCAAATACAAGCTCAGGAAAAAATAAAACCGGTGGAAATACTGTAGCAGATAATTTTTTACCAGCCGATTATGGTAGTAATTCAATAAGTTTTGATAATGTTCCAACCGTCTACTTTGCCTTCGACCGTACCGATCTGGATGATGACGCATTGGAAGATATAAGTAAAATTGCCTTTAAAATGCATGCCGACCCTTCATTAATAGTAGAAGTAAGAGGATATTGCGATTATTTAGGAAATAGTCCTTACAATAATCAACTGAGCCAACGCCGATCTGACAGAGTAAAAGCAGAATTGGTGAAAATTTGGAAAATATCGCCCGACAGAATTATTGCGAATGGAAAAGGAAAAATTATTGAGCCACGCGTAAAATATCGCCCAAACAGACGATGCGACTTCTTCTTTAGCAACTGATATTGACTCATTAAACTTATAGAACGCAACAATATCCCAACAAAATGGGGTTTGTTGCGTTTGTAGTTATAATACAGACCATTTATTCTACAATTATATTGTATCAACCAAGATTACAATTATCCATGAAACTTATTCTACATTAGTTTCTACAAATAAAAAATCGACCCAATGAAACCCACAATTATTGATTTACTGAACCAAAGCGTAGAGAAATACGCCAATAACCCATTTCTTTGGGAAAAGACAGGTGCTGAATTTAAGGCTACAACTTATTCTGAGGTAAAACATCAAACGCATTTACTGGCTGCAGGCTTAATTGAACTTGGAGTGGAGGTTGGAGATAAAGTGGCACTTCTGTCGGAGGGTAGAAATGCATGGATTATTGGTGAATTGGGTATTTTACACGCCGGAGCGATAAATGTGCCACTATCTATAAAATTGGAAGAAAGTAATGACTTGATATTTCGACTCATTCATTCCGAGACGCAATACGTATTGGTATCATCGGGTCAATTGAAAAAAATACGTCTTATTGTTGGTGCTTTGTCACAAATAAAGAAAGTAATTGTTTTTGATGATCAACTAGAATATGAGGACAAAGAAATAAGCCTTACTGAATTGATTGCAACAGGAAAAAAGCACCTTCTATCCCACCCTACTATTGTTGAAGAACGAGCAAAATCTATACAACCCGATGACGTTGCCAATATCAGTTATACATCTGGCACCACTGCCGATCCCAAAGGTATATTGCTTAGTCACCGGAACTACACTGCCAATGTGGAGCAAGCGCTCACTCTGATGACCATACCAACCACTTACCGCACGCTACTTATTCTACCTCTGGATCACTGTTTTGCACATGTGGCAGGCTTTTATAGTTTTATGGCTTCGGGAGCCAGTGTGGGAACTGTGCAAAGTGGTAAAACAGGTATGGAAACATTGAAAAACATACCGCTAAACATTAAAGAATTGAAACCAAATTTGTTGCTTAGCGTTCCCGCATTGGCTAAAAGTTTCAAGAAAAATATTGAAAGTAGCATTCGTTCGCAAGGGGCTGTGGTTAATTGGTTGTTTAACACCGCTCTGAAAATGTCATATTCGTACAACAAGGAAGGGTTTAACAGAGGGCAAGGGCTGCAAATGCTCAAAAAACCTTTATTAGCATTGTTCGACAAAATAATATTTTCTAAAATCAGAGAAGGTTTTGGTGGTGAGCTCGATTTCTTTATTGGCGGTGGAGCATTGCTTGACATTGATTTACAGCGTTTTTATTATGCTATCGGCATTCCTATGTTTCAGGGTTACGGACTGAGCGAAGCAACACCTATCATTTCGTCGAATGGGTTGGCAAATCATAAATTAGGCTCGTCGGGATATCTGGTTAAACCTATGGAGCTGATGATTTGCAATTCGGACGGTAAAGCTTTGCCCAACTACGAAAAAGGCGAGATCGTAATTAAGGGCGAAAATGTAATGCTCGGTTATTACAAAAATGAAAAGGCAACTTCCGAAACTGTTGTTGATGGTTGGCTACACACCGGTGATATGGGATATATGGACAATGATGGTTTTTTGTATGTTGTAGGGCGTTTTAAAAGTTTACTGATATCGAGCGATGGAGAGAAATACAGTCCGGAGGGTATCGAAGAATCCCTGTCGGATAATTCACACTTTATTGATCAAGTAGTACTTTACAACAATCAAAATCCATACACAACGGCACTAATTGTTCCAAACAAGGAGGCTTTGAAACGCTATGTTCATCGCAAGAAACCCCATCTCGGGTGGGAAACACGTGAAGCGAAGCAATTGGCTTTAAACAAACTACAGCGCGAGATCAATGAATATCGCAAAGGTGGAAAATACGAAGGCATGTTTCCCGAACGCTGGTTACCGGCAGCTGTTGCGATTATCGGAGAGCCATTTACCGAACAGAATGGATTAGTGAACAGCACGATGAAGATTATGCGTGCCAAAGTAGAGGAGCGTTATACAAATAGAATTGAAAATTTATATTCGGGTGGCGCAAAGAATATTGATAACGAAGAAAATATTCAAGCTATAAACTAATTTTACTAATTAACAGAGAGAACGCGAAAGCCCGGGATTTAGATATTCCGGGCTTTCGGTATTTTATAGCTTAGTGCTTATCAGTTCACAAATCAATTCCAGATAATACACATCTGTTTCGTCGAGAGTATCGTATTTCTCACTATCCACATCCAATACGCCAACAACGGTTTTATGAGCATCGAGGATCGGCACCACTATTTCGGACACAGAACTACTACTGCACGCAATATGTCCGGCAAAAGTATTCACATCGGGCACTAACAGGCTTTTTTGCTCTTTCCATGCCGTACCACACACACCTTTACCAAAGCGAATGCGGGTACAGGCAATTGGCCCCTGAAAAGGTCCCAGCACCAACTCATCTGCTTTTACCCAATAAAAACCTACCCACCACCATGCAAAAACCTCATGCAGCGCTGCCGATAGGTTGGCTAAATTGGCTATTAAATCTGCCTCTCCATCCACCAAGGCTTTTAATTGAGGGAGTAGTGCTTCGTATTTTTCCTTTTTTGATACATTTGTCTCAATAAACAATTCTTCTGCCATTATTTGTTTCAATTTATTTAGTGCAAAAATACATAGAACTAATCAGCAAATTACATTTAAATGCAAAAAAAACAATAATTTTTCTTGTTAACTCGATAATTTTACTTTTCTTTGCAATTCATTTTCACTAAATAAAATCGGTTTATCCGAACAACTAACTCACATTAACAATTTCAACATGAAAAAGAATTTTTGTAGATTGATTTCTATTTGTTTACTGCTCGTTTTGGCAGCAAACGCTTCAGCCCAACCGATACCCGTAGATACGAAGGTGCGTTATGGCAAGTTAGATAACGGATTGACGTATTATATACGTGCCAATCAGAAGCCTAAAGATCGGGCTGAGTTTTACATAGCCCAAAATGTGGGTGCAATTTTAGAAATGGACAACCAAAACGGGCTGGCTCACTTCCTTGAACACATGGCTTTTAACGGAACGAAAAATTATCCGGGAAAAGGAATTATCAACTATTTCGAATCGATAGGTGTGAAGTTCGGAAGCAATATAAACGCATATACTGCTCAGGATGAAACGGTCTATAATCTATCGGATGTACCAACAACACGCGACGGGATTATTGATAGTGCCTTGTTGGTACTTCACGACTGGTCAAGCTTTATCACGTTGGATGGGAAAGAAATAGATGCTGAGCGGGGTGTGATACGTGAGGAATGGCGTCAGGGTGCAAGTCCGGAAAGACGGATGTTGAAAGAGTCGAGCAAACAGAAATATCCGGGTTCGCAATATGCTAAGCGTGATGTGATTGGTGATACCGCTATTATCAACAATTTTACGCATCAAACCATTCGCGACTATTATAAAAAATGGTATCGTCCGGATCTACAGGCAATATTGATCGTAGGAGATGTGGATGTAGACAAAGTAGAAGCGAAAATCAAAGCTCTTTTTGCAGATATTCCGAAGAAAGAAAATGCCGGTGAACGCCCTGTTTATCCAATACTTGACAATGCCGAACCTATTGTGTCGATTGTAAAAGACAAAGAAGCACGGATGACTCAAATAGAGCTGGAATATAAGCACGATGTTTTACCAACAGATGTGAAATTATCGATGAATGGTTACTTTTTCGGAGTTGCCAACACCTTGATTTCGAAAATGATCGGTTATCGTTTCGAAGAGATAACACAACAGGCTGATGCACCATTTGTAGGAGCATATGCTTACTATGGAGAGCTTGTGAAATCGAAAGATGCTTTTCAACTGTTGGCTTTGCCTAAAGAAGGAAAAGAGTTGGAAGGCTTAAATGCGTTATTGCTTGAAGGTGAAAAAATTAAACGTTTTGGGTTTACGAACTCTGAATTGGAACGTGCAAAAACCGATTTCCTCAAAACAATGGAAAAAGCGTATAACGAACGTGATAATCAGATAAACAATAATTTGGTTAGAGAATATGTGCGTAATTTCTTAGTTCAGGAAGTGATTCCGGGGATTGAGTGGGAGTACAATACCACAAAAGCCGTGGTGCCTCAATTAAAACTGGAAATGGTAAATCAACTTGCAAAATCGTATATAACAGACAGTAACCTGATTGTATCCATTATGGCGCCCGACAAGGAAGCTGTAAAAATACCTGCTAAAGAAGTTATTCTTAATGCAGTAACTGCTGCCAAAAAGGCTGAGTTGACTGCTAAAGCGGAAGAAAATCTGAATAAACCGTTGATCAAAACAGTACCGAAAGCTGGCAAAGTGGCTAAAGTTGGACAAAACAAATCGTTGGGAACAACCGAGTGGACGCTTAGCAATGGTGTGAAAGTAGTTTTCAAACCAACAACATTTAAGAAAGATGAGATTTTACTGTCAGCATATAGCGATGGAGGTTTATCGAAAGTAAATGTAGCTGATCTTCCTTCGGGCGTTTTAGCAAGTGAAATTGTCAGCAACAACGGTCTGGGCGACTATTCATCTATCGATTTGGGTAAGATTCTAACCGGAAAGATAGCTTCGGTAAGTCCATGGATTGATGGCTACAAAGAAGGATTCACAGGTAATTCGTCTGTTTCTGATTTCGAAACCATGATGCAATTGGTATATCTTAACTTCACAGCTCCGCGTAAAGACGACAATGCTTTTACTGCCATGATGAACGGTTATCGTGCCAGTTTGGCCAATAGTGCTACCGACCCACGTAAGGCTTTTTCCGATTCGGTGAACAAAACTATAACAAGTCATAGCCCACGTACCACAATTGTGGATCTAAAAATGATGGATCTGGTAAATCAGGACAAAGCATTGGCTATCTTCAAGGAGCGTTTTGCAATGCCTGCTGATTTTACATTCATATTTACCGGAAATATTGATCCGGCAAACGAAGCCACTAAAAAGGCAATTTGCACCTACTTAGGAGGTTTGAAAACAAAAGTTGGTACTGAAAAATACACCGACAATAATATTCGCAGACCAAAAGGTAAAGTAAATAACTACTTTACTAAAGATATGAAAGTAAAAAAGGCTTCGAACTTTATCGTGTATACAGCTGCAATGCCTTACAACCTGACTAACCGCACAATGATGACTGCTATTGGCAACATTTTGAATATTCGTTATCTGGAAAGTATCCGTGAAAAAGAAGGAGGATCATACGGCGTCGGAGTTCGTGGAAGTATAAATAATATACCTGTACAAGAAGCAACCCTAATGATGCAGTTCGATACCGATCCTGCGAAACAAGCCAAATTAATGAGCATTATTCATTCGGAAGTAGCTGAAATTGTAGCCAATGGACCTCGTGTAGATGATTTGCAAAAGGTAAAAGAAAACATGCTGAAGAAGTATACCGAAGATGTAGCTGAAAACGGTTGGTGGAAAGCAGCCGTAGAACGTTACTATCAGGATAAAATAAACATGGTAGATGATTACAAAGCGTCGGTTGAAGCATTAACACCTGCAGCCGTTCAGGCAACTTTGAAAAACTTTGTATCGCAAGGCAATGTTATAGAAGTGGTAATGAGTCCGGCGGAATAAGACTTTAGTATTGAGAATATGACGGGGAACGATTCGAAAGGATAGTTCCCCGTCTTTTCTTATGTCAACCTCAATAAAAAACAGAACTGAATGCCCAACAAAACAAGCAGATGCACATCTATTGATTAGAATATCAGAAGAAGTTTACCTAATTTGGTTACAACACATACATTATTCGGCCTATTTGCTGTATATCTCGCTTAAATAAATTACAAATAACTATCTTTGCTTTTGATTGCTGAGTGATTCAACTATAACCTAACTTCCAAGATTACAGTATTTCTACCCTATAGCCTGACTATTGATTAAATTATGAAAAGAAAGAAGTCTTTTTTTCTATATTATTTCTTTTTCTTCTTTGCTGTAACGTTTCTTTACAGTACTCCCCTTTTTTGTCAAAACATTGGATTCGAAAAAGGAAATTTTAATGATTGGGAAGGATATACCTGGGTTTGGCGGACAGATACTGTAGGTCTTGATATTCCAAAAAAGAAAGAAATTGTAATAAACCGGCAAACTATAATGACCGATACGAATGCTTATGACCCCAATACCGGCCGAAAACTTAAACTAATCCCGAAGGGCTACAGCTATTCTGCACGTTTAGGAGCAAATATAAATAAGGGACTAATGGAAAGTTTATCCTACAAGCTCAAGGTTGATTCAAGTAATGCACTTCTTGTTTACAAATTTGCAGTAGTACTGGAAGACCCACATGCCAAAGGAGTCAATGCAAAACATGCTAAATTTGAGGAGCCTCGTTTTAAAGTTACTTTGTTTAATGAAAAAGGAGATACAATTCGTAATTGTTCTAATTACGATGTTTATGCTTCTGATGCTAATATCAATAATTTCCAAACGTACTATCCGTTTGGAGGTACGGCCAACCCTATCTTTTGGCGTGATTGGACAACTGTTGGCGCCGACTTATCAGCTTATATAGGGAAAACCATTTCGATTGAATTTATGGCGGGAGATTGCACCCGGGGAGCACATTACGGTTATGCGTATTTTGTAGCAGAATGTCATCCGCTAAATATTATCGTAAATTATTGCGAAGGTGATAAGACAGCTACTCTTACTGCTCCGCAAGGCTTTAAGTATTCATGGGTTAATGCTTCAGGGGTTATCGTAGGTACAAATCAAAATTTATCAATACCCAATCCTACGGAAGGTGAGGAATTTACATGCAACATGACATCTGAAACAGGCTGTACTGTTACGCTAAAGGCTAAAACCGAACGGTATGTGCCTAAAGCTAATTTTAGCTTTGTGCCCGGTTGTACTAATAATTCCGTCCAATTTACCAATTCCTCTGACTCAACAAAAGGTACGCTCAGATATCGTTGGGATTTTGGCGACGGAACAAGCTCTACCGATAAAAACCCAACACATACTTATGCTACCTCCGGCAGACACAAAGTAAGTTTACAAGTGAGTAACCCACCCTCCTCGTGTGTTGATGTGTTGCAAAAAGAGATTGATTCGTTTTCACCCGATTTGGTAGGAGTAAAAGGAAGCCTTTTTTATTGCCCCAATAAAAAGACGACATTAAAAGCGTACGGAGCGCATAAGTACGAATGGTTTAAAGATGGGGCTAGAATTTCAATAGCCGATTCTCTGGTGGTAGATACTCCGGAAGATATTGGGCTGATAGGGTATTCGAGTTCCGGCTGTAGTGCTCAAATACAATTATCGGTACGGGAGGAACCCCAATGGCAACTGACTGTAGATGGACCAACAGCTTTTTGTTATGGCGACAGCATTCAATTAACGGCTTCGGGAGCAAAATCTTACCAATGGAGTACCGGAGAGACAACGAGTTCGATTTATGTAAAGAAACCCGGCCTGTACACAGTGGCAGGTTTAAGTCCCATAGGCTGTGAACAGTCTATGGGACTTAAACC
>OBMA010002005.1_pt1 | contig 12085 bp, 14 predicted proteins | sample 1539141 | NCBI WGS metagenome assembly OBMA01 (sample SAMEA3991484, study PRJEB22521) | metagenome | biome: anthropogenic terrestrial biome; feature: sewage plant; material: raw primary sludge | place: Sweden | collected 2012-09-26 | reverse complement strand
CACCATGATGGAGTTAGTCAGCTTCCACCAAGTCACTCCGGGCATCGCGGATGATCATCCACGACGAATGCAGGAAAAGCCCCGCGATCGCGAACGCGACGATCAGGTCGGGCCATGCACTGCCAAGCCACGCGACCAGCCCGGCGGCGATGACCACGGCGAGGTTGCCGATGGCGTCGTTGCGAGAGAACAGCCAGACGGCTCGCATATTGGCATCACCCTTGCGGTGCTTTAGCAGCGGCAGCACCGCGAGGATGTTTACGATCAGCGCACCTACCGCGAAGGCTCCCATCAACCCGGCTTCTGGCGTGGTCTGGTTGAGGACACGCCAGAGCGTGCTGCCGACAACGCCAAGGCCCAGAAGGCCCAGAAACACGCCTTGGATCATCGCCGACCGCGCCCGCCATGTCAGGCTCCAGCCGATGGCGAGCAGGCCCAGAAACGTGATCGCACCATCGCCCAGAAAATCGAGCGCGTCTGCCTTCAGCGCCTGCGAACCGGACAGGAACCCGCCGAACATTTCGACCACGCCGTATCCGAGATTGAGCGCGACCACGATCCAGAGCGCGCGGCGATAGCTCGGGTCCTTGTAGGCCGGATCGGACGATGTATCGCCGTCCTCGATCTTCTCGAAACCGTAGCCGGTCGCGTCGAGCGCGGGCCGCACTTTCGGCAGATCGCCGTCCGCGATCCACAATGTCATGATGTGGGTGGCGGCGGACACTTTCACGTCGCCTTCGGCCACGCCCGCAGACCGGGCCGCGCGCTCGATCTCGGCGGCATCTTTCGCGCAGTCCATGCCTTGCACCCGCATTCGGATCGGGGAGGAGGCTGTCGCCAACTTGCTGTTATCGGGCTGGCTCATGTGCGATCCTTTTTGTGGTGGCGGGCGAAAAGGTACGCTGCTAACGTATCAGTGGATAATGATATGACAGCGCAAAACATTCAAGACGATCTTTCGGCACCCGATACACTGGAACTGCGGGCAAAGCTCTTCCGGGGCCTAAGCGATCCCAGCCGTCTGACGATCCTCGATGCGCTGGTGTCGGACGAACGCAACGTGCAGGAAATCGTCGGGCATACGGGTTTGGGTCAGCCCAACGTCTCGAACCATCTGCGCTGTCTGCTGGAATGCGGGCTGGTCAGTCGCCGCAGCAAAGGCCGCTTCGTTCGGTATCGTCTGGCGGACAGGCGGGTCGCCGATCTCATCCGTGATGCAGATCAGCTACTTGCCTCGACAGCCAACGGAGTTGATGCCTGCCAAAGCTATACGGACTAACCGGCGCGACCTGCTGCAATGTCCTATCGGTGCGCCAAACCTGAAGCAGCCATCTGCGCATCCGCAGCGAATGCACCCTTTGTCCCGCATAGTGTGAGTTCGAGCGCGGCGCTGCGAACGGCAGCTGTGGCTTCTACCTCTTCGGCCATTTGTATTCGCCGGTGAGAAGGATGTGGGCCCAGCTGAGGGGCGAGGTGTGCGCCAGCAGATCGGGCGGGACCGGGAGCTTCGCACGCTGGCGCTGTGTGACGGCCTCGCCCAGGCGGGCTGTGTTCCAGTGGATGACGATTGCGGCGAGGAGGTTGAGCGCGGCCATCCGAAAATGTTGGCCCTCGGCCGTCCTGTCGCGGATTTCGCCCTGTCGGCCGATCCGCAGAGCGTTCTTCAGCGCGTGGTGCGCTTCGCCCTTGTTGAGGCCGATCTGGACGCGGCGTTGCATGTCGGTGTTCAGGACCCATTCGATCATGAACAGCGTCCGTTCGACGCGGCCGACCTCGCGCAAGGCGACGGCAAGGTCGTTCTGGCGGGGATAGGACGCCAGCTTGCGCAGGATCTGACTGGGCGCGACGGTCCCGGCCGTCATGGTCGCCGCGATCCGCAGGATGTCGGGCCAGTTGGACGCGATCAGGTTCTCCCGGATCGTGCCGCCCGCCAGACCGCGCAGGTTCGGCGGCACGGCCTTCGGCTCGAAGACGTAGAGGCGCTTGGAGGGCAGATCGCGGATGCGCGGAATGAACCGGTGGCCGAGTATCGAGGTGACGGCGAAAACGTGATCAGTGAAGCCCCCGGTATCGGCATACTGCTCCCTGATCCGTTTGCCGACCTCGTTGTTCAGCAGCCCATCCAGGATGTAGGGCGCTTCGCTGACTGTGGCCGGAATGGTCTGCGACGCGAAGGGCGCGAACTGGTCGGAGACATGCGTGTAGGCCTTCAGCCCCGGCTCGCGCCCGTATTTCGCGTTGATCAGGTTCATCGCCTCGCCTTGCCGGGCGGTGGGGAAGAACTGTCCGTCGCTGGAGGCAGTCGTGCCCATGCCCCAGAACCTGGCCATCGGCAGAGCGGCCTGCGCTTCGACGACGCTCGCCAACGCGCGGGCATAAGCATCGCTTTCCACGTGCCAGCGCGAAATCCTCATCAGTTCCCAGAAGCCGTGGGAATTGCTGGCCTCGGCCATCTTGCTCAGACCGAGGTTAAGACCTTCGGCCAGAAGCACGTTCATCAGCCCGATCCGGTCCTTCGGCGGCGCACCGGTCCTGAGATGCGTGAACGCCTCGGTGAACCCGGTCGCGCGGTCCACCTCCAGCATGATGTCGGTGATCCGCGTCTCCGGTATGCGGCGGTAGAGATCGGACAGCAGGTCATCGGCCCCCTGCGGCGGCGCCGTCGGCAACCGGCTCAGATGAAGCACGCCGTTTGCAATTGATCCGCCGGGGATCGCGCCCGCTTTTGCGGCCTTGGCCAGCTTTTCGAGACCGATCTCCATTCGCGCATGGCGATCAGCCAGCCAGTCCTCGGGATCGAAGGGGACGGCGAGCCGCGCGTTTGCCTTTGCGGCCTGCGCAGGCACCAACACCTGTTTCAGATCGCCGTAACGCCGGGAGCGTTCCAGCCAGATATCGCCTGAGCGGAACGCGTCGCGCAGATGGAACATGACCGCGACCTCCCACAGGCGGCCGTCCCCGGAGGTCTGGGTCTTCAGATGGCGGTGCCACTTCGACGTGCGCCGCAGAAAATCCGTCGGCCGACTGTGAGCCCTGTCGAGCCGGATCAGCTCAGCCGCGTCCAGAAGGGGTTTGGCCACGTCCGCCCCGTCGATTTCAAGAAGCCGCAGCATCCGGGGCGCGTATCGACGAAACCGCTTATGCCCCTGAACGACATGAGTAATCGGGTCCGATGACAGCGTATCCGTCAATCGGGCCGCGACAGCGACGAGAGTCTGCAAATCCGTCCATCCCGGACTGGACGAGATGGCGTCCTCAAGAGACACGTCGTCGTTCTTCGCTTCGAGAAGGGCCGCTCCCATGTCGCGGAACGAGCGCAAGGTCTTCTGGACCTCCGGTTGCGCTCCGTCCATGCGGTCATCGCACAGCCGGGCGGCCTCCCGCCAGGTCCTGCCGACGATCCGGTCATGTGTCTCGACCACGGCATCGGCGATCGCGCGTCGCCATTCCGATACGCAGACGGCAAGGATTGCGTGGCGGCGGTCGCCCGGCAGATCACGCAATCCGTCCGCGAAATAGCGTTCACCCTGCCGACGCAGACGGGTGATGCGATGATCCGGAACATCGTGGAACGCATCCGGCGAAACGTCGATCTTGCGAAGGTAATCGAGCCGGTCGAGCAGCCGGCGTGCAGCGGCCGAATTGTTGCCGACCTCGAACTTGCGCAGCCAGACGAACCGGGTCAGCCGATCCTCGACCATCTCAAACAGCAGATCGTCGAGGGCCACGCATTCGTCATCGCTCAAGCGATCCGCAATCCTCGTCTCTATCCGTTTCTCGGCGGCGACGAGCGCGTCGGCGCAGAGGCGCTCGATGGTCGATATGGCGGGAAGGATGGTCAGGGTTCTCCGGCATTCCTCGACGAAACGGCGGGCGATGTCTTCGTTGGAAACGGCGTGCTCGGCCTGGCCGTGGAGCCAGAGCTTCAGATCGCGGGCACCGCGGCCGGAGAAGGTCCTGTAGCCGTAGAGCTGACGCAGGCTGGCCATGTGCTCGTGCCGCGTTTCTTCGCGGGCGGCATAGGCGTCGAGGTCGGCGTCCTTGAGACCGAGCTGCGCGGCAAGAAAGTCGGCGATCTCGACTGGGATGACCTCACCAGGCAGCAGAGCGCGTCCGGGATAGCGCAGCGCGCAAAGCTGCAGTGCAAAACCAAGCCGGTTTCTCGGGCGCCTGCGCTGGCCGATATGATCGAGGTCTTCATCCGATAGCGTATAGTGCTTGAGCAGCTGCGCCTCGTCCGCGGGAAGGCCGAACAGGACCTCCCGTTGCTTCGGCGTCAGGATGGTCCGGTGGGCCATGTTTCTTTTGCCTTCGATTACTCCATTGCGTATCTTTGATTTCGATATGGGTTAAGGAAACGTATCAATGGCCAAGAGCGCCGATTTTCGCCAAATGTCTCAAACGATCGTTTGCGACACATGCTGATCGGCTACGCGCGGGTCTCCAAGGCCGACGGAAGCCAGTCGCTCGACCTACAGAGGGACGCCCTGATCGCAGCGGGCGTTGGCGAAGATCAGATCTACTCGGACAGAGCTTCCGGGAAGAAGGACGAGCGGCCCGGTCTCGAGGCGTGCCTGAAGGCCCTGCGGGACGGCGACGTGCTGGTGATCTGGAAGCTCGACCGGATGGGCCGCAGCCTGCATCACTTGGTGAAGACGGTCGCCGGTCTCTCCGAGCGCGGCATCGGGTTGAAGGTGCTGACTGGACAGGGCGCCCAGATCGACACGACTACCGCCCACGGGCGGCTGTCCTTCGGTATCTTCGCCTCACTCGCCGAGTTCGAGAGCGAGCTCATCCGGGAACGGACGATGGCCGGGCTCGCCGCCGCCCGCGCTCGGGGGCGAAAGGGAGGCCGCAAGTTCGCGCTGACCAAGGCTCAGCTGCGCATGGCGCAGGCCGCGATGGCCAACCGCGATACCTCCGTCTCCGAGTTGTGCAAGGAGCTGAAGATCAGACCGGTAACGCTCTATCGGTATGTCGACCCAGAGGGAAACCTGCGCGAGAATGGGAAACGGCTGCTCGGCGCTTAGCGTAGGATTTCACACTCTCCCGCAAACGACCCCTTCAACTGCCATGCGCCCGCCGACAACTGGGGCAGGGGCGGGCGGTCCAGCGCAACAGCTCGGACGGTGTGTTCCAGCGCCTCGGCCTCGTGGCCCTGCTCCTGGGCGACGTGGGCCAGCTCCAGCGCCTCGATGCGCTGCGCCTCAAGGGTGCGGTGGTCGATCCGCTCGGCGTGGCCGGCCAGCTCCAAGGCAAGGTTGGCATCCTGCGCCCATGCCTCGCGCCACCCCTCCAGAACCTCGACGGCGTTCCAGTCGCGGTTCTTGGTGGTGAAGCCCTCAGCGGCGATCTCGCGGGTGGTCAGCAGGATATGGGCGTGGTGGTTGCGGTCATCGCCTTCGCGCCCCGGCGCATGAAGGGCGATGTCGGCCACCATGCCCCGGTCCACGAACTGGCGCTGGCAGAAGTCACGCACCAGCTCGACGCGCTGCCCGTGGTCCAGCTCGGCGGGCAAGGCCACCCGGATTTCGCGGGCAACCTGCGAATTCTTCCGGGTCTCGGCCGCCTCGACCGCGTTCCACAGCGCCGCCCGGTCCTGCGCCCATTCCGGCGCTTGGGCAGGGGCGAGGATTTCGACGTGATCGACGCCGCCCCGGGCGCGATAATCGAACGAAAGCCCGGTGCGGTGATCCTCGATGTGGGACGCGCTGCGATAGGCCGCCGCCGCTGTGGCGCTGCGGCCAGCGGATCGCGAAATCATCGTGGCCCGAAGGTGGTAGATCGCCATATCCGCGCCGCACTCTCAAGGGGTTCAAAGGGGAAGTCCGTTCCCCCTTGCCCACACAAACTCGCAAGAGTTTGTATAAGTGGGCACTTCGTGTCTTGCAACCTTCCTACGTTCCGGACAAAAGCACAACCGGAACGAGCAACAGAGCGGCGAAATGGTGGGGACGATTGAACAACAGGTAGCTGAGGCTCAGGCAAAACTGGCCCGCCTCAAAACACGGGCAAAGGCACAGGACACCCGCCGCAAGATCATTGTCGGGGCCATCGTCACAACCGAGGCCCTGAAAGACCCCAAGATCGCCAAGTGGCTGGCTTCGACCCTCCGCAAGAACGCGACCAGGGAAGTCGATCAGAAGGAACTGGCGGGGCTTCTGGCTGACCTCGATGCCAAGGCGCACAGCGCCGGGGCCGGTGAAGCATGAGCGAAGGCAAAGATTCCTTCGAAATCCTGGCCGACGAGCTGGCCCGCATGGGGCAGCAGATCGCCCATCTCCAACGAACCAGCCTTAACAAGACCGAGGCCGAAGCCCTGAACCAGCAACTTGTCCAGGGCGTGGCTTCGATGGCCCAGACCGGGCAAGCTGTCTACGAGGCAATTTCCGAGCGCATGGACCTGCGGTTGGAAAAACTGGCGATGGAAACCATCCTCGCGGCTACCGATGCCGCACGCAGGGCCATCGAGAAAAGCCATGCCGAAACCAGCTCTGCCGCCCGAGACTACGCCAAAGCCGCAGGAGAGGCCCGCAGAGCGGCTTGGCGCTACTTCGGCGGGTTCTGGGTGTGGTTGGCATCGGTCGGCGCTGGCGGGGCCGTTCTGGGGCTTCTGACGGCGTTTCTGATCATGGGCCGGGGTGATGCGCGCGAGTTCGGCCAATATCCCCAAGTCTACTGCACCACCGCAGGGGGCCAGATTGTCGAACAAGACGACGGCAGCTCCTTCTGCGCCATCTGGATCGACCGCCCGTCTCAGTCTGGGGGCTGACCTCGCCGCCGCCTTGCCTTCTTCATGGCAAATTCACCGCTGGCCACAAGCGCAGCCGGTAGGCTTCTGGACGCGATACGGGCGAAAAGCCCTAGTGTTATTAGTGTTACCTACGGAGTAATGTTACGGATGACAGAACGTCTTTATTTTCATGGCATTAACCCTGTGGATAGTTCCGAAAGGTGCGAATCTTGGTTCCGAAAGGTGCGAATCTTGGTTCCGAAAGGTGCGAACGTCGGCTCCGGAAAGCACGAACAATTTTGGTTCCTGATAGTGCGAACGTAGACGGTTCCTGATAGTGCGAACACATGTTATGAGTCAGAATGTCCCTTTTCCCTGATCGTCACCCGCAGAAAGACTTCTTCATTCTCGACATCGCGGATGTCGTGCCCAAAGACGACACCGCCTCGATGGAACACCCGCTGTTCTCGCTGGCGACGAAGCCAGACATGCGCCACCTTCTGTATGAATCTGGCGACAGCAGGTTAGAAATCACCCCGTCATACAACGGCCTGCCGACGATATTCGACAAGGACATCCTGATCTTTTGCATCAGCCAACTGATGCACCTGAAAAATCGGGGGGAACAGATCGGAAAGCGCGTCCGCTTCACGGGCAGAGAGCTGCTTGTGGCAACGAACAGACCAACAAATAACCTCGGATATCAGCGCCTGGAGCAAGCATTCAAGCGCCTGCGCGGGACCACCTTCAAGACCGACATCCGCACGGGCAACAAGATGGAAACCCGAATCTTCGGTCTGATCGACGAAGGCGGATTTGTCATGCGCGATGATGGTTCATGGCGCCTCGACTACTGCGAAGTCGTCCTGTCTGATTGGCTGATGCGCGCGATCGAAAGCAACGAGGTTGTCACAATCTCGCCAGACTATTTCCGACTGCGCCGCCCGTTGGAGCGCCGCTTCTATGAGATTGCGCGCAAGCACTGCGGCGCACAGCCAAAGTGGCAGATTGGGCTGGCCAACCTTCAGAACAAGACGGGCAGCAACGCCCCTCTCAAGAAGTTCCGGTTGAACCTCCGGCAAATCATCGAAGATGACTGCACGCCGTTCTACAAGATCGAGCTGACGGCTGATGATCTGGTGATCTTCCGGCCACGGTCCGCTTCTAGCGCGCTGGCACCTGATATCCGGCTGCCAGAATGGTCCGAAGATAAAGCCCGCGAGGTTGCCCGCGAGAAGGGCAGGGATTACCACGTCCTGCGGTCGGACTGGATGGCCTTTGCCAAGGCCGAAACTGCAAAAGGAAACCCGCCAAAAAATGCCGGGGCAGCCTTTGTGGCATACTGCAAGAAACAGGAAAATCTGCGGCGATAGGAAAATCCTTGCAACGGCGCAACGCGTCACACAGCATAGCCATGCAACGATGCGCAACGGACCCGCAACACCATGAAATACACCCTTTCAGAAGCAGCGGCAGCCACCGGCAAGAACAAGGCGACCATTCAGCGCGCCATAAAAAGAGGGAATATTTCTGCGCCAAAGGGTGAATCTGGATCATATGAAATAGACCCGTCAGAGCTGCACAGAGTTTTCCAACCCGTCGCGCAACGCGTCGCGCAGATCGACAATGCAACGATACGCAACGGCGCGAAACAGGCTGGATTGCCCCCAGATTTCAACGCATTGCAGCGGATAGCTGAACTGGAAAAAGAACTTGCCGTGATGGAGGAACGAAAGAACGGCTTGGAGGAGCAGAAGCGGCATCTGACAGACACCGTGGAGGATCTTCGCAAGCGCCTAGATAGCTCAGAGGGCCGCGTTCTGGCACTGCTGAATGACCCAAGACCGAAAGGCTTCTGGAAACGCGTCTTCGGCTAGCTAGGGCAACGTTTCCGGAAAGGTCAGTCGCCGCATGATACTTGAAGTCTGTAACCCAATGGGTTATATTCTGTCATGCAGTCGGTAGCAGAAACCCCGATCTTCACCCGTCAGACGGAAAAGCTCTTCACCGAGGACGAGAAGCGCGAGCTGATCGACTTTCTGGCGGAGAATCCGTTGGCAGGAGATGAAATCCCGGGAACGGGTGGGGTGCGCAAGGTTCGCTTTGCGGCATCCGGACGCGGCAAGAGGGGAGGGGCGCGGATCATCTACTACTACCTTGATGACACCATGCCGCTCTATGCCCTTCTGGCCTATGCGAAAAACGATCAGGGCGACATGACGCCCGACGAGAAACGCGCCGTCTCCGCACTGTCGGCGGCTCTCAAGGCAACGCGAAAGGAGAAGAGATGAGCACCCTTGGCGACGACTTGATCCAGGCAATGACCGAAGCCCTCGCCCATGCAAAAGGCGAAGGGCCTGCCATCGTCCACGACCCGATTGCTCCGCGGGAAGTGCGCGAACGAGCGAACCTGACCCAAGCCCAGATGGCCCCACTGATGGGCATGAGTCTGTCCGGCTACCGGAAGTGGGAGCAAGGACAACGCCGGATCAGTGGACCGGCTGCAACCCTTCTGCGTCTGATCCAGAAAGAACCAGACATGGTGAAGCGCGCGCTGCTGTCGTAACAAGGCCATTTCGAACGCAGTCGTTGCGCTAAGTTGCGTTTCGACTTCTCTTCGGATAGCGATTTTTCTCGCACCCACTTTGTGAGGAGCTCTGACCATGGCGGACTCAATTTCTTCATTCACAGCCGCAAACAAGGCTGCTTGGAATGCTTCGGCCTCGTTGCACAGTCGAGGAGCGGAATGGGACAGCCTTTTGGAGCAAGCCGCCCGGCCGGATTTTTCCGTTCTGGATCCTGAACTTAGAGAGACGATTCGGGCGCTGGGGCTTGAAGGCAAATCGGCGGCGCAGGTTGGATGCAATAATGCGCGCGAGTTGCTATCGCTTGCGTCTCTGAAGGTAATTCCCTCGGTGGGCATCGACCAATCAGGCGCTTTCCTTGAACAGGGGCGGGTCTTAGCCAAGGCAGCAGGCCTCGAACCCCGCCTGATCGAGGCTGACATCTATGACTTGCCGGACGACGTTGGGACGTTTGATCTGGTGCTGGTCACTATCGGCGTGCTGAACTGGATGCCCGACCTTGGCGGCTTTTTCCGAGTGATCGCGGGGCTTCTCGGCCCTGGTGGCCACTTGTTGGTCTATGAAACCCATCCCGTCATGGAAATGTTCGACCCCGAAAGCGACACGCCTCATGAGCCTGCGATCAGCTATTTCCGCACTGACCCGCTCAAGGAAGAAGGGCTAATCTCATACGACGGGGTCGATCATGGTTCGGGCGAGACAGGCTACTGGTTCATCCATACACTCGGGCAGATCGTGACATCCTGCGCCACCGCCGGGATGACCATCACTTCATTGAAGGAGTTCGGGTATTCGATCCGGGAGCCAGAGTATGACGTGTACGAAGGCCGAGAGGCTCAGATTCCCATGAGCTACCTTTTGCATGCAAGAAAGATGTGATCTCCACACCCCGACAGCATTCTAGCAACCGTCTGCAATGGGCTCCTTCAAGACCTTCGCCGCTGTTTGTTCGAGCGACGGGTTTGCGGGACGAAACGACCATTCGGGTTTTGAAACCAAATGGCCGCTGTGACTGGCTCTACGCCATTGCCATTGCTTCAATTTCGAACAGCAAGCCGGGGATCGCGAGGCAGGTAACGCCTAGTAGGGTCATCGGCGGTGCGACCCGATGGGGTCCGAACCGCATGCCCATCAGGTCAAAGTTCTTCAGCGCCTCGTCGACATCAGTTGCATAGACACTGAGCTTGACCACATTGCCAAGATTCATGCCCGCCCTTTTGAGAACGGCTTCAAGGTTGTCCAAGGCCAGACTGATCTGTGCGCGCATATCGCCTGGATGCTGCGGGGCGCCGTCTTCGTCCACTGCGGTCTGCCCCGCGCAAATCACTTGCCGCGTCGCGCCGTCGATCACCTCGGCTTGGTTGTAGCCCAGCTTGATCGACCAGTCCCAGGGGTTCACTGCCGTCCGTTCCATGTCGCAATCTCCTTGTTTTCAGTTGCTGGAATCGGTGTAGGGCGAAATGGCGCCAAATATTGTCACCATTTTTGATAAGGTCGAGATATGAACGTGAGACTCAGACATGACGCCATCGTGCGCAGCCTTCGCCGCAACGGCACGTCGACTGTTGACGAGCTGGCCGAAGAGGTTGGTGCCTCCCGCCGGACCGTGTTGCGCGATATCGGCGCACTGCGGGACGAAGGCTATGTGATCCATTCCGAGGTCGGCCGCGGCGGTGGCCTCCAGCTTGACCCTCAATCAATGCAGACACGGGCCAAGTTGTCCGTGCCCGAAGTGTTCGCGCTGCTGATCAGCGTCGCGGCAATGCGAGCCGCCGAGAATTTGCCCTTCTCGGAACTTGCCGACGCTGGGTTGGCAAAGATCGAAAAGGCCTTGCCGTCGGACAAGGTGAAAGACCTACGCGCGTTTTTGGAGTGCCTGCACATCGGCCAGCTTTCACCTTTGCAGGATTTGTCGGACATCAGAAAAATGGACCCCGACCTTCTTGGGGCCTTCGAGACGGCGTTTCTGGGCCGGCACTTCATCCGGTTCGACTATAGCGATGCAAAAGAGCGCAAGACCGAGCGGCAGGTGGAACCGCAAGCCATGCTGATCCTGCCCCCCCTATGGTATCTCATCGGCTGGGACCCTGCCCGCGACGACTTCCGCCATTTCCGCATGGACAGGATCAGCAACCCGGAAGCGGTTCCGACTACAAGCTTTCGCCGTCGGCATGTGCCGTTCGAAGATGATGTCTGTCCTTACAGCGAATTGCACCCGGAGCGTCGAAGCAGTCATTCGTGGTAAATGCAGCGCCAACACATTGGGCTCAAAGTGACAGGAGATTGTCATTCCTACAACTCGTGCCCCACCCCCCGTTCGCGCTGAACCTCGGCTTCGTGTTCCTGCTCCAATTCCTTGGCATGCAGCCGCTCAAGCCCCTGAGCTATATCCCGCTCTTCCACCTCCCGGCCCTGCCGGATCGCCGCCAAGCGGGCGGCGATTTCGTCGTGGTCCAGTGCCTTCGACCCGGCGCGCAGACGGTCGGCCAGGCTCTGCGGGGCGGCGGGTTTGTCTGATGTCTTTTCGCTGATCGCTGAACGCTGATCCCCGATATCTGATCGCGCATCACGCAATGCCCAAGCCTCGCGCATCCGGGCGGCAAGATCCTGCGGGCGGTCGCGGTCATGCCCGCCGCCTTCATAGGCAAGCCCGGCCTCGGGCGGCTGCAACCTGTCCAGGACGTGATCCGCCGCCCGCTCAAGCCAGGTCCGGACATGCCCGGCCAGCTCCTGGGCAACGCGCGCCACCTCGGCGGCATGGGCCTTG
>OBMA010002003.1_pt1 | contig 12099 bp, 12 predicted proteins | sample 1539141 | NCBI WGS metagenome assembly OBMA01 (sample SAMEA3991484, study PRJEB22521) | metagenome | biome: anthropogenic terrestrial biome; feature: sewage plant; material: raw primary sludge | place: Sweden | collected 2012-09-26 | reverse complement strand
AGATGGAATCTCGTGACTGGAGTTCAGACGTGTGCTCTTCCGATCTTGAATAGCTGGCAGTACAATATTATCAAGTATTGTCAGGTTTTTCATCATATACATCTGCTGAAATATAAATCCCATGTCATCCAACCTAAGTTCTGACAAATCATCTGCCTTCATATCTGTGATAAGCTTTCCATCAAATATCACATCCCCACCTGTAATGCTGTCCATACCCGATACAGAATATAAAAGGGTGGATTTACCAGACCCGGAAGGTCCCATAATTGCAATCATCTCTCCCTCTTCCACAGAAAAGCTGACATTTTTTAATACATTATTCTGTCTCTTATTAACTACAAATGTTTTGCACAAATCTTTTACTTCCAATATTTTATCCATAATTTTCCTTTCCTGATTCCTGATTATAATTTCTGCATCACTTAATTTTATATTTTTGTTCTGATTTTTTTCAAATCCTGCAAGCCTTATGAATACCTTTTATCACGAGCTTATCCTTTTACTCGATGTCTGCAGTGTCCCTGCTTGTAATAGTTCTTGTGTACTGCGCCGTTATCAGTGCAACTATTATTGTGATCACAACAATGATTCCCGGATATAAACCAAACACCTTCCACGCCACGATGTTATACTTGATTTTTTCAGCTCCCATCATTCCAAAAATAGGAGTAATACATAACTTTGTTGCCGGTATCGAAAGAACTGCAGCTAAAATTACAGCAGCCAGCGAAATAACACCAAATCGATATACATGCCACTTTATGACATCTTTGTTTTTGAATCCAATAGCTTTTAGAATTGCAATCTGTGACTTCTCATCTGTAATAAAAGAAAATTCAATTAAAATTGTTACAAGAATAACTACCACAAGTGTTGTGGCGCAGATAAGATAATGTACCATTTTAAGAATACTTACTACTCCTATCGTATTCACACAGTATTCTCTTGCATTCCATATTTCATCATTACCAAGGTAAGTTTTTAGTTTATCTCTTCTTTTGTCTATTTCTTTCTGATCCGGATTATCCGTAAAAGTAAACTGTATCTGCATAATGTTTGTTGCGTACTTAAAATCTGTTGGTGCATCTTCATAAAGTTCAATAATTTCTCCAAGCTGATTAAAGGACTGAAAGTAGGCAACAACTGTGCAATCCAGCTTTTGGGTTCCAAAATCAATATTTATTACATCTCCAATTTTAGCTCCGGTTTCTTTTGAAATCTGTGGGGTAATTGCTATTTCATTTTTTGAAACTGGTGCTTTTCCTTTTATATAACTGTCCTCACAATTTTTAATATTTACTCCCTGACTGCAGGTATAGTTATACTCTTCCTTATTAAATGTAATACTATACTTATAAAAAACTTTCGAATAACACTTTGCCGGCATACCAAGCTTTTTCATTTTCTCGGCGTATCCATCTAAATACTCTTTGAATTCATCTTTTGTATGAGCATTCATATAATCCATCGAAGTCGATAATTGATTTACATAGATATCAGATTTTGTTGTTAACATAATTATAAGATTAGGGCTGTCCATAGTTTCCTCTGTATTTACGACAAGGAACACGAGCAATGTACATATAAAAAATGATATGATGATTGTAGTGAATCTTTTGGGATTACTGACGATATCATTTAATGCCATATATAAATTATTATTTACATGACTTTTCTTAATTCTGTATATTGTTTTTTTCTTATACCTCTCCCCCGTCTGACCATTCCGAATTGCATCTATCGGCGTAGCGTGATTCAATCTGCCTGTACAGATATAAGCAAAAGCTACTATAACAATAACTGTCATTACTGCACCGGCAGCATTAGTCATGACACCCAGAGAATTTCCAAAATACATATTGTCACTTACTGATTTGATAAGTTCCTTAGAAAATGGAATACTTAATATGAATCCGATAGATGCCCCTGCTATAGACAGAACTAAATACTTTATGATATACAGTCCTCTGACTTGCCTGTTTTTTAGACCAATTGCCTTCATTACACCAATTTCACGAAATTCTTCCTGTATTGTGAAATTGATTGAAAATCTTAAAACCACAAATGATACCAGAATAAGACAAATACTGAGAATTAAAATCATAAACGACACAATCGTATCCATAACATAAGTCATCTTAATTGTTGATTTCGTTCCGTCAAAAAGAATTTCAGGCACATATTTGGATATGTTCGTAAGCTTTGCACCTTTTTTCAGATTGACAAAGGCTATTTCCCCACGATAATGCGCACTGATATTCTTGTCTTCCAACATATCACTATAGTCTTTATCACTTATGAAAAATCTTGGATTTCCATAGCCTGAGCCCAAAAGTGCATCCTTAAGTCCTCCATCTATTATAAATTCTTTTTTAAAGCTGTTGTGACTGATAATAATTTTATCACCATTTTTCAGATGATTTTTTTCCATGAACCTGCCTGAGACATAAAGATGTCCGACAGCAACATGCTTTACCTTCTGATTATTCATATTATAGTAGTTCAGCTTTGCATCACTCATCCTTAAGAAAAAACAGGAAAAATTAGAATCTACACGCGCAATTTTTCCATTAAGAAGCTTCACATTATCCTTTGTTCCAAGGATTACTGATTCAATTCTAAATTTGCTTACTGCATCACTTTTTTCTAAAAAATCCTTAAGATGTCCTGTAGAATCATCTCCCGCTGTAATATAGTTTAAGTCACCGATACCCGCCTTATCTAAATAATAATCTGTCCCCGAAATCACAGTAATCACATTATTAATACCCGATGCCACAAACATTGCTGCCAGAATAATGAACAATAATAAAATAATGTTCATCGTCTTTTTTCTTTTTAAATCTCTTTGCAAAATGTGAAAAAACATTTCATTTCCTCCTTGTATATCTAAACTTATGGGGATATCATACTATGCCAATTATTAAATAATCATTAAATAAAACAAAAAAAGAAAAAGCGCAGTTTCCTACGCTTTTCTAAGCACTATCGAAACAGAAAATCTATTCATATCACACTTTGCAAATATATCTCCATCCATAAGTTTCATAAGGGTTTTACCTATAAATAAACCAAGTCCTGAACCTTTAACATTTTCTGCATTAGAACCTCTGTAGAAAGATTCAAAAATATTGGGCAGTTCTTCTTCCTTCAATGTATTTCCTGTATTTGAAATAATAATAAGTTTACAGTCTTCTTCATCTTCAAATGTTATCATGAGCTGACTGCCATCACCATATTTAATGGCATTTTCGACTACATTCTGTATCACTTCAATTAAACGATCCTTATCTCCTTTAACCAGACAGTCCGTATACTTTTCCACTTGAAAATCTGTATGAATCACTGAGAGCTTTTCCTTATAATATCCTATTGTTATATCCATAAGTTCATGTAGATACAGCTCACTATTATTTACTTCAAGATTCAAAAAGTCCTCCCTGGATGCCTGGGTAATCTGGTTCACATAGTTTTTTATTTCTTCTGTATTCTTTTTTATTGCTGACAGGGCTGATAACTGCTGCTCCTCACTATCATAAAGTCCTGACTCTATAGCCTTAATATACAGTTCTATGGCTGATAACGGTGTCTTAATATCATGTGACAAGGAAAGAATCAGCGTCTTCTTTTCTTTTTGGACAGCCAGTTCCCTTTCTTTTTTTTCCTCCAGATTATCCCTCAGCATATCCAGTCCCCATAGAAACTTACTATATATTTTATTTTTCTCCTGTTTTAATGGAACTGACAGATTTCCCTTGGCAAGAGAGGTGGTATAATCACTCATTTTAAGAAAAGGCTTCAGCAATCTTGTGGTAATATAAACATATAAAGCTATTACAACTAAAATCAATCCTGCAAATGATAAGTTAAATATGGTTATCAGCGTACCATTCGGTTTGCTTCTATAGGCAATGCGGTATAAAGTTCCATTAACCTCCTCTACCAGATAATCCTGCCTGCAATACTTTGCAGCGTCATATTTTTCCACAAAAAGAATAGATTTATATTTTTTTATATTGATATCTGAAAGCTTTTTATGCTCAAGCTCTGATACAATTCTGCCTGCCTCCACCCTATACATTCTGTCACCACTATTATCAGAGTGTATATATACCATATTTCCTGATAGCATTAAAAAAAGCAATATAATAACGATGCTAATAAAAAATTTTCTGATACTATTCATATCTGTATCCTACTCCCCATTCGGTGATAATATGTGTCGGCTTCTTTGGATTCTCTTCAATCTTTTCCCTAAGCCATTTAATGTGTACATTAAGCGACTGTATTTCTGTACTACTGTAAAAACCCCAAATTGTATTAAAAATGTACTCCTTTTTTAAAGTTACACCTTTATTCTCTATCAGCATCTTCAAAAGTCGAAACTCTTTATCAGTTGTTTCAACTTCTTTTCCATTTACAATCAACTGATTGTTTACTGTATTTAAAACAATATTTCCGTCTCTTACTTCATCAAGCCCATATTTTCTTTTGAAAATACCATTTATTTTGGCCAGCAGAATGTCAATGTCATATGGTTTTTCAATGTAATCATCAGCTCCTAAATTCAGTCCTTTCAGCTTATCTTCCTTCTGACTTTTAGCACTTGCAATAAGAATATGTGTATTGGAAAACTCCCGTATTTTTGAACAAAATGCAAAGCCATCCATTCCAGGCAGCATAACATCTAGTATAATCAGTTTTGCACCATAGGCTTCATAAATATCCATAGCCTTTTCACCTGTATCTGTCAGTGCTACTTTATAATTTTCTTTTTTCAGGAAGACGCTGAGCAATTTGCCTATTTCTTCATCATCTTCTACAATTATAATATCAAACATGTTATAGCCTTCCTTATTATATCAAAATTCAGTTTATTATAACCAAAGCTGTGAATGTTGCAATTATTTTTGAAATTTCCGGGCTGAATGCAGAATCCGATATTTTCACTGTAACATATCTTAAATGCGGTGATTGCAGACACAGATCAAATTACATCACCCTTACTTTATCTGTTACATTTCATATAAAGAACATTATACTCCTTTTGATGTATGCACTCACATGGAAATATTCAGCTGGCATACATTGTCTTTCACATTAAAAAATATACCAGAATGCAATCCAACCGCCCTTTAAAAAAAAGACCTCCCGCTATAACACTGAAGGTCTTAACTTAACATATAACGTTTATTTTATTTTCAACTCTTTTGTTTTCTTGAAGAATGAAACAATCAAAGTATTCTTCATCTTTTAATGTATCTCTCATTCCGCAACCCTCTAATTTTTTTAGATAGCATGCATCGCTTCAAAGAAACTATCTAATGTATCTGCAATACAAAATCTATTTGTGTCATCATCATGATAATTACAGGCATCAAGCTGATAGTATTTCCCTAGTTTTGTATTGTAGGCAAATAGCATATCACCACCATCAGAGCCAAACACAAAACATTCTTTATATGTATTTGCAATATCATAGTCTTCATTCAGTTCTACCAATTCTTCCATCATAAACATTGTGACATAAGCTTCGCCAATAGAACCCTCACCACCATTATGCTCTCTCATAAATGCAATGTAATCTGTCGGAAGTTCTACCCCTTTGACACTATCAATTATGTTTTCAGCAGGTTCATTAAAATCAAATTCATCAAATGTATAGCTCATATGCTCCACCCTTCTTAATTATGAAATTCGTAATTCAAACTTTCATTTTTATTTATCGATTCCTGTGCAATTATCTAAGAGTCTCTAATGCTGCTTTTTCCTCATTTTCAATGAAATATCGTTATATATTTTTTTTAAAATCTTTGCATCTAAAATTTGCCATAATAATCTTTTACACAATCATAAAAAAGTATATAACTCTTAAAAATTTGACTTTCGTGAGACTGGTGAGACTGACTTGAGCCTTACCAATTATCGGGAAATAATTCATGTTCCAACATTCACCTTTAGGACTTTCACCATATACTGACTGTATGTCCATCATACTTAAAAAAATCTTCTCAGGGCATTCTGAGAAGCCTCTTAAATTAAGTCTTTCCTTCTGGCAATCAAACATCCTGCCATTACAATCCCGATCCATATGAACATGTATCTGATGCCCGAAAGCCATATCCCGTCATCAAAAACGAGAGCCGATCTGTAAGTGAACATATTATCTATCAGCATATGTCTTTCTGCGACAAACAGAATGCTTATCATTACCGCCCCATAAAACATATCTGCCAATATAGGATTTATAATCAATTGCATAGTCATTATACCCTGCAGACTGATAACACACATGGGAAATGTATTAATAATGATTCCCTTTAGTACGGCAGCGGTCCCTGCACTATATATATTCACACCACTCATCACAGAAACAAGTAAAGCAGCTGCCATTATTAAAAAAATCAGTAATGCCACTTGTATAACAACAATTATACTTCTGTATATCCAGAATCTCTCTCTGCCGAATCTTATCATTACATTTATATTATTGTTTTTTATATCAGTCAAACTGCCTGTACCCAATATAAGCAGCAACTGAAATACAAATATCAGATAATTAAGAGGAACATCCTTATCTACTATGAAATCATATGAGAACCCGCCAAACTGCCATATAATCAATTTTGAAAACTCATCATACCCACAGAACGAGCACGACATCAGTGACAGAAGAAGTATTATCACTATGATATACCATCTGTTTATCAATAATCTTTTTGCAAAATACTTCAATACATCACCTGATAAAATCCTTCCTCTTTCTGACAAGTCCGACGAGTATCATAATACATATCGATCCTACAAGAACTACAGCCTTTTCAACCCATATAGGTTTTATGGAGTCAAGCACTAACATATCTTCATAAGCAATGCACATACGGTTCAAACTGTACTTAAAACCCGGAATTGATGGAAGCGTATAACCGACAACAACAAATGCATATCCGATCCAATACATATTTATATACCAATATGTCACAAGAGTTACAAGTTCTATAAGAAGTATGTTCAAAAAGCAGAATACAATAACAGGCAGCATAATCTCCCATATGGAAGGAGCCATTTCAATTCGGCTAAAGGTGATTCTGCAAAATATGCTTTCCTTATCATTCCAATTAAATACAGAATCTGAAACCACTGCATTCGTAACAAAACCTGAGACCGCAATCATTAAAGTCAGTTCTGTGGCTTTGAGAAGTGCGTCCATACAACTCTTAAACCATATTCTGTTTATACTTCCATATCTGATCAGACAATTTACATTCTGATAAGATCTCAGATGCTTAATATATATATACGGTATAATTGGATATATAATAACCGAAGAATACAAAGACATACATACAGGTATATCATAGCTTGATAACACATCATTATTATTTTTCAGTGACATGTTAAACATCATAACGATAAACAGTATCAGGCCAAATGTTTTAATAAATCTCAAGCTCACAATGTTATTCATTCTGTCAGCCTGCCACCCGATATTTTGATTATCTCATCAGATATATTCTCAAGCTTCTCCATATCATGACAGGATATTATAACTATTCGTCCAGGTTTCCTGAATGACAGGATTATATCCTCTATTCCCTTTATGCTCTTTTCATCGATGGCATTAAAAGGTTCATCGAGGAGCAGCAGATCCGGATCTTCCATAATTGCCGCCGCTATTCCCAGACGCTGCTTCATTCCCAAAGAATACTTACGAAACTTTCTCTTATCATTAGAATCAAGTCCTACCCTGTTTATACAATCACATATATCCTTATCACTTATCAGATTTCTGATGGAAGCTATCAGCTTTAAATTCTGAAATCCAGTATAATCTGAAAAGAAGTATGGAGTTTCCAGAAGGAGCCCAAGTTTTTCAGGGAAGTTCTCCTTTCTCCCGAGTTCTTCACCGTTTACAAGTACACATCCTTCTTTGGGATATATAAGTCCGCTTATAGCACGCATCAGCATGGTCTTTCCCGATCCATTCTCTCCATACAGGCCATACACCTTTCCATCTGTCAGCTCCAGGTTTATATGATCCAACACCATACTTTTATGAAACTCTTTTGTATAATCTTTTAACTGTATATCCACTGTCTGCCATCCTCACTGATACTTGATATATCTTGTTTCCGGATAATATGAAAAGTACACTTTAACACTTGACTTTCTTACAGTCTCTGCATTTCCTTTATATACACCATCTGCAAAACGATAGAACAGTTTAAGATCCGTTTCCGCATCCTTGGCATACGGATTCTTATGATTCATACTTCGGAGATTACAGCACTGACCGTTTGAAAAGTATCCTATGCTCATAATCCAGGCATTTATGCCTTCTTCGATATTCACATCGCATCCGGATTCATTTATAACATGCAGATTTACAACTACATAAACCGCTTTCGGATCATCATCAAAGTCATCAATCTTTCCATACATTTCCTGCATACCGGCATTGGTATATATTTCCATATCTCCGGGCACTATCTTAAGTCCGTAATATCTGATCTCTTCTCCCTGTACATATTCATCCTCAACCGGTTCAGGCACTATGTGATTCATTTTCAAATACATACAAAGCCATATAAGAATGACCGCTGCAATAATACAGATTATTACGAAAGTTTTATGTTTCATAACAGATAACCTCACAGAACAGGAATGATATCCCTGTCATCATAAGTATACCTGCTTCTACAAGTACATTTACAATTGTCATCTCTCCAGATACAGCCGGATACATAATATTTATGGGAATGTATTGATAAAGCTTCAGAAACCCGAATACTATCTTTAATACTATGAAAAGTACTATAGGAAAGCTGGCTGCAGCATATATATTATTCATAAAATGTGCTGCAGGTATGACCATCAGAGAAAATGATGTTGCCATAATCCCGTCAAGAATAATGTAGGTCAAAAGATATACTGTCGGATGTGTGTAGAACAAATTTGCCATAAGCGATCCTCCCCACACAGAATAATACATTGTTGCAGGTATTGGTCTTATGGACGGAAGAAGAACTGACGCAGCCATATAGTCAGCAATAAGCGGCAATGTTGATAATAAAAATGCACATAAGCTGTATGCTATAAGCTTTGAAACAGCGATCCTTAATCTTGTGCATCTCATTATCAACTGATTCCAGTATCCGCTTCTCAGTTCACTTATATACATCATTCCTACCGGAAGTGCAGAAAATCCGATAACGACAGTATAATATGCATTTGAAACAGCAGTTATCTGAAGTCCGATCCAATGATTAAATACTGTTTCCGGGTATTCAGCAAACACTGAACCATAATAAGGAACTATATATTTAACCATATGAATCATTATAAAAATCATGAGAGATATAATAGATATCACAAAATATCTGTTATGAAACACTTTATATATTTCCGTTTTTAAATATTCCGTCAATTGATCATTCCTCATTTACAGATAGCCTGATTATATTGGGAGCGCCTTCATCATCAGCATGCCATACATTTTTATCATCTGTCCATCCAGAACGGAACATATTATTGACATTATAATATAAAGAGTCTGTATCAACGTCCTCGTTCAACATATACAGAACATTAAAGGTCAGTTCCTGTCCACTTCCAAGAGTTATAAACCAGCCTTCTTTGCCAGTGCCTCTTTCCGGACCGCTGTAATCAAATGTAAGGAACTCACCCACTAAATTGCTGATATTATATATACCGACCTCGCCTGATACCGATTCAATGTTTTTATTTCCCATGCAGACGGAAACCGTATCTTCTGATACATCTTTTATCGACATATCTATCTTCAGATATTTGCTGTTCTTTATTACTTTATCTCCATAAACCTTCGCAAAATCAGGATCATTCAATGGATAAGAATTCTTAAAATAATCATCCACATTATCATATCCGTCTATAATCTCTGCCTTATTAATACGAATACAAAAGCGGCTTTTTTCCATAAAGCTTCCCTCATAATACTCATATTCAGAATTATTATCTTTAAAGTATCTACTCTTTAAGGTAAGGCGAGATGTAAGTTCTTCATCAACCCCCTGTATCTCTTTCTTTGAAAAATCAATATCAGGATAATTTTTCTGAATACCTTCCGAATTCGATAAATTATCCTGTTCATTTTGATTTTTAACATATTCAGTTGTCAGATATTTCCCTTCGGTATCTGCTTTTGTTTTTTTCTCCACGTAGTCTCTCGGCTGAGCAGTAAACTCCTCAGTTTCTGAAGAAACACAACCAGAAAGCAAAATAATACTGAAGAAGATTAGTCCAATTAGAAATTTTCTCATATTAATAATTACCCGCATGTTATTACATTTTTCGTTTACTAATAACAATTATAATTATCAGGACTCCAGTCTCCCTTAAAAGTTGCCTGCATTCCGTTTTTCGACACATATATATTTGCGTAGGTCTTATTGGTTTCGCGAATATAATTTGTCATATACTTACTTGTATTTTTATATATTGTATACGTAGGTGTAGAATGTCCATTATAAGTACATGCGGCAAATCCACTACTACTATTATTAGAACCATGTGCTTGTGCATTAAAGCGCAGAGAGCCGGAAACATTAGGTTCATAAGCATAATTGCACATTATATATACTTTTGAAGTATCCTGCTTTGTTCTGCCTGAAGAAGCAACATATGTTGCATTTTGTGAAACACTGAAATAAAATGTATAAGCTGTATCCTGCCAGTTATTTGCACTGGCCTCATCGCTATTAACAACGGCAACTGTTATAACGGCAACTATCAGTAATGCCAGATAAATAACCTTATGCCTGACAATTCTTTTCAACATATCCATTATTTACCTCCTAAATACATAATGATCAACCTCAACCATTTTCTTTAAAACTTACGTAACTTTTTTATACCGGGATTCATCTTTGGCTGGTACGTAATAAGCGGACAATTTACATTGGCATAATGTTTTGCTGTCATATATGCAATACTTTTTATAATCTTTGTTGTTATACCCTTACTCATGTTATTCACTTCTCCTGTTTCTTTGTTTTATCACACCTTATAACTTTTATAATATTCTTGTAACAATTCGATATTTATATGTCAGATATTATTGCTTTTCCCGCATACATAATTATTTTTCAGGTTGTATTATGATAAATGAAGAACCGGATGTTTATATGTGCTATAACATCCGGTTTCTGCGCTTCCAATCATTCAATAAAAATAATAATATCAATAAAAAATATGCCATTGCTCATTTGAGTTTTCAGTTCTCCGTGATATTTTTCAACTACCCTTTTCACATTTTCCAACCCGATTCCATATCTCTTTTCCTTGCCTTTAGACGAAAAAATTCTCCCAAATCTGTCTCTTTCAATTTCTTTATCTGCATTATTTTCCATTTTTATTATCATGCATCCGACTCGATATTTTACTATCAGATTTATAAAAGCATCTTCTTTTCCAAAAGAAGTCTCAATTGCATTATCAAATATATTGCCAAAGATAACATTCATATCAAAAGACGAAAGATCAAGTGTTTCCGGAACAGCAATATTAGTTGTAACTTTAATCCCTTTAGATATTGCATTCTGTATTTTATAATTGATTATCCCATCAATATTATCATTATTTGTCCTTAATACATTTGGTACCGAAATATAATCATTCATTTGAGATATATAGGTCTCAATTTTCCGATTTTCACCTTGATGTGCAAGAATGGCAATCTCATTCAAATGATTTTTCATATCATGTCTGATTGAGGCAATTTTCCTGGCACTTTCTATATGATTTTTTTGTTGATTCTCATATACTTTCATTTGCTCTCGAAGCAATCCCTGTTCAAACTCTAATTTATACTTATCGAGAATATTTTCATATAATTTTATTACTACAAAATCCAAAATAATCATAGTGATTCCGATCCAAAGAGTTGAATTCCTTGAGACCATTGAATCACGGTATATAATAAATAATGTAACAATATTAATTATCAGAATAAATACAATCGGCCACCATTCCCTAAATGAAAAGTCTTCAATCTCTTTTCTAATAAATCCTTTTACAACTACATACTTAGCTAATTTTTTAACAGGGAATGCATCT
>OBMA010001998.1_pt1 | contig 12114 bp, 25 predicted proteins | sample 1539141 | NCBI WGS metagenome assembly OBMA01 (sample SAMEA3991484, study PRJEB22521) | metagenome | biome: anthropogenic terrestrial biome; feature: sewage plant; material: raw primary sludge | place: Sweden | collected 2012-09-26 | reverse complement strand
CGACGCTCTTCCGATCTGTAGCTGCACTTATTGTAGTTGCACTATCAGCTACAATTTTTTCTGTAGAAGTAATATATTTTATTCCTATTAAATCATTTAATAAATTTACAGCATCGTGTTTTTTAGTATTTAATGCTGCTTCTAATTCTCCAGGAGTTAAAGATATTGATGTATCATTTACAGAATATACTTTTTCAGAATTTGTTAAAACAATATTCTAATAATTTAAATCTGTAGTTGTAGCATCTGTATTTAAAGTAAAATAAATTCCTAAATCTGTTTGTGTTAAAGGAGTTATTTTTCCACTAGTAATTTTAGTAGCTTCTGTTTCAGAGGGTGCACTCCAGTAGAATTGTGTAAAAGGAGTTTCTATTTGGAAATTTCCTTTTTTAGAAATGCCTGTTTTTACTCCCATATCTCCATTAAAAGCATAGGAAGTTTTAATTATATCTTGCCAAGTAGCCTATTCATCTCCTACTTTTTCTCCATTAACAATGTTAAAAGATTCTGCTACAACATCTGAAAAATCATCAGTTTGTTTTGGATATTGTAATTTCTATGTATCATCTGTAGCTTTTGCAAATTTTTCAGAAGCTTGAGGTGTACGTGTAGCCATTTTAACTAAAGCATGTTTATTGAATCTATATTCTCCTGTATATATAGATGTTTTATCATTATTTATAGTTAAAAATTCTAATCCATCTCCACCACCATGTTCAAATTTTATTTTATTTAAATGACCATCAGAATCTGAACCAAATGGTTGTAATGATATTCCACCATGTTCTTCACATCTTAAATCTATTGCTCTAGCTCTAACTTTTAAATAAGCTAATTCATCTAATTTATTTGTTTGAGCAACATCAGAAGTATTTGCTCTCATATACATATTTAAAATCTAAGTATCAGCAGCAACTATTGGATTTGTATCTCCAATTCTAGTTTTACCTGCAGAAGCATAATAATCAGTTAAAAATGTTACTTCAGAAGCTTGTATTTTAAAATGTACTGGAACATCGTTTCCATCAGTTACCATCATTTTAAATTCATTCTAATCTGTAATAACTGGCTTATGAGAAGTAATTAAAGCTAAATCATCTCCTGGTTTTAATTGAATATCATTAGCTGCTTCTATATTTATTTTACCTCCTTTACCTGCAGAAGTCATTGCTGGACTTGATATAGTTAAATTCGGTTTTGTATTTATTTCTAAATAAGCTGTGGATCCAGTAGGAAGTACGGCAGTACTGTTACTATTATCATATACTCCAACATCATATGTTCCAGTGCTTGTTTTAATTTGTTTTATAAATCCGTTTGACATATTATAAGTTTAATATTTGGTTAGTTATAGTTCCATTTATAGTGAGAATTCCATTATTATAAGAAGCGTCTTCAGATATTAATATCTAATTTGTAACATTTGAAGTATTCTAAATATTTAATATTTGATTAGTAACAGTTCCTGTTAAAGTTAAAATTCCTTCAGAATAATTAGTTGTATATTCACTTAAATCTAAAATAGAAGAATCTGTTGGAACAACATATCCTATTAAATTACCTAAAGTTGTTAAATCAGAATTATCTACATTACTATCATTATTTAAATCACATAATGTATATAAATCAGTCCAACTTAAATCGGCTCTGTTTGGAATTGATGTTTTATAATTATTTTCTGTAATAACTCCATTTAAAATATTTTGTAATAAAGTATAATCAGATTCATCAACTATTCCATCTCCATTTATATCTCCAGTAATTTCTAAATCTTCTTCGAAAATTAAATATAAAGTATTACTATCTAATTTAGAATAATCAGTATCATCAGAAGTTAAAGTTTTCCAAGCTCTTGGTTCTACAAAAGTATGTTTTATAGATTCTTGTCCTAATTTTTTCCAATTAGTTAATTTAGTATAATCTGAATCTAATAACATATATTCATAACCTGTACTTATAACTGGAACTACTATTCCTTTATATAAATATTTTGCTGGAAGAGATAATAAATCATTTTCAGTATTTGCTACTAATTTTTTAATAGATTCTTTTATCTAATCTAATAAATTTTGTTCAGATTCCTATGCTCTATTTGACTCTCCATCTATATTTTTCTATAACCGAATATCTGTTAATTCTCTTTTATTTTGTTCTTCTTTTAAAGAAGTATTAAATTCTTGTTCTCCTAAAATTCTATCGTGAATTTCGATATTTAATTTATCTAATAGTTCAGCATCAGATAATATAACATTTTTAATCTATACACTAAGACTATCTATTTGTTTCTTTAAAGAAGAATTTATATTTTGTATATTAGTTTCGTTAGATTTAGTATCTGAAATATTTTTATTTAATTTTAATTCTAAATTAATTTCAGACTAAACTCTATTTCTTATTTCGGCTAATAAATTATTATCTTGTTCATTATTTTTAATATCTATTATATTTAAATGTTCTATGAATTTCTAATCATTTAAAATTCTATCAGATATTTCATTCTATAAATTCTAATCAATAATTTCAACAGATTTATTTATAGTTTCTATATCTGAAGAATTTTTAATGATATTCTATTGTAATTCTTTATTTTTATAATTTAATTCATTAGAATTATATAGAGATTCTTCGGCTAGAGCTTTAGCTTCTTTAGAATTAAGACTAGCTAAATTAAGTTTACATTTAATGTCTTTTATTTCTTTTTCTAAATTTTCACACTAGTCTATCATATTAATAATAATTTAATTATGGTACTTAAAATACCGCCAAAAATAGTGCAAATTAAATCAATCCAATCCCATACATTACCACTGGCTTTATCTTTATATTCAAGACTAAATGCAGCAATAGTAGTCGCATATAAGGAACAATATATTGAATTTCCAAATAATCCAATAATAAATCCACCTATAATATGTTTATATCTATTACTTGTTTTCAGCCACGTTAACAGTTTCATTTTTTAACTTATTTAATATAGTATCTATTTCAGAAAATTTAGTATCAATTTCTGTTTTAGTATAAGCATCTGTTATTCCATATCCAGCCAATGTTGTAGCTTTATCTGCCTTAGTATCAGCTAAATTTTTTAAATTAACTATTTCATTTATAATATTAGTTACATCATTCTATAATTTAACTATTTTTACTGCTTCTAAATAAATAGTATTATCTAATTGAGAATCTGCAGTTTTTAATGAAACTACATTAGTTATATAATGTGTATTAGGATCTGGAGTATAAGTACTGTCAGCATTTAATCCAATATTTGTTAATATAACTTTTATATTATTTTCTATGTTTAATACTTCTGTAGATAAATTTTTTAAACCTTCTTTATCATCAACAGCTAAAACATATGCTTTAGTTGCTGCATCCCAAGCATTATTTACAATTTTTAAAGTTTCTATTGATTTATTCAATGCGTCTTCAGCTTTAGCTAAAGCACAATGTATATCATAGTCTGCGCAATCTAAATTACAATGTATGAGTTTTTGTAATTCTTGTACTAAATTTTCTATAGATATTATTTTATTTTTACCCTATTGTACTAAAGGCATAATATCTAATGGAAATAGAATATCAGTCTATTCCATTTGTGTTATCTTTTTATCTTCACAAGTCATTCTGGTAAAATTTTATTTTCATTTTCTTGTAATATATAATCTCCACATTCTAATAATATTGAACACTCTACTGTATTATTAGCTATTATAGGCGTATCAAAATCTGATTCAACACAACCACAATTATATTTTGTATTCATTTTTTAATTAATGCTATAATTGAACAACTTTATCGTTATATGGATTGCCATCATGCAATTGGTCTAATTCTATTTCAGCTCTTTTTGATTCATTTTCAGATTGAGCTTGTTTATAAGTTCTATCAGTCTAAGCTTTAAACCATTCTAACTAAGTTTCTGATTTGAGTTTATCTTTTTCTAATTGCATTTGAGTTTCATTAAGTTGTTGTATCTTCTAAGTAGATTTTTGTAATTCTTGCTAAGTTTGTTGTAACTATTGTTGTAATTGTTGAGCCTATTGTTGTAATTGTGCTAACTAATTATTTTCTTCTTTCTACTTTTTAAGAGCTTTATTAATTTTTAATTTTAAATCAGTTAAACTCTTTGTAGTCATTGCTTCTACAACAAGATCTGGAGATAAAGCTCCAGCTTTTACAAATTCTGGAATAATCTGTTTTAATTGTTCTAATTGTCTAGTTATATCTGAACTAGTAATAATATGTATGTCATAATCAGATACTGTAAAATATTCTGGAAGCGCAGTAAATACTCTTTGCTACTTATCTCCTAATATAATACATCCTTTTAATCCTTTCTTAAATACTATTTTAGCTTCATTTAAAGCATCTAATAATAATTCTTCAACAATTACATCCATCTACTAATAATACTATTTAGTAACTGTAAATGAATTATTTACACTGACCTAAACATTTGTAACTGCATCTTTTTGAGATATTCCATTTAGTCTTTCTTTAAATACTCCAGTCATTGATGAACAAGTTTGTTCTACAGAATCAATAGCCATTTGTATAGCTTGTATTGTAGGAGCTTTTATTGTATCATCAAATCCATTGTATATAGTATTTATAGGAGCCTATCCTCCTCCTAATCTTCCTTCCTAAGAAGAATCTATTGGAGCTACTCCCTATTTTTTATAAGCTAAGAATTTAGCAAGTCTTGATGGAGTATCGTTACCTAAAAATTTTGGTAATACTGAAATATCTATAAAATCTCCTGAAGTACCAGAAGAAGCAATAAGATTATCTCTATAAAAATGTAAAAGATTGTATTTATCCTACAAATCTGCACAAGCAAGTACCAAAGAATATGGATCTGCTCCTCTATTAGTAAAATAAACCCCATTTACGGACAACGAACAGTATGTCGGATTATCCTAACTTCTAACAACTGTTTTATCTATACCAAATGGTATGTAAATACTTTCTCCAATTTTTACTGTTTTATATCTCTACATTATATAATTCTTATCTGTATCAATCCATTCTACTTCATATACTGGAATTAATTTATAATTATAATAATTATAAGGTCCTGTAGGATATCCTGGAACTATTTCTTTTCCAGCCTATACTCCATCTGTAGCTGGAGAACCATCTCCATTTACAAAAGATCTTACATAATAAGTAGATGTATCAAAAGCATCTTTCCAATTATCTTCTATGGATTTTTTATCTTCTGAAGATAATTTTTTTCCATAAGTATTTAATATTTGAGTTTTAGTTAACCATTTTCTTATTACTACTCTGTAAGAATCTTTTACATAAGGACTTTCTGGATTTCTATCTATAAAAGTATTTAAAGGATTTAAAATTTCTATCTGAACATCAGTATTACTAACTGTTGGTTTTACTCTATAAAATGTATAACCAGTAATTAATAAATCTAGAAATAATTGTCTTAATTTAGTTGTAATGTCTGTATTTCTTGACTACATTACATATTCTACAACATTTTGTGCTGCTATTTCATAATCTGAAATAAAACTATCATTTAAATCTTCTATTAATCTATCTATATCTTCTTGTACTCCAGAATCAACTAATTGACCTTGTTGATTATTTTGAAAGTACTACATTAATTTATTTTTTAATCTTTTATCTAAAAAGTCTTTAACTTCTTTATTTATACTAAGTTCTTTTTCTCTAGTGATTTTACTAATGGTAGAAGAATCTTTGCAAGACACTTTTGGTAATATTGGAGAACCTAAATATTCTCCTACTAAAGCATCTATATGTTTTCTGATAAGAGGTATAAATTTTACAGAAGTAGGGTTTCCAATTCCATATTGTTCTTCTATATATCTATACTAATCAGCATCCATTTTACCATTATAATAATTATATGCTTTTTGTAAATCCCATTTAGGAAAAACTAGTTCAGATATTGTTTTATTTGTAAAATCAATTAATTCTTGGTCTTTCATTTACAACCACATTTCTAATTAATTGGACAACCATTATCTGGGTAACTTTTTACTCCTATAAAATATCTAGTAGTGTCCCAATCTCTATTTAATAACTCTTCTCTAAAGAAAGTTAAAAATTTATTATCTGGAAGTTCTGCTATAATATTTATAGGTTTGTCATTATTATTCATTCCAAGCCAAACTCCCCAACCCATAGGGTATTTAGTTACTTTAATTTTACCTATATATTTTTTATTATATATATCTTCTATTAACTAAAGTATTTTATTTTTACATTCCTACTCATTCATAAGTTCTCATATATCTTGGATCGCTACTATGTTTTTCAATATTAGCTTGCTTAATAACATCCCAATCTATATTTGTTTTATATTTTTCTATTTTGGGTATAACTCCCCAATGTTGTATTCCTTTAGAGTCTGTGTAAAAACCAATATCTTGCCAATTATCTGTATCTTCTTCTTCAATCTAAGAAGGAACAATTCCAGATAATTCTTCATCTGCTAATTCACACATTCCCATAGCTGCTATAATATCAAACTTACCTTTGTTTTCATCAGTATATTTAGTAAGTTCATCCAGCATTTCTTCAAACCATATTTCCTAACTATAATCTTCAACATAATCTCTTATAAGATCTGTCTAATGGTTTATAATAGTAGGAGTAGCTGGAGTACCAATAGTATTGGATATTTTCTTTTTATCTTCTGGATATGTTTTTAAAGGTCTTCTCATAAAATACTAAATCCATCCTTTTGTTTTAGCCCAGTTTAACATTGATAAACGAGTTGCTTCTATATTACATCTACAATTATAATAGATTAATAATTGCATTGCTGTAGAATATGCTTGTCTTTCATCTTGTGGTCTAAATTTATAATATGCAACATATTTAGGAGGATTTATTCCAAAAGACCTCTTTTTTATAACTATTGCAAATTTTGAAGGATCTTTTGTGTAATCAGAAGTTTGTTCTTCACCAATATCTATAGAGTCAATTCCAGCAACATATAAGTTTTTCATTTCTTTATAAGATGTTGGATTTCCATCATCATCCTAAGTTTTTATTTCCCATAAAGGTCTTTCTAGTATATGTACTAATCCTTCGTGCCCAGGAATCCATCTAACACCTTGTACGTTAGAAAAATTTCTTTCATGCCCAGATTTATATATAAATTGAAAATCTCCCTATTCTATTTCTGGACATTCGTGATATAATCTAATTTTAGCTAATTGTTCAGCTAATAATATTTTATTAAATTTATTTGTTCCTTCCATTTGTAATGCTTCATCTGAAGTAAAACAATATTCAGCACAATAAATTAAATAAGCCTTTTTATCTTTTATTTTTTTCTTTCTTTGTTGTTCATAATATTCTTTAGCAACAACAGGATCACACCATCCTCTTTTATCTATATATCCTTCTTTATTTAAAATAGAATATGCTGGAATAAAATACCCAGTAATTACTTCTTGTCCAGAAGGTGTGTAATTATGTTTATATGGTAAAGCATCATATATATATGGATTTTCATAAGCATCAGCTAAACCTTCTAGAGCAGGTCCACTATCTCCACCTGTCGATGGTTATTATCGTTAAAGTTTTTTATCATTAACTTCTGGCAATTTCTTGCTTATTTATAATTGATAAAATTATAAAATATATAGATTTAATCATCTATCAGTCTAGCATATATATTCAACTTTAATAAAAAGTTGTCGGAGACTCTTGGGTTGATTTTTACTTTCATATCGTTCACAACCTATGCGTTACAAAGACTATTGATCATAGCCCTCTCGGGATTATCTTTTACCAACTTCCCCGATTTTCCCCAATTTAATTACCTATCTTTACAGAATAGGAGGGCACACTTAAATTTTCTCCCAAGAAAATTTATTTTTTACCCCATGCTAAGCGTATGCCGAATTTAGAACCCTAAATTCCTACAAGAGCTTCTCCTTGTAAATAAGCTTTTTTCCAATCGGGCCAAGAACCACTTTCTTCATATAATAATATGTCAGTTCTATCACCTCTAATTTTCCTTGGCTTATCAGCATTAATTCCATTTATTTCAGACATCCATCCAGTTTCTACTTCTTCACCATTTATTTTCTTTATTATAGAAGCTTTTTTATTAGTTTCTGTATCTTTCTTTTGTCTTAATTTAAAAAATCCTCCATCAGTATGTTCATTACAAAAGTTTAATTGATACCATATTTTTGATAAAGTTTTTCCTAAATAATTATCCTACTATGCTGCAACAACACACATAGAACCTCGTCTACAATTATATGTGTTTGCTACTATTCCAGAAGCAATTTCACTAAAACCTACTCCTCTGGCTTTTAATCCTATAGCATCTTTACGTAATCTCTTACATAACTCTATATAGTGAAAATATTCATATTGTGCTACAAAAAATTTTGGAAAACTCATTACACGACCACCACCAGCTTTGGTAGCAGATGTTAAATCTTCAAGTCTATAAAAATTTAAAAAGTAATAATGATCTCCAGTTATTGTATAGCCATTTACAGTCATTCCATCTCGACATCGTATATATTGTTTTTGCCAATAATCTCTATATAATTTAGAGCCTACAGCAAATTGACAATAATGCCCAGTATTATTATAAGTGATAGCAGCTTCTGTAAACCAATCTGGATTAAAATCTAATCCTTTAGTTTTATTTATTGGTTTATACCCAGTTAATTCATAAGACAATCTAGAATCAAAAAAATCAATATTATCAGAAATAGATACATCCCAAGCTCCTGGGTTTTTATATTTCTATTTAACTTCTTCTACTATCTAATGATATTCTTGTTCTTCTTTTGTTTTATTATCATTAACAATATCTATTATCTACTAAACTTCTTCTGGAATTATTTTTTTAGGACGACCTCTTTTTTTCTTAACAATTTCTTCCATAATTAGAATCCAGTAGGTGTATATCCTTCAATAGCTCCACCCCTTAATTGAGATTGTTCTTCCATTTCTTTCTTAACCTATTGTTCAACAGATTTTAATTCATCTAATACTTTTGGAAGATTTTGAATTTCAGCCTATATATCTTTAACTTTATAGATAGGTTTACCAGTCTATTCGTCTCGTTCTTGTGGATCTATATTCATAAAATAATCTATAAACTAATCTACAGTATGCTGAGAAGCTTGGAGGACCCTAATAGATCTATTACTATCTTGTATTTCTCTATATTTCCTACAAGCAGCTCTAAAAGTAGGATCGTTCCATTCTTCTTCAGTTAAATTAGCATCTTTCAAAGATTCATTATGTCTATCCTAGTTAGAGTAATCTTTATAAAAAGATTCCCAATCTATAGCTAACCATATATACGTAAATTCTCTAAAAGCTCTTAAATGTTTTTCGCCAGTCTTATCTTCCTCACAAATATTTCTTTCATTATTCATTAAAGCAGAAAATTCTTTTATAAGTAATATATTACCTTTTTCTAATTCTACTTTTCCATGTTCATTATCATACTAAAATATATGTAACATATTATTTATTTCTAGGAATTAATTTCATTTTTCCACCAATCTTTTTACTAGCTAATTTAATTAATATTCTATGGCTTCCACCATGTTGAATATCAGCTAAATGTTCAACAAGTTCTTGATAGTGTTCTTGTTCATCACCTAATATTTCTTTAGCTTTAGTATAAGTAACTGGATCTTTATCTTTAGTGTATTTTACTAAATCATTATATGTTTCTATAGCACCTAATTCATTTTTTATTTGAAGATTTAAATTTTCTTCTGATGAAATTAAATTGCCATTAACAAAAGATGGTTTATTATATGGGTGTTTAGTAGTTTTAGTTTTCCAATCTTCTGGACTACATATATCACTAATATCTCCATTTAATTGATTTATTCTTTCTAATAACCATTCTGCATGATCTTCATATTCGTCTTTAGCATTATCTTCGTAGGTATCTGCAATTTCTTTTCTTTCTCCTCCTACTAAAAATTTTTCTGTTATAATATATGAATACCATGCCTACATTTCTTCACAGAAAGCTACTTTTAATTTATCAATTAGACCTTTAGTCCATTGAGGGCTTTCATGTAAATATTCGACACTATTTATAACCATATTATCCTCTTACTAATTTATTTAATGCATTATTAACTGTAACTGTAGTTAATATACCTCCATATCTATGGATTTTAGTAATGCCAGATGTTCCACCATTTCCTTTAGTATATTTTCCTACAGAACCAATTTTTCCTACTGTAGAAGCCTTAGCTCCTCTATGAGATTTATTTACTTTACTTCCAAATGCAGTATGTTTATTATTAGCATTAGATTCTTTAGTTCTTAATAATCCAGTTTTTCCAGTAGCTTTATGTCCTACTAATCCTACATTTGTAGGTTTCTTTTTACCATTATCTCCAAAAGATGTAAATTTATTTGGAGAATCTTTTTCAGTTCTATTAGTTCCTGTAGATTTATGACCTTCTGGATCTTTTATTTTAGAACCAAAAGCAGTATGTAAATTTCCACCTTTAGCATGAGATCTCATATCATCTTTTTCATCTATTTCTCCTTTTTTAGATAAAGGTAAATTTCTATATTGTTGTTTAGTTAACTGTGGATATCTTTTTTCTGTAGGGGTTAAAGAATATGGTTTATTCTAAATATGTACTGTATCATTTGGATTTACTGGCTTGTTTTGTTTTGGAGCAACAGTTTTTGATTTTTTCATGTCTGCTTTAATTCCATCGACAGCTTTTGATACACCACCACTACAATTTTTCTTTATTTTCTTTCCACATTTATCTTGTTGTATTTTTTTAGCACAGACTTTGCAAATTTGTCCTCCAGCTTTAAAATATTTTAGTTCAGTTCCTTCAGGACACTCACCTTTTAAATATTTAATATAATTGAGTTTTGCACCCATTCTAGCCATTTGTGCTTGTCCTTGCATTTGCTACATAACGCTTTGAATTATTTGAGCTAATTGTTGTGCTTTAGGATCTCCCTATTTAGCAGCTTGCATTATCTACTGTATTTGTTGTGTAGCCTATTGATCTCCTTGTTGAGCTGCAGCTATTAATTGTGCAACCTATTGTTCTATTCCACCATTATCTTCTTGTGGTGAAACTCCACCTTGTTGATATTTATTTATCATTTTTCCTCCTTGTTTATGAATTCCTATACTATTCATAAGTTTAGTTATACTTTCTGGTTGAGTATAAGAAAATGTCTAATTAATTATAGGATTAATTTTTTCTTCTGTCTATTGGTTAATATTTTCTTCTGTCTGTGGTATATATTGTGTTCCACTTCTTTTTTTCCAAGCATCATTATAATAATCTGCCCAAGTTTTCCCCTAAGCATTAGTAGTATTTAAATATTGTTTATCTATTGCAGATAATCCACTAAAATCCCCAGTTTTATATGCATTATAAATAGTATTATAATCTGCACCTATATTTGCTCCAATAAACATTGGACCAGACCAAGACTACTTATTTACTATTCTACGTTTAACCTAAGGAGTTTTAGTTGTAGTCTATTTTTTATCTGACTATACATTCTATTTAACTGTAGTATCCTAATTTTTATCTGGTTGTACATTCTATTTAACTATTCTGGTATTTACTTTACTTGGCTAACCAAAATATATGTGTATATATTTACCATTAGGATCTCCCTACGGAATCATTGTACTGGATTTTGAATCATAAATATATAACTAGTCTTGTAATCCATTTTTAGTAGGAGTTGTTCCAGAATATTTGTTTCCTACTCTAGTAAATGTAATTCCGTGTTTTGTTTTAAAACCGTTTATATACTATTGTGGTATTAGCATAATTATTTAAATTTTATTAAATCTTTTGTATTAAAAATAGCTTCCTATAAAATTCCTTCTTTAGTAAACCATCTACATTTTATTCCTCTTAAAGAGGCTTCTCGTGTATCTTTATTATTTTTAAAAGTATAAGATTCTTTTTTTAACACTAACATGATAGGTTTATTTGGAATCTCTTGCTTTAATGTAACTATATCTCCAGGCATGAAGAATATTTTATCATCATTGTACATAATTATTAATTTTATTAAATCTAGTAGCTAATCCTTGATTTACAACAGTCATAATAGATCGGAAGA
>OBMA010001997.1_pt1 | contig 12114 bp, 10 predicted proteins | sample 1539141 | NCBI WGS metagenome assembly OBMA01 (sample SAMEA3991484, study PRJEB22521) | metagenome | biome: anthropogenic terrestrial biome; feature: sewage plant; material: raw primary sludge | place: Sweden | collected 2012-09-26 | reverse complement strand
GACGTGTGCTCTTCCGATCTAACTTCTAGATGTCACACCAGACCGTTTGACACCGCCATTTTCCTTCCTTTTCGGAAAAATGTGCCGATAAATGGTAAGACGCGACGCCACTGCTACGAATATTACGCTTATGATGAAGCAAAAGGAAAAAGCAAGTTCCCCTTAAATTCGTATAACTGTTTCATCAATCTTTAGTTCTGGCATTTGAAAGTTAATTAAACTTTTCTTCGTGGTTTCTACAGGAGTTCTGCATGTGCGTAATTCAAAGCCTGTGAAGGAAAAAGTATTGTCCTAAACAACGGTCGTAGAATACGTCAACTGTAGTTTAAAATATTTTCTGGCTCTACTCGGTGCGATAGGTCTGGCTCTTTTCTATTTACTTTTGTTTGGAGTTGTTGAGGCCGATACCCGTCTAGATGTAAATATGAAATAACAGTTCGAGGTTTTATTACGAGAATGAAAAGGGTAATGGATTGGAGCATGTGTAAATGTCAATAGCAGAAAAAATTTACCGCAAATTGTTTCGTAGTCTTATCTTCATCGGACACTCAAGGGTTGCATAATTTTTACCCAAAGGAACAGTATACTTTTTTGATAAAAAAATCTTGTTACCTATACAGTATTGCAAGCATTTTCAGAAACTCGTCTTTTGAGTTCTAAATGCATCATACAACAACAACAACAACAATTTCTTATTACTGTGTCCTTTTGGGATTTTTCAGCCTTCCTAGCTTACCCAAAATAGCCTCTCAAGGTGAAAAAACCATGCCTGCAAGCGGATCTAAGGATGAGTAGCTAGATTACAATAAATCCTGAATTTTCTCTGAGTGTCAACTTTGTCATCGCTTGTTAAAGGGCTACTACGCTGAAAAAGAACCTGAACTCTGTTAATAGGTTGAAGATTTTATGACTTGGTATACTATTCCATACGGCTGCTCTCCTGATTGCGGTGGGTCATTGCTATAACAGTAAAATCAAGGAAGATAACAGGAAGAGTAACTTTAGTACAATAAATCTGTTGTCTCCCGAGGATTATAATTGTTCGGCTTTCACACTAAGTTGAAAAGGGGGACTCAGGAAATGACAGGGTACGTTTTAGTTTCTCCAAATAAATCTTCCACACCCAGCTTCAATGTGGTAAACGGGGGAAAGTTGATTAATTGATGTTGGCACTTATATTTAACTGATGTAGAGAAGAACAACATACTACTAACGTCACAGTCAATTGTGCCAGTTTTCCAATCAAGTATTTCGAGATAATGTAAAAGTAATTGATATATGTTCGTACTGGTTTCCCAATTTCCGGGAAAAACTATGTACATGGGTGCAATTCCTTGTGGTTATTTCCTTTTAGGTTATATTGCCAACCACATCATAGTACTATTTGCGGTCACTTCAGAAGATATGTTTGCTCCTTTGATCATGATATAGACCAGGCCAACTGTACCGCTTCAGGCTTCAAAGCATTAGGAATAAGCACCACTATTACACAACCATAGAGCTACTCTTACTGTCACGTAGGTAAAACACTTGCTACTACACACACTCGTAGTGACTCATCTGACTATATTGCCGGTTGTTAAGAGGCACCAGTTAAGCACGCCATCAAGGGTACCGAATAATCTCTTCTGTATCAAGTATTCTACCTTTATGTCTGACCCACGTATTATGTGGAGCAATTACGTATTTTTCTCATATCAGCTTTGTTTTTACTCAACTTTGATATCTTAGAGAAACAGATCTTGATGTTACAGCAAGGTCAGGAAAATATTTTGACAAAAACATACTAGTTTCATCCTTAGTAGTTGATTCTATGAATGCTGTACTTGAAAATATTGTTCATAAAATCCATAAGTTTTACCAACGGTATAATATCCTGCTATTAAATCTGCAATTGCTTTTGCGAAAAGAAGGAAAACATGCAAAACAAAAGCAAAAAAAAATTGGCACCCCAATTTCTTATAATATAATAATATAACGGAAGTACACCATGCTTTCAATAATAAGATGTTTCCTGAAAAGGGCAACTATCTGACTAGTTCAGAGCCATGCAAAAGTTAAGGATGAAAATGCCAAATAAGAAGATATTACGGAGTACATTCATTTCAAAAAGAAGAATGTATACTGCTTAGATAAGAAGATCAAGTTTTTATATTTCCGACCAAATAAGCCATCGAAAACTTTTGATGCACCAAACACCGTTCTTGAGAGCCAAGCACAGATGCAATTGTTCTGCCCTTCTTCCAAATTATGAATTGTGCATCATATCGTAAGGCCAGCCACATAAAAAAAAGGAGCAAAAAACTCAGTATACAGGCGAATATCCATCATACAGTCTAGCTGCCCTCACTACTTCCAAAAAAATGGGCTAGTGTTGTACGGTTTATGCCATATATCTAGAGTTAGCATAACTATGCACTACCGCTTTTCGAACAAAAAGTTTGCGAAACCTAGTTCATTGAATATGACTTACCCAAAATGGATACCAAGATCCTAATAATAAAGTCAATAACTTGAATTTTAGGTGCCATTATTTCCAACAATCATTATAGGCTAACTCTACCAGCAGACTAGAATACCGTTCTTCTAGTTGAGCACATGGTCAAAATAGTCAATAAAAAACGCCCAGAAATGGCTGTAAATTAGTGTTTGTAGTACACAAAATAATTTCCTAATTCCTTCCAAATGGGGTTTTCAAAAAGCTGACTCACGTAATTGATCAATACTTCACTAAAGAAGAATCATATGAATAAAACTAAAATCAACACTAACTGAGAGACTTAGCGGCCAAAGCTTAATCATCATTACATAGAGTATATGAAGGGAGTAAGTGAATATGCAAGGGTGGGAAACGGCAAAGCATTTTTATGCAAAAAGCGTATTTACAAATCCCGTAAACTCATGATGTGAATTTTGTAACCAGCTTTAGCTGAGATTATTTCTTTTGCAAAAGAAATATTCAATAAATTAACAATTTTCAAATAAATTACCAATCAATGGTCGATAACTTGCAAGAGAGATATCATCATTTGGCTTTTGTGATAAATTTACAAAACGTAATGTTGTATCGAGATATATTGAGTTACAAGTTTTCGTCTCTTTTTCCGAAGCGCCAGACTCCCGTATAAAAAATAAGGTTTATAGCGGGCATTATGCGTAGATCAGGACTTAAATTTTTCATTGCAGAAGTCCAATTTCAGACTCAGTATGGTTTGTTGTAGTGCTGGTGTAAAAGATGGTGTTATTACTTAAGACTGATTTGGTTGCTCAGGTATTTCATTCAATAAAATTGTGAAAGAGAACCTGGAATATAGAATGGAAATATATATCCTGCTACTAACCCCAATGGAAGGTGACGATCACTTCTTGTGCGTTCCAATCCCAGTTTTTGAATGTGCGAGTGGAAAAATTCTAGAGGAACAAATTGATATTTTCAAATCAGAATTCATCAAATATATGTACTCTGTAAAAACCAAGGATGTGATGAAGTTGAGATATTGTCTTTATGGGAAATTGACTTCTTTGTTTAATATGAATAATGCAATTTTACTCCTCAGCTCAAGTAGTGTAAAGATTCAGTAGCCGTCATCAAATAGACTAAAAATTAAAAAATAAGATTCAATGTGGTATGATAATGATAGATGAGAAGAAATTGCAAGAAAACGAATAAATACCTTGTCTCTTTGCACTGAATATCTTAAAGGACATACAGTCGCAATAACGTCTACTCATTGGTGTGTGTCAAAAACAGTACGTTTATTATCTGGACAGCCAAAAAATAAGATCTATTCAAACATGGAATATAGCGTATTTTTATTTAATCACGGTACAATGGAGATATTTGCATGCCTATAGAAACAAGTAATAGTTATCATATTATTTTCTAGATTTTGTCACTGAACTTTTCCACTAATGAATCCTATCAAAATTATATATCCAATATGGCTGCATTCCCAACTAAATATTAAAATGCCGCTAAGTATAAAATGTCTCCGCATCGGTAAAAAGCATTACAAATGCGTATTATACTAGCGAGAAAAAAGTATAAGTATCAATGCCAATCACCCTCTGACCATAAACTTTCTAAACATGAATAATAAAGGTGTTGAGAGTTATTATCCTAATTGATCAATTAATTTGAAGCAAAGTTATTATGTTAAAGAAAAAGGGATGTCACAATCCTAACTATAATTTTTGCACTATACTCTGTAGGCGTACAAAATGGTTTGTACCGACTATATTCTCTTTATTTTTGACAATCCTTTACGATATATGATTAAGAATACCATGTTATTTTTATGAAAATCTGTGATTTTTTTGTTTTCATACACTTTTTATTTTTGTCACGTAGTGCACTTTGATTAATACAAAAAAAAATGCTGCAAAAGCATCGACTACATAAATTCATTAGGACGCATTCCTCATTACCACCTGGGTCTAATTTTTATTTTGAAATTGATATTATTCTTTATATGATGAGGTAAAAAGCATTATATTCGTTGTAAACTCATATACTTATCCTCATTTTAGGCACCATCAGGGACTAAGGGCTAAAGTATCAGAGCCGCATTTCAACAGTGTACAGAGATTTTAGAAACATTATCACGCACTGCCTTTTGCTTTGTTTACCCGTAATGAGTATACAGTGGATTTTCTGGTGCTAAAGCATATTGCCCTTTCGGCAATACTTGATGCCCTAAACATTTTCATCCTGGAACATACGAGTAAGAGCACATTTATGTGCCTATATTCCTCGTTTTTTACTGGTGCTGAATTTCTTATTTTCCACAGATAACAATCATGTTAATAAATTATGCACTGTGCTAATTTTTCAATTAAGGTTCTATTACCCCTCTATCACCGACAGAAACACGTAATGATGTGTTATTTCCATTATAATTCCGTAAGAATGGTGTTTATAGGTAGTCTAAAGAACGTGCATCAGAGAAGAATGACTGTCGCAAAAAATGACTATTCTTTACCTTTTCAAACTTAACTGAGATAGTTATCTCTATTATTACCAGTGGCACACACGCGAACTACATCACTCACCACTATCGTCTTAGGAACTCAAGATTTTATAGTAATGCAGCCGAAGACATTCAAGTCCTGAGAGAAAATGTAGACATTTTAAGAAAAGTACCGGAAATAAAGCACATGTAAAGCATTGAGCTCTGTACTCTATAAAAATTAGCTGCATTCAAACAACAATGTTTGAAATTTTTGCAAAAGTTATTGAAAAAGATTGCTGTTTTCAGCCTTGTTCAGATCATGTCTCAAAAATGAGAAACTGGAACTCTCATAATCAGTACCTCGTATTTTTTTTTCCTTATAGTTTCGTTATTAAAAATTTTTTTGCTGCTAATTTAAGTACGCTTTTGGTCATAAATGCTACCCACCAGTTGAATTATTGACATGATTAAAATACATTTCAGAACTTTACGGATTAAAAACTTTAAAGAACCTTTCAATCCATGTTGCTGGAGGGCCATGAATCCACGAATTACAGCAAAAGAAGACAGTAACTACTTAGGGTTCAATAATTACTTGCATAAACACACACTAACAACCAAATCGTACTAAAATTTGCAATTAACAAAACTCCATCATATCACGCTGAATTATGTAGGGCTTCTTAATGCAATAGGTTGCCTGAATTTTGCTTACTCGTGCTGCCGGGAACACTTAGCAGTTGGGAGGCCGTTTCTCCCATATATTTCATAATTTTCTGTCCTTCTTAGAGTAGGATGCTGAAAATCAAAAGAAGACCGTCAATAGGACCAGATTTTGTGGGTCAATTTTGGGCCAGACACATGATACCCTAGGAAGTTTAACGGTATACAACTCAAGGACGAGGAGTATTCGGAAACTACCGGTTTTTAACAAGCTGCAAATTTCCAGTAGCTGTTTTGGTTGCGACTACGGATAAAAATTCATACTTTAGGAAGTGAAGCAAGATAAAAAATCATGCTGCATCCTAATTCGTGAAGTTTGTTAGGAATATTATTGTAAACAAGGAACCGTTTCAGTAAACTTGCTCTCTACTCTTCTAAGCTGTAATTTAAAAAAAGCGATAAAACAATGATTTTGATTATCTGCAACTTCTGGAAACTCGAGATACTACGCTAGACGAGATACCTATTAATTGTTTTCCTAAAAAATCAGGAACAGTTCCTGGCAGCTTTCGGCTCCTTCTTGTTCTGGAAAGGATCTTCAAATCCGCTTCCACGTAGCAGTCCTCGCTACGACTTCTTCTGAAGTATTTTGATTTTTGGCTGCATTTACCTTTTATTGCCGAAAATCTTATTTTCCAAGAAAAAAGCTTATTTTGCATTAAGTTTAAAAAATTTCTTCTTTCCCGTAGATTGACTTGCAGCGTCAAAATTCCGGAGGCCTCACGAGATTTTTTGACATCGGTTTTTGACATCTCTTTTTCCTTCCTTTTTCTTTCTTTTCCTGCGCACGCCGATAAAGAAGTAGTACAACAGACAACGTCAAAATGATCCTCTTGTGATGAAGCAAAAGAGGAAGAGTATACTCCTTTTCCGCTTGTACAAATATTTTTTTTGATAATAAAATTTGGCACTTCAGAGCTTATCGTATCTTCTCCCGGAGTTCCTCAAGACTTATACTTCAGCCCGTTTAGGAATGCATAAAAGCAAATAGGATTCGTTACAACTGCTGCAGGACTCTTTAGGACTGCATCAAGGTAAGCCTCGCTGCACCTAAACGCAAAATGTGGTTGTAACCTTTTTAATTTTTTTCTTGAACTTGTTGAGTCGTAATAAATCGTTTCTGGGAAGTGGAAGGTAATAATGTAATGGAATCGGCGTTACTCGCATGTGCAGATATCAGCGACAAAAAGTGTTGTAGGGACGTTTCGATACCAAAATTTCCTAAATACAGCGCAGGAACATCACTACGCTAAACAAATCGTAGCGCATACATCTGATCGAAAAAAGACAGTTCCCAAAACAATGACATATGAAGAGACCAGCATCAAAATTTTCATCATTAACAGCATGGCTAAAAGTTATTGTTTAATATACCCATACCTGATTGACGAACCAAGAAATGCCTTATCACTATTTATTTTTGGCACTCTTCACCTACCTGGCCACGTCCAATGTTGTTTCAGGAAGTACACAAGCATGCCTGCCAGTGGGCCCGAGGAAAAATGGGATGAATGTCAACTTTTATAAATACTCATTACTGGATTCAACAACGTATTCCTACCCGCAATATATGACTTCTGGATATGCCTCGAATTGGAATTAGGTTCCGTTGGCGGACAGACGGATTTCTCAATTGACTACGATCTTTCTTGTGTTATCTCTTCAGGAACTTTTAAATGTGCTCAATCAGATGCTTATGGAAACTGGGGATGCAGAGGTCATAGTGAATGTTCAAAATAGCCAAGAAAGACCTATTGGAGTACTGATTTACTTGGTTTCTTACTATCCCAAAAAACGCTACTCTAGAAATGACAGGTTACTTTTTACCACCACAAACAAGTTCTTACACGTTCAGGTTTGCTAAGGTCGATGACTCTGCAATTCTATCAGTCGGTGGTAACGTTGCGTTCGAATGTTGTGCACAAGAACAACCTCCAATTACATCGACGGATTTTACAATCAATGGTATTAAGCCATGGCAAGGAAGTTTGCCTGATAACATCGGAGGGACTGTCTACATGTATGCAGGCTACTATTATCCGCTGAAGGTTGTTTACTCCAATGCCGTTTCCTGGGGCACGCTTCCAATTAGCGTGGAATTGCCTGATGGTACTACTGTTAGTGATGACTTTGAAGGGTACGTTTACTCTTTTGACGATGATTTAAGTCAGTCAAATTGTACTATCCCTGATCCTTCAAAACATACTACTAGCATCGTCACAACTACTACCGAACTGTGGACTGGTACTTTTACTTCTACATCTACTGAAATGACCACCGTCACCGGTACTAATGGTCAACCAACTGACGAAACCGTTATTGTTGCCAAAGCTCCAACCACTGCCACCTCATCCAGTTTGTCATCATCTTCTTCAGAACAAATCACCAGCTCTATCACGTCTTAGCATCCAATTATTACTCCATTCTATCGCAGCAATGGAACTTCTGTAGTTTCTTCCTCAGTCATGTCTTCCTCGGTCATTTCTTCTTCTGCAACGACCTCCACTTCTACATTCTCTGAATCATCTAAATCATCCGTCATTCAAACCAGTAGTTCCACCTCTGGTTCTTCTGAGAGCGAAACAATCTTAGTGATTGCTGGCATGTCATTAGCGACAAGACGCTTATTACCGTAGTAGCCCCCCAAGGCAAACATCTCTTTATCAGTAATATCCAAAGCTGTTCAACTTCTCGAATTGGCCCAGGAAAAGAGCATTGGGGCGGCAACTAACTCTGGCATACTTACAGTTTCTGCTCTTGACAGCGCTAAAAAAGGGCTTGTTTTGTAATGCCCGGTTCGCAATTCTACAAGTACCACGCACTAGCTGCTAAAAGTGTCTAACCTTGCGAACAAATCTGGACTTTCTTATGAGAATCCCATCGTCAAGAAACAAAATTATACAGACAGGCGTAAATGTAGCTCGTAAGCGCCTGATCAAGTAAGCCAAATGCGCTAACTTGAGGAAATATAGCCATCTAAATCTCTGCAACATGCCAATTCGCACGTGACTTGAAACTATGGAAAGTGTCTAGAAGATTACCAAGAACCACGTTATTTGAGAGAGGATGGCAAGGTGACGACAATCACACCAAGACCACATTTTGGGTGCGCCTGGAAGCAAGACCTGAGAAACTGGGCCAAAATATTCAAACCAAGCATAAGATAGTTGGAGGTAGGAATACACTATCTAATCTGTGCTGATGAAATGCTGGCGAAAACGGGCGATGTAGTGGTACAGAAGGTGCCGGTTATCCGTTTGTCCGTTTTTCTTCATTTTTTTTTTGTTTTTCCCTTTTGTCTTTTGCACCGCTTATATATGGGTATGAAACAAGTTCAAGAATTTATAATGGAACCCAAAGGTTCAGTCTTTGTAGTTCGAGCGACATTGCGCGTTTCCTTAGAAAACGCTGGAAAGATATTCTTTAACGAGACGGAGTAATTCTCGTCAGGAATAGGATGTTGATTGATTTTTGCTGTAGTTATATAGCAGGGACCCACGGAAGAGAGCGAGCGCCTTCTTTCACAGGGACTTTTGTCAGCCACGTCTCCGGGGAAAACAATTGCCGTCCGCGTCGCAGTGAGATTAGGCAGCCGTGCGCTTCAGGGACAGAAAAGAAGCATTTCGCGGCTACGGAGAAACAGTGCACTAACTCTCTCGAGGGTAGCCGCAAAGATTTCTTGTCTCTTCCATTAGGACATAGCTATCTTTTTCTTTTCTGTTTTTGGCGTATGATCTGTTCTGAGCCAAAGTTATAGAACATTGCTTGAATAAGCACCTCACAGAGTAGGGATTGTATAGAAAGTAGCTGAGCGTCTGCCCACGTAACAAACAATCTTGCCCCTTCCCCGCTCTTGTTTTCGCGTGCCTCTTCTACAATAATCTGGCCAGGCTAAATCGCGTTCTGCTGCTGCTGCTGCTATTGTTATTGTTGTTGTTGTTGTTTTGGCCAATTGCTTATGTGTTGGTCTGCAAATTAGCACCTCGTTCCCTGTTGGCAAACGCGCGCGTACAAGCCTTACAGGGCTTGAGAATGTTCTTCGTAGAAATGCATGCACAAAAATTTTGATCTAGCACACCATCGGTCTCTGTAGCTTCGGGCTCTATAGCTATGGGTTAGGAGTCCGTGAGTAGTAACAAGAAGAAGTATATAAAAAGCAGGTAAATCGTACTTCAATATGCTTCATTGTCACTGGATCGTCATATTCACTCTTGTTCTCATAATAGCAGTCCAAGTTTTCATCTTTGCAAGCTTTACTATTTCTTTCTTTTTATTGGTAAACTCTCGCCCATTACAAAAAAAAAAGAGATGTTCAATCGTTTTAACAAATTCCAAGCTGCTGTCGCTTTGGCCCTACTCTCTCGCGGCGCTCTCGGTGACTCTTACACCAATAGCACCTCCTCCGCAGACTTGAGTTCTATCACTTCCGTCTCGTCAGCTAGTGCAAGTGCCACCGCTTCCGACTCACTTTCTTCCAGTGACGGTACCGTTTATTTGCCATCCACAACAATTAGCGGTGATCTCACAGTTACTGGTAAAGTAATTGCAACCGAGGCCGTGGAAGTCGCTGCCGGTGGTAAGTTGACTTTACTTGACGGTGAAAAATACGTCTTCTCATCTGATCTAAAAGTTCACGGTGATTTGGTTGTCGAAAAGTCTGAAGCAAGCTACGAAGGTACCGCCTTCGACGTTTCTGGTGAGACTTTTGAAGTTTCCGGTAACTTCAGTGCTGAAGAAACTGGCGCTGTCTCCGCATCTATCTATTCATTCACACCTAGCTCGTTCAAGAGCAGCGGTGACATTTCTTTGAGTTTGTCAAAGGCCAAGAAGGGTGAAGTCACCTTTTCTCCATACTCTAACGCTGGTACCTTTTCTTTGTCAAATGCTATTCTCAACGGTGGTTCTGTTTCCGGTTTGTAACGTAGAGACGACGATGAAGGCTCTGTAAATAACGGTGAAATCAACCTAGACAATGGAAGTACCTATGTTATCGTTGAACCAGTTTCTGGAAACGGTACAATCAACATCGTCTCTGGTAACCTATACTTGCACTACCCTGACACCTTTACTGGCCAAACTGTTGTATTCAAGGGTGAAGGTGTTCTTGCCGTTGACCCAACCGAAACCAACGCCACTCCTATTCCTGTTGTTGGCTACACCGGTAAGAACCAAATTGCCATTACCGCTGACATCACTGCTCTTTCTTACGACGGTACTACTGGTGTCTTAACTGCAACCCAAGGTAACAGACAATTCTCTTTTGAAATTGGTACTGGATTCTCTAGTTCTGGCTTCAGTGTCTCCGAAGGAATCTTCGCAGGCGCCTACTCATATTACCTAAACTATGACGGTGTCATCGCTACAAGCGCCGCATCCACATCCGCATCCACTACCTCTGGTGTTGTCTCTACTGCCACTGGTTCAGTCACTTTATCCTCTAACGCTTCTACCACCGTCTCTTCTACGATCTCTTCTAGCGCCCCAGACTCAATAATTCCTTCATCTAGCGCCTCTATCTCTGGTGTCTCAAACTCCACTACAGCATCTGGTTCAATCGCTTCTACTGCTTCCATCGCTTCCACTACTTCTACTGCATCCGCTGCATCCGCCACCAGCTTCACCTCAGGTTCCGCTTCTGTCTACACTACTACATTAACTTACTTGAATGCCACAAGTACAGTCGTGGTTTCCTGTTCAGAAACAACCGACGCTAGCGGTAACATTTACACCATTACCACAACTGTCCCATGCTCATCTACCACTGCCACCATCACATCTTGTGACGAAAACGGATGCCATGTTCCAGCACCAACTGCTACCGACGCAACTGCAACCGTTTCCTCCAAGTCATACACCACTGTTACTGTTACTCACTGTGACAACAATGGCTGTAACACCAAGACTGTCACTTCTGAATGTTCTAAAGAAACTGCAGCAACCACCATTTCTCCAAAATCATACACTACTGTTACCGTTACTCACTGTGACGACAACGGCTGTAACACCAAGACTGTCACTTCCGAGGCTTCCAAACAAACATCATTGGCCACTAGCACAGTCACCAAGTCTGCTGCTCCAACTTCTCATACTGCTGCTTCCAGCACCTTCACTGGTATTGTCGTTCAATCCGAAGGTATGGCTGCTGGTTTGAGAACCAATGCTTTAAGTACTTTGGCAGGTATTTTCATCCTTGCTTTTTTTTAAAATGAGTGCGTAACCGTACTTTCCTAAAAATAACTAAGTAGAAAGTATTTTAATATATAAACGTCAGTGTAAACATTCAAGTGATTTTAACTTTACGCGGTTGAAGAATGCTGTGTTCGAACTATAAAGCGTCAGAAAAGATGGTTTAGCGAAGGCACCATTATGAAGATAGACACATTCTTCTTTTTTTTTTTTTTTTTTTTTTTTTTTTTTTTTTTTTTTTTTTTTTTTTTTT
>OBMA010001996.1_pt1 | contig 12121 bp, 8 predicted proteins | sample 1539141 | NCBI WGS metagenome assembly OBMA01 (sample SAMEA3991484, study PRJEB22521) | metagenome | biome: anthropogenic terrestrial biome; feature: sewage plant; material: raw primary sludge | place: Sweden | collected 2012-09-26 | reverse complement strand
AAAAGGACCTGTCAAGTCAGTATGTGTCAGGATTTGGTAGCGGAGTAAGGGCCAAAACTGCTCCCAAGAAACCTGGGGCGAGGACAAGAATAACTGAGAGTGGGGCATGGCCTTTTCCACAAAATCCCCATCCCTAAGATGCTTCCGAATGGCGGTGGCCGAAGCGATGGTTTCCAGCTTACTGTCCGAATGATACCCAGCTCCCAAACGCTGAATGGGGGTCAGTTTGATGCCCCGCCCAGCGCAGGCCTTGGCATAGGCCAGGCCCAAGATATGATTGGGCGTCTCACCTGAAAACATGATGCCCATATAGTGCTCCCACATTTGTTGGGTTTTCTGAGGATAGGTGAGCTCTTCTGGCAGTTCCGCCAAATAGGCTGCCATCTCAGAAGATTTTTCTTCATAAATATCCGATAATCGCTGGTAGTCCAGCAACTCCTCCGTTCCAAAAGCCAAGTATTGGACGCCCAGTTTGTCCAAAATATCTACTGCACCCTGGGCAAAATAATCAGCCGACTGGACCGCCACCAAAAAGGGCAATTCAACCACTAAATCAGCTCCACCTTCCAGGGCCATCTGAGCCCTCGTCCACTTGTCAACGATGGCGGGCTCCCCTCGCTGGACAAAGTTGCCCGACATAGCCACAATTTTCAAACCCTCCATCTGGTCCAGCAGATACTGGTGGCCATTGTGAAAGGGGTTAAATTCCGCGATTACACCTGTAATTGTCATATCCTGTCTTCTCTATTTCTTGTAGATTAGCTCAGCTGCTTCCCTTGAATCAGCTGAGATGGAACAAACCTTCCCCATTATACCATATTCCCTCAAAGAGGGCTTAAGCCCCCTTCCACCAAGAGTTCTACTTTCCAGCTCAAAAGAAAAGCAAGCAAATCCTCGGGACTTGCTTGTCTTTACTATATAATCCAGGATTACTCGGTATAGCTTGTTTCAGGAACTTCTGTGCTTGTTTCAATCAGGCCGGTCCCTGGCGTTTCAACCCCTGTGTAGGCATCGATAACCGTATAAGGATTGGAGAGCCCAAAGAGATTTTCATAAACCCTGATATTGGTCTTGATACTGGTAACTTCTGGCAGGCCAAGAGAGCGCTTGAGAACATTCTGCATCTCCAGCAAATGCTCACTGGTTGGAATTTGATAGGACAATCCTTCTACCATCTCTCCTTCGCCATCCAGCTGGTAGGATTCGATGGTGTTGAGTGAATCCTTATAGCCTAGGAGACTGGAAATGGTATTGCTATTGATTTCAATATCGGTTTGAAGATTGGAAGACACTTCATCCAAAATATTCTTGTATTGGGTAAAGCCCTCTAGTTGCAAGAGCTTGGTCACGATTGCCCCGATGACTTCACGTTGCCGTTTCTGCCGACCGACATCTCCCTCAGGATCATCATAGCGCATTCGGGCGTAGACCAGGGCCTGATCCCCGTTGACCAGCTGGACGCCAGGATCAACTATCGACGTATAGGCTGGTTCTTGGGCCGAGATGGAAATAGGGAAGCCCAGGGTATTGTTGACTGTAATCCCACCCAAAGCATCCACCAGACTGACCAGACCGTCCATATTGATCTGGACATAGCGATCGATCTGGATGTCCATCATCTTTTCAACGGTCGCAATGGTCATGGGAGCCTGTCCGTAGCTGTACGTGTGATTGAGCTTTTCAGCAGTCCCCGTACTGGTTCCATCTGGATTGGCAATTTCCACCAAGATGTCCCGTGTCAAGCTCATCAAAGTGGTTTTCTTTGTCTGGGGATTAACCGTCACCAAAATCAAGGAATCACTACGGCCTTCCCAACCACCACCACGGGTCGCTGCATCCACATCAACCCCCATCAATAAAATTGTAAAGGGCTGCGTAGCTTGGATGATATTGTCGCTTTCCGTCTGGTCATCAATTTTCTTATAGGTTTTTGAGATGGCCTTGGTGGAGTAATTCCAGAAGGTGGTCCCATAAGCAGCAACCGCACCGACTGTTAAAAGAACGATAGCCAGGACCATCAAGGCAATTTTTTTTCCAATTTTCATTGTTTAGTCTATCAGCCTTCCCATGTAATACAGGTCCAGCCATTCTCCTTCATCTGTTCTAGCACCTCGTTTTTGGATGCCTTCAATATCAAAACCACAAGCTTGGTAGAGTCGGATTGCCCGCTCATTGCGAACCTGAACAGTTAATTCCAAGCGTTTCAAGCGGCCCATTTCCTGGGCCCAGGTGATTACTTCTTCCAGTAATATCCGACCAATTCCATAACCCCAATAGGCCTTTTTCAGGGCCATAAAGATGCCCCCAATATGGGAAATGCGGTAAGGTTTTTGTGAGCGGACATTGATCAGGCCGATAATCTGGTCATCCATCTTCGCTAGTAAACAAAGCTGGTCATCAGCCTCGTGACTGGCAGCCAGAATGGTCCTTGTCTCTTCCAAACCCAGCTGGAAACCCTGGTCATCCAAATCTAAAAATTCTGATTCGACCGCCACTTGGTTCATAAAGGCAATCAAAGCGGCAGCATCTGCTGCCTGCGCCTCTTCAAAGAAAATTTCTCTTTTAGTCATGAAAAATTTCCTCTCTGAGAATCTGACTTCGAGGTCCATGAGCCTGACCAGAAATCTGACGGCCATCCCCAGATTTCTCAATCAGAAGGGTCAGAAAATCTCCCAAGAGCCCCTCATCCAAGAGTTCCCCCCACTCGATCACGGTCACCCCGTCCCCATACAAATAGTCATCCAAATCAATGGAATCGGGGTCGTTCCCAATTCGGTAAACATCCAGATGATAAAGGGGCAGACGACCCTCATATTCTCTGACAATCGTATAGGTCGGGCTTTTGATCATCTGTTGGACTTCCAGGCCCCTAGCAATCCCCTTGGTTAAGCTAGTCTTGCCAGCCCCCAAGTCTCCGCTCAGAACCAGAATGTCCCCACTTCTTAGTTTCTCACCAATCGTCTGACCAAATGCGATTAACTCTGCTTCATTTTGACTATACATAGCCCTAATTATATCATAAGAAGGAAATTTTTTCATTTTTTTCCTAAAGAAAAGCCAAAGCCTCCCAGAAGAAGGAAAATCTCCCCTCTTTTTCAAGGGAAGTATGAAAAAAGGAAGCTGGGCAAAGCCCAGCCTCCTTTCATAGAGTTAGAAAATCTTTTCTGGTATGGCTTGGGTGGCTTTCATCGTCGGTATGACCATGAAAGAATCTACCAGTTCAGGCCCAACTTAACCAACTCAGCCTAGCTCACCTTTTCAAAACAGATCCAAGAGTCTGTCTGCCCGATTAACGCTTCCCTTTCAGGAAGAAAAAGACTAGGCCAGCAAGGACCAAACCAGTCAATCCAGTGATAATCAGCCAAAGGCTTGAACTTTCGCCTGTTTTTGGTAGGACTTGTTTGGATGGTGGATTTCCAGAACCTGCTGGAGGTAGGGAAGCATCTGTCGTCGTGGTGGCCTCAGTTGATGGCTCTACTGTAGTCGTCGTGGTCCCTTCAGAAGTGGTCGCTTCTGTGGTCGTGGTGGACCCTTCAGAAGTGGTCGCTTCTGTGGTCGGCGAAGACCCTTCAGAAGTGGTCGCTTCTTTGGTCGGTGTAGACCCTTCAGAAGTGGTCACTTCTGTGCTATTTGTCGTTCCTTGGGAAGTCGTAGTCTCAGTAGTCGTTGTGGACGCCTCAGATGTTGTTGCTCCACTTGTGGTTGTTGACTCAGACGGAGGTGGTGTTTCGGAAACAGTGCTTTCTGAAGTCGTTACAGAAGATCCAACAGTTGTTGCCTCTGTTGTGGCTCCAGGAGTCGTTGTCGTAGTTGTGGTGGTCGTGGTTGTGGTGGTGGTCGTTGTGGTCGGCTCTACATAGATGTTCTTAAATGTAGGTACCGCTGTTATGACACTTGCGACCAACTGACCTTGGCCATCGTCGATGACTTTGACGGTCACTTTCGCTTCTGTCTGATCATAGGTCACCCCTTCAAGGCCATCCGCTTTTTCCTTAATCATATAGGAATAGGTTCCCGCCTTGGTATAAGTGATTGGGGCAAAGGTAATCGAACCATCTGCTGCATTGGTCACTGTCTCAATGTCTGGACCATTTTCAACTGACAGGACAAATTCAAACTCGCCTGCTTTCAGCTCCCGGCCTTCCAAGACCTTCTTGGCTGACAGTTGAGCGCTTGTTTGAGTAGTGCTGTACTCATTTTCAAAGGTTTGATCGTCATTTTCATACCTAACTGCTGTGACCAACTGGCCCTGCTCGTTGTCTGTAACAGTAACAATTGCCTGAACAGTTGTTCGGTCATACTGAACGCCACCAAGGGAACCCTCTACTTCTGAAATGGTATAGGTGTAGACGTCTGCCTTGGTAAAGACTAGGGCAGAGAAGGTCACTTCTCCATTTTCAAGGTTCTTGACCCTCTCTACTTCTTGACCATTTTGGTCTGTCAGGACAAACTCGAATTCATCCGCCTTCAAGTCCCGACCCTTCAAGACTTTCTTGACAGAAAGATTGGCAGCGCCTGGGGCTGCTGAATAGCTATTTTCAAAGCCGTTATCCCCATTTTCAAAGACAAGTTCTGCCTGTAGCTGACCTTGACCATTGTCTGTCACTTTAACGGTGGCCTTGACATCGGTGCTATCGTATTGAATACCGCCCAAGTTACCCTGTACTTCTGAAATGGTATATTTGTAGTCGCCTTTTGTAGTGAAAGTAAGCTCTGTAAAGTTGATTTGGCCGTCCGCAGTGTTTTTGACCGTTTCAAGAACTGTTTGAGTCGCATCATCCTTCAATTGGAACTCAAACTCATCGGCCTTCAAAACGCGGCCATCCAATCTCTTAACAGCTGGGATTTTTACCTTCACCGGGCTAGCTGTATAGGTATTTTCAAAGGTCTGGTCGTTGTTTTCATAGCTCACAACTGCTTCCAGGGCACCTTGTTGGTTGTCTGTGACCACGACAGTTGCCTTAACAGGTGTATCGTCATAGGTCACGCCACCCAAGTTACCCTTGACCTCTGAGATGGTGTAGGTGTAGGTATCAGCCTTGTTGAAGGTCAATTCTGCAAAGCTGATGGTCCCATTGGCTGCATTCTTGGCACGACCCACTTCTTGACCGTCTTTATCAGTCAAGATAAACTCGAACTCGTCTGCCTGCAAATCGCGACCATCCAATGCCTTCCTTGCGGAAAGGGTAACCTTTGCTGGGCTAGCCTCATATTTGTTGGTAAAGCTTGGGGTTGCTGAGGTGACGGTCGCAACCAATTGGCCTTGTTGATTGTCCACGACATCCACTGTCACAATCTGTTCAGTCTGATCGTAGGTCACTCCGCCAAGGCCTCCGTCCACTTCCTTCACCTTGAAGGTATGAAGGCCCGCCCTATCAATCGCAAAATCTGGGAAAGTCACCAAGCCATTGGTATCATTATAACCTGTTGCTACCAATCCACCGGTTGCGTCATACAATTCGAAGCTGAACTCACGGTCCTTCAAACTGCGACCAGTCAAGGTCTTTTGAGCGGTCAGACTAACCTTGGCTGGCTGGGCAGTATAGCTGTTGTTGAAGACCACTGGCTGGGAGGTCACATTGGCTTGCAAGAACCCATCCGCGCCTCGTCTTACTTCGATGGTAACAGTTTTGCGCTCCAAGTCGAAGGTCACACCACCATTTTGGGTGTCCACTTCTTCGAGGGAGTAGTTATAGGTCCCTGTCCCCTTCAGCTCTACTCCTGAGAAGGTAATCTGACCATTGAGGTCGTTCTTTGCTTCTGCAACCTCATTCCCATTGGCATCATAGAGCTTAAAGGTAAATTCTTGATCCACAATTCTACGGCCCGTCAGATTCTTTTGGGCTGTAATGGTCACCTGGGCTGGAACCGGGCTGTCCTTCAAATGGACCAGGGTCCCATTTGCCGTCAGCTTGACCTTGTACTCAGTTGGATCCACTTGATAGCCAGTAGGAGCCGTCTTTTCTTTCACGATAAAAGTTTCGCCAACCATGCTGACAGGATATTCCGTCGTGAGGGCGATGCCCAAACTGTCCGTCGGAAGTTCTTGAGGGGGAACGGATCCATCTTCTGCAGTGATGGTGTAGACCGCTCCCGGAACTGGGGCCAGGGAGAACTCATCCACCTTGATGATTTTGATCCGATTGGCCGTATTTGCGACAATCGAGCCTGAAAACCGTGAAATGGAGGTAGCCGTCAATTCTGTTCTGGTATTATTGCTGCGCTGAGTAACCTTAGTACCGTCTTCCTTGGTCAAACTGATATAGTTGGCTACCGTACTGCCATCGTTTGGTGTCGTTGTATCGTATTCGATAAAGTATTTCTGAGTGCCATCTTTCAAGACTATCTCAAGACTGGTGTAATTGGCATTCCACTGAAGGGTATAATCGGTGTTTTCCGTTAAAAGGGTCCCTCCGCTGGAACTGGAGCTCATGGTTTGGTCAATCGGCATACGATAAACCTTTACAATCTCAGGAATATACTGGATGGAAGCATAGAGAGAGTTGTTGGGAATGTAGTCTGTAATGACTAAATTGGGACCCAAATCCTGGGCTCCGTTATTGATCCGGATTCGCCAAGTAGAAACATAGTCTCCAGAACCCAGCGAGCCGATAGCCTGCAGGCGGCTGGAAGTCCAGATCTTCTTGTTGGCCGTTCCGCCAAACTTGGCAAAATTTTCGTACCCCTCCACCGTGCTGGTATTGGTGACAGCTGTATACGTGTGGGTAACAGCCGTCGCCAAGGAAGGGGAATCATAATTGATGGCCAGCTTGTTTTGGTCTGTTCGGAAGATAAAGGATGCGGCAAAATTCCCTGCAATATCCTTGACAATATCCTCACCGTTCAAGAGAAGGTATTGGTCCAGATTTTTCAAGGTGACTCTGGCCGTCCCCCCCAGATTATTCCCATTACTGGTAATGACAATATCCGCAATATTAACCCCCGTCAATGGGTCTGTCAACTGCATGGTGGAAGCAGTAATCGATAGCGGGGCTGGGAATTGAAAGGTAAAGTAATCCCCATTGTCCAAGTTTCCGTTATACTTATTCAGGTCAAATTCCAGGCGAAACTTATAGGCCTGACCAGTTCGAAGATTGTATACCCCGCTTGCATCTGTCGCTAAGGTCCCATCACTTTGATTCAAATGTTGGAGGGAGGTGATAACGCCTGTCAACTCCTTGCCTCAACCGTCTCAGCTGTCAGGGTCGATACAGTCAGTAAGCCCAGCATGGTCAGTAGGGCAATCAGAGTCGTCTTTATGGTTTGTAACACTCTCAGCTTCATTTTCTCTCCTTCTTCTCTTCAGTCTAATAGAAAGTCAAATTCTAGTTTCTAAATAGCATCTAGCTTCCAAAGTATACACCAATTTAAAAAATTTGCAAGCCAGATTACTTTTTTCTACTATGAAATAGATTCCAAAACTGCCCCTTCAATAACCAATCGGGTTTTTTAAAAACAGGCCGAAACCTGCTTAAATATTTTTTCAATTCAAAACGCTCCTGACTAGAGGGAAAACCACCTAGAAACCAACCGATAAATTGGAGCTAGTTCCCCCTTCTATCAGCTACGCGGACAAAAAAATTGAAGAAAGGTCCCTTATGGACCTTTCTTCAATCTGGCTGTCCAAGACAGTCTATCTCCCGCTTACAAGAAAGCTAGGATGACAAAGTTGATGATGAAGAGGAAGGTTGCTCCCCAGAGCAGAGGATGAATCTCTTTTGTTTTTCCAGTTGCCACTTTTACCAGGCAATAGAAGATAAAGGCTGCTGCAATACCATAGGAAATGGAGAAGCAAAGGGCCATGAAGAAGGCTGCAAAGAAGGCTGGCAGAGCATCATTGAAATCACTCCAATCCACATCCAGGAAAGACGAAACCATCATGACACCAACGATGATGAGGGCTGGGGCAGTGGCTGCCGCAGGCACAATCCCAACCACTGGCAAGAGCAGGGCTGACAAGAGGAAGGCCACTGCTGTGGATACAGCTGTCAAACCTGTCCGTCCACCCTCAGCAATACCTGCAGCTGATTCGACATAGGTAGTTGTGTTAGAAGTTCCAAAGAGGGAACCGATGAAGGTACCGATGGCATCCGCAAAGAGGGCCCTGTCCATCTTCGAATTGAAACCAGATGAATTTTCCAGGGCAGCCTCATCTTCTGCTGAGAAGATGCCCGTCTTACGGCCAGTACCGATAAAGGTACCGATGGTATCAAAGGTATCTGACAAACTAAAGGCAAAGATGGTCATGAGAACCAAGGGCAGGCGACTTGGGTCTGAGAAGAGGGAGGACAGACCACCGAAGGCAGCCAGGAAGGTCACCCCCAGTTCACCAAAGGCTGAACCGATAGGATTGTTGGCAAAATTCACTGTTGAGAGATCCACAACACCCATTGGGATGCCGATCAGAGTTGTCGCCACAATCCCAATCAAGATAGCCCCACGGACCTTTTTGATGACCAAGACAGCTGTGATAAACAAACCGATTACCGCAAGAAGGACTGACGGATCTGTGAAGGTCGAAATTTCTGGAACAATACCCCCGTTGGAGTAGACAGAGAAGACCCCATTTTCAAAGGTTTTCGCAGTCGCCTCAGCCGGTGCAACACCGTTTACTGTGATAATATTTTCTGCGGAGGTCAAAAAGTTGATAATATTGGCATTTTTAAAACCAAGATAGGCAACAAAGATACCGATACCGCCTCCGATAGCATGTTGCAGACTGACCGGAATGGACTTGATGATACTCTTGCGGACCTTGGTGACAGTAATCAAGATATTGAAGACACCACACAAGAGAACCATAGCCAAGGCCTCTTGCCAGCTAAAGCCAAGACCAAAGACAACGGTATAGGTAAAGAAGGCGTTGAGCCCCATCCCCGGAGCCAAAGCATATGGTACATTGGCGAAAAGTCCCATAATCAGGGTCGAAATCGCTGTCGCAATAATGGTTGCCAGAAAGACTGCCTGGGTTGGCATTCCGGCAGCACCCAAGATAGCAGGGTTTACAAAGAGGATGTACGACATGGCAAAGAAGGTCGTAATCCCAGCTGTCATTTCAGTCGAAACGGTTGTCCCGTGTTCCTTGAGACCAAAATACTTATCCATTTTTCAAAAATCTCCTTAGGATTTAGTAGTGATGGGTCCTAAAACCAACCCAATTCGCCGTATTTACGAACGATAAGACTATTATAAACCAAAAACATTCCTATTTCAAGTAAATTCTCCCTGAAACCGTTTTATATTTCTTACATTTTGATACAAGAAACAAGCTCTTCCTGAACTAGCTCCCTCAGAACAATGTTCTCTCTAAAGAACTGTCCTTTCTTCTTCCTTTCCTTTTGCCTCCCCCCAGCTATTTTGCTATACTAGACAAAGATACTTTGAGGAGAACGATTTTGAAGAAAAAAATTATTGCCCTAGACCTAGATGGAACCCTCTTAAATTCCGAAAGTCAGTTGAGCGACTATACCATCCGAGTCATCCAAGCCGTCCAAGAAGTCGGCCATACCGTTTTGATTGCCACAGGCCGGCCCTATCGCATGGCTGATAGATATTACCATCAGCTCAAGCTGAAAACTCCCATGATCAATTTCAATGGGTCTCTGACCCACATTCCCAATAAAAAATGGGCCTTTGAGCAGCAAATCCTCATTGACAAGCAATACCTGCTGGATTTTTTGAAGGAAGAAAAGCAATTTGAAGCAGACTTTATCGCAGGGGAATACAAGAATAAGTTTTTCATTACCCAAAGCCACTTGGATAAGATCGACCCAGCCCTGATGGGAGTGGAGCAAATCACCCCTGACACCCTCATCAAACCCGAGCACATCACTGATGACCCCCACTCCATTCTCATGCAGACCAGGGCCCAGGACAAGTATGCCCTAGCAGAAGAAATGAACAATTTCTTCCATCATGAACTGGAGATCAACACCTGGGGTGGCCCCCTCAACATCTTGGAAACCTGTGCCAAGGGTGTCTCAAAAGCTTCTGCCCTCCGCTATCTGCTGGACCAGTATCAGGCTAGCCCCGAAGACCTCATCGCCTTTGGTGACGAGCAAAATGACATCCAAATGCTGGAGTTGGCCGGCATAGGCTATGCCATGAAAAATGCCAGTGACAGACTGATTCCCGTTGCAGACCGCCTGACCCAATACAGCAATGAGGAAGATGGAGTAGCCAGGGAACTGGAAGCCCTCTTCCTTTAAGATTTAAGGACCAGACATATCCTGGTCTTTTTTCATTTCTAGTCAAGGTAAAACCTTCCTTTGGAAAAAATACCGATACAGCCAGTGAATCAGATACCAATCTTTCATAGCATCCCTGAGCCAGCCAAGCCTGTCCCAGAGCCATTCTCCCCTTCTTATGTTTTAGAAAATCAAGGAAACTTTTCTTGAAACTAACAGAAAATTTACAGTAATTTTATCAGTCGTCACAGAGATAGGCTTGACAAAAACGTGAAAGCGGTTTATAATTGGAGAGTAGCTGGCTGACTAAAATAAATATTTTTGCTGGCAACTAGATAAATTTTAGGAGGTACAATAATGAGTATTGGAATCATTATTGCAAGTCATGGTGAATTTGCAGCTGGCATTCATCAGTCTGGACAAATGATTTTTGGCGAACAAGAAAAAGTACAAGTTGTTACTTTTATGCCAAGTGAAGGTCCAGATGATTTATATGCCAAAATCAATGCAGCCGTTGACGCATTCGATGCCGATGATGAGGTCTTGGTCTTGGCTGACCTTTGGAGTGGGTCACCCTTTAACCAAGCAAGCCGCGTAGCTGGTGAAAACCCAGACCGCAAATTTGCCATCATCACGGGTCTCAACCTGCCGATGCTGATTCAGGCCTATACAGAGCGTCTCATGGACGCCAATGCAGGCGTTGAAAAAGTGGCGGCCAGCATCATCAAGGAAGCCAAAGATGGTGTCAAAGTTCTTCCAGAAGAACTGCAGCCAGCTGAGGCAGCACCTGTCACTACCGCTGCACCTGCAGCTCCTCAAGGATCTATCCCGCCAGGAACTGTCATCGGTGATGGCAAGTTGAAAATTAACCTGGCTCGAATTGATACCCGTCTCCTGCACGGACAAGTTGCAACTGCTTGGACCCCTGCTTCTAAAGCAGACCGCATCATTGTTGCTTCTGACGCCGTAGCCCAAGACGACCTGCGCAAACAGTTGATCAAACAAGCTGCGCCAGGAAATGTCAATGCCAATGTCGTACCAATCAGCAAACTGATTGAGGTGGCAAAAGACCCACGATTTGGCAATACACATGCTCTCATCTTATTTGAGACTGTCCAAGATGCCCTTCGCGCAATCGAAGGCGGCGTTGACATTAAAGAATTGAACGTCGGTTCCATGGCCCACTCAACTGGTAAAACCATGGTCAACAATGTCCTGTCAATGGACAAGGACGATGTGGCAGCCTTTGAAAAATTACGTGACCTCGGCGTGCAGTTTGATGTCCGTAAAGTTCCAAACGATTCTAAGAAAGACTTGTTTGAACTGATTAACAAAGCCAACGTTCAATAAGATCGTCTTAACATAGAAAGGATTTCAACATGTCAGATATTTCAATTATTTCTGCGGTCTTGGTTGTTGTCGTTGCCTTCTTTGCTGGTCTTGAAGGTATCCTCGACCAATTCCAATTCCATCAACCAATTGTTGCTTGTACCCTTATCGGCCTTGCAACAGGTAACTTGACTGCCGGTGTCATGCTGGGCGGCGCCCTCCAAATGCTTGCCCTTGGTTGGGCAAACATCGGAGCTGCGGTTGCACCTGATGCTGCTCTTGCTTCTGTTGCGGCTGCAATCATCTTCATCAAAGGTGGAGACTTTACAAGCGTAGGAATCAACGTAGCAACAGCTGCTGCAATTCCACTTGCCGTTGCGGGCCTCTTCTTGACCATGATTGTTCGTACAATCTCAGTTGGTCTTGTCCACACTGCAGATAAGGCAGCCAAAGACGGTAACATTGCCGCTGTTGAACGCGCTCACTTGTTCGCCCTTGTTCTTCAAGGCTTGCGTATCGCTATCCCAGCTGCTCTCTTGCTTGCTTTGCCAGCGGAGGCTGTTCAAGACGTACTGAACATGATGCCAGAATGGCTCAAAGGTGGT
>OBMA010001994.1_pt1 | contig 12136 bp, 10 predicted proteins | sample 1539141 | NCBI WGS metagenome assembly OBMA01 (sample SAMEA3991484, study PRJEB22521) | metagenome | biome: anthropogenic terrestrial biome; feature: sewage plant; material: raw primary sludge | place: Sweden | collected 2012-09-26 | reverse complement strand
CTTGCATTACAGTAGTATAATTATATTCCTTCATTAAACTATTTTTAATTTCTTTTTCATATAAAGTTTTAAAATTACTCATAATTCACCTACTTTGCTTCCTTTTTGCTAGTAGTTTTCCTCAGTGCATGACGATGACAGATATACATCATTCGGCGGTACATATCCTTCCGCAAGCATTTCCTCTACCGCCTGGAAAAATCCGAATACAGAGCATTTGGTGTCTGATGATCCTCTGCCCCACACTTTACCGTCTGCGATGTCTCCCGAAAAAGGCTCGTGTTCCCATTTGCCTTCTGCAGGCACCACGTCCTGATGACTCATGAGGACGAGCGGTCTTTCATGGCTCTTGCCTTCCCATTTGTATAAAAGATTTCCGTCGATCTCTGTCTTCTCAAGATTCTTATGAACGAGCGGAAACATTCCTTCCAGCACCTTGTGAAATCCGAGAAATCTCTCTCTGTCATGCACGCCCTGATGCGATGTCGTATCATACCTGACCATCTCTGACAGTTTCTCCGCGTATGCAAGTGCCCGCTTTTCATCAGGATGCGGAACGTAGTCCGATCTCTTTTTCGGCATCACAAGCATACGTAAAAACGCGATGACAATAAGTGCTATTATGGCAAATAAAACAGCCGCCAGGACTGTGACCAATATCTTCATTCCGTTTTCTCCTTATTCTGCCTTTTCTTTATTCCGTCTTTTCCTTATCCTGCTTTTCCTTATTCTGCCTTTTCTTTATTCTGTCTTTTCCGGAATCCGATATACGCAAGTATGATTGCAAATGCTCCGGAAGGTATTATCATCAGGCTTGTTTGCGACGCAAGCGCTGGCATGAATATGAAAAGTGCGCTCATGAGAATGAGCGGCGCAAGCGCGAGCTTTAAGTCCTTGCGGTAATACTGATAGGCCATCGCTCCGAAGAGTGCCGGAACAACGTTGTCAAATGCAGGCGCCAGTGTGCTGCTCTGAAGTATCGGCTGAAGCGGCACAAGCATCAGTACGCCAAGCGCGAGTACCACGATTGTAACCAGTGATGATGATGCTATCGAAAGCGTGGATATTATCTCATTTTCCGGAGTCCCTGCCTTTGTACCTGCGATCTCTCTCGCATTCATGGCGCAGGGTATCTTCATATTGATAAGATTTCCCGTGATAAATGCAAGATATCCGCCACCCGCTCCGAGCATTGGCGTATATACGAGAAATTCGACTACGCTCGACACTGTCCATACAAGCCCAACTGAGATAAATCCTTTTGCGACAGCGCCGAGATCGGGCATTGCGCCCAGGTGCTTTCCTATGATAAATGGTGCCCCGACAAGCATTATAAGGGTAATGGCAGATGATATCCTTCCGATCAGATGTGTGCCGTTCTCATACTTTTCCATTTTATTTTCCATCATTCCACCTCTCTACATGAACACCGCTGCGATCATGCCTGCCAGCATGCTTGCCGCGATTGAAAAGCTCTCAAGCCATACGATGTGCTTTTTCTCCGACAAATAAGTGAATACCGCCATTACTGCGGCTGAGACAACCGCTACAACGATAGGGGTGATGTCTCCTGAAAAAGTGAACTTCCCGTTTCCTGATACGAATCCCCCGATATAGCTGCCGATGTAAGCGCTCACAAGTCCTATGAACATCGCCGCCATAGCGCTGTCACCGAAGCCGGTGTTACCTTTTTTATCAGCTTTGTCTGCTTCGTCTGCTTTGTCTGCTTTGACACCTTTGCTGCTTTCTTTGACATCTGCTTTTTTCTTACTGCCGCCATTCAGCTTCCTGATATAGCTCTTATTAAAAATAATCGAAAGGACCATACCCCACATGATGCATATGCTCATGAGAAGAGCGATCGTTGCAAATGCCCGCGGTGTCATATTTTCCATGGAAAGTCTCCCGATGCCGGTCTGCTCTGCAGCGGCTTCCGCCACCTGCGTCTCATAATGAAGCGCGCCTATGACCGAAAGCCTCAGCCATGGCCACGGCGTTCCCAGACTTCCCGACAGCGCGATCACTCCAAGCAGTATCCCCACACTCGGCAGTAGTGAAAATGTAGCGCTCGATGTTATCGTGCGCTTTAAGACCTTTGGATCCATGCCGATCGCTTTTCCTGCCCGATATGAACGTACAAGAAATATCACGCATACGACCGCAACAAATAAAATGATCGTTCCGCACACTTCATACATAAATGCGCTGTTCAGCTGACTCTGCATCTGATTTCCGCCTTTCTGTTTTTGAAATTTCCACTAAACCGGATAATTTCAGATTTTGTTTTTCGATTGATTTTCCCGCCTGAATATTCACAGCTTATCACAATAAATTTATACGAAAAAAGTTCTCTTCATTCACTTACAATACTATCATAAATACTGTAAATGAATAAAAGAACTTTTATATGATGATCCTATCTGAAATATACAATTCTGAAGCATAAAATTTTTTGGAATAAACTCTGCTATTTTTTTCTCAAGCATCTCATCCATTTATTATTTCTCGAGCATCTCGTCCATCGTGTGCCAGCCCAGCACCGCGCACTTGACTCTTGCCGGCATGTGAGCAATGTCCTTAAGTGCTCCGGCTTCTTCAAGTTCTTCAATCTCTTGTTCCGAAGCATCGCCCTTTATCATCTTCATAAATTTCCCGGAAAGATCTTCTGCTTCCTTAACCGTCTTTCCGATTATCATGTCCAGCATTATGTCAACCGACGACTGTGACACCGCGCATCCGTCGCCTTCAAATGAACCTGCCTTTATCACGCCATCTTCGACTTTCAGCTGGAGTATGATATCGTCTCCGCAGCTCGGGTTCACGCCTTCAAGTACAAGATTTGCACCATCAAGACGTTCCTTGTGCACCGGATGCATATTGTGATCCGTCAGTATCTCGTTATAAAAACTCTTGCTCTCCATAATATATCCTCCCTGCCCTCAGTCTGTGTATCCCATCCTCGAGCGTATCGCACGAAGGCTTGCTGCAAACCGCTCGATGTCATCTTCTGAATTGTAAAATGCGATGCTCGCTCTTGCTGTTGACTTTACGTCCAAGTATTCGAGCAGTGGCTGCGCACAGTGGTGCCCGGCTCTTACCGCGATACCGTCGCTATCCATTATCGAAGCGATGTCGTGCGGATGAACGTCGTCCACCGTGAAGCTCACGATTCCATGATGCTCCGCCGCTGTCTGTCCGCCCTGTATATGAACGTGCGGAGTGCCTTTTATTTTCTCAAATAAAAGATCAGTAAGGCTCCGCTCCCTCTGCTCTATCGTGTTCCAGCCGATCTCGTCAATAAAGTCTATCGCGGCTCCAAGCCCTACGGCTCCCGCGGCATTTACCGTGCCGGCCTCGAACTTGTGCGGAAGAGGCGCGAATACGGCTCCGCCTCGTGTCACTGAATCTATCATCTCGCCGCCAAGCATAAACGGTTCCATCTTATCAAGTAACGCTTCTTTCCCGTACAGCACGCCTATCCCCATCGGTGCCATAAGCTTGTGTCCGGAAAATGCGAGGAAGTCTGCATCAAGTTTCTGCACATCTGTCGGAAAATGAGGTGCGCTCTGTGCTGCATCTACGAGCACGACTCCGCCCACCGCGTGAACTGCCTTTATCAGCTTGCCTACTGGATTGACGCAGCCAAGTACGTTTGAAACGCATGCCATTGCTGCGATCTTCGTGTGTTCACCAACCGCTGCTTCTATCGCCGCGTCGCTAAAGTGACCTTCTTTATCACATTCGAGATATACAAGCTTTGCGCCTGTCTTCCGCGCTGCCATCTGCCAAGGCAGTATATCGCTATGGTGTTCCTCAATCGAGACAAGTATCTCATCGCCCGGCTTCAGGTTGTTAAGTGCATAACTGTAAGCCACAAGGTTTATGCTCTCTGTCGTGTTTCTGGTAAATATGATTTCCTGCGTCTTCTTGGCATTTATGAACTTTCTCACCTTTTCGCGGGCTTCCTCATACTTGTCGGTCGCGTTTATTCCAAGCTCGTACAGTCCGCGCAGCGGATTCGCATTATATCTTTCATAGAATTCCTTCTCTGCCGCGATCACGCAGTCCGGGCGCTGCTCGGTCGCTGCACTGTCGAGGTACGCCAGGGCTCTGCCGCCTTCTGCTTCTCTACTTCCTTCTGCTTCTCCGCTGCCTTCTGTGTGTATTTCCTCCACGTTTCTAAGTAACGGAAAGTACTTCTTATAATCCTCTTTGATGTCATCTTTTGAACTATTATTTATATCCGGCATATTGATGCCTCCTTAACCTTGTGTCGCTAATCCTTAATATCTGCGATAACCTATATTTTGTTGATGTTTCTTCTTAAAAGCTGTTTTCTGTACTTTCTTGAAACCACTTTTTGCTCCGCGTACGTGGGTTTTGACACTTGCTTGCGTTTTCCCATGTACGTTCCTCGAAAAACATCATATCTTTATAGCATCCCGTGAACTATTTCATCCCACGAACTCTGCCGCGCTTTTCCTCACTTCATCAGACGGTATCTTCGAGATGACCGCCAGAAGCTTAGCCTTCGCGACAAGCTTTTCTGCCTGCTCTCTGGATATTCCTCTTGTTCCCATGTAAAATAAAACGTCATCCGCAAGCTCGCCTATCGAAGCTCCATGGTTGCCCTCAACATCCTCTTCCTTACAGAGAATAAGCGGCACGGTCTTATTTACAAGATCATCTCCGAGTAGGAGTACATCTTCCTTCTCATCACCCTTAGCACCTGCGCAGCCTCTCAGGAAATCAATAGTTCCGCGAAATATCTTCTCCGACGAATTGCCGATGACTCCCGCCGCATTCATAAGGCTCTGCGTATTTCTGCCCTCATGCCTTGCGGTGTAATCCATATCAACTATGCGCCCGCTTGCTGCGTTATATGAAGTATCAGCTTCAAAATAACTTCCATCACCACGGAGATCTGCTAATACTCCCGTATATGACCTGCTGCCGCCAAGCTCCGCGCGTACAAACTCTACTCTGGAATTTTCGGCTTCCTGAATTCCAACATCAGCCAGGCTTACGGTTTTGCTGCCAATCATCTGTACCATGTATATACGCACATCCGAATTCTGCTGTGCATTTACGAGGACTCGAAGAACAGCAGTATCTTCATTCGTATCTGCACCATTTCTTTGCAAAGCCGCCTGCTGAACTAACACATCCTTGCTGCTTTCCAAAACTATGACTGCAGTAAGACTGCTTCCCGGTGCAGCATCTATGATGATCCTGTTAAATGAAGAACCTTTCTGCGGTTCGTACTTGTATGTCATTACCATAGGGTCCACATACCGCTTTCCATCTTCTGTGCTTATCAGGATAGTATCCGTCTGCGTGCAGTTTCTCGCATCCGTTCTGTTCTTCCCGGCAAATGCAGCATCCGCGCTTCTTCCAAGTTCCGCCACAGCACTGCCCATACCTGACTCTATATCATCGTATTCTTCCGGTCTGTGTCCGCCGGCGCTGCATGCTATATTACGCGCCGCGTCATTCATTTCGCATCTGCAAAAAGACTTTATCTCAGGCGTCTTGACATAGCTTTCATTTACCTTAAGTCTGTTCCACGTTCTCGTAGGAAGCATATTAACTTTGATCCACTCAGCGTCATTTCCTGCGTTCTCTCCATTCATGGCAGTATATCTATCGTTCGTTTCAACTTCCGTTACAAAGCCTGCATTTGAAACAGGCATTTTCTTACTCGGTTTTTCATAAGATATCGTGTTCATCCGATGCCTCCTTTCATTTCCAGACGTATCAGATTGTTCATCTCGACCGCATATTCGAGCGGCAGTTCCTTCGACACATTATCCGCAAATCCGCTGACGATCATCGCCCGCGCGTCTTCCTCACTTATGCCGCGGCTCATCAGATAAAATACCGCCTTGTCGCTTATACGTCCGATTCGCGCCTCGTGCCCGATATCCGCGTCACGCGCTCTTATGTCCATCGCAGGTATCGTGTCCGACTGCGATACCGCGTCGAGCATCAGTGACTGGCACGAAACCGATGACTTGCTGTGCCTGGCGGCCGCTGTCACGACTACGCTGCTGCGGAATGTGCTCACGCCGCCGTCCTTAGAAATCGACTTTGTGTTGATGTATGAAGTCGTGTCCGGTGCGCTGTGGACGACCTTTGCACCTGTGTCCAGGTTCTGACCTTTCCCCGCAAACGTTATCCCGGTGAATTCCATGTGTGCGCCCCGTCCTTTTAAGATGCTCATTGGGTACAAATAAGAAACATGGGAGCCAAATGACCCCGATACCCATTCGATCCTGCCGCCTTCTTCCACGACCGCGCGCTTCGTGTTAAGGTTGTACATGTTCTTCGACCAGTTCTCGATCGTCGAATACCTGAGCTTCGCGTTCTTCGCGACATATAGCTCGACGCAGCCCGCATGAAGATTCGCGACATTATATTTCGGTGCGGAACACCCTTCTATAAAATGAAGGCTCGCCCCCTCATCCACGATTATCAGCGTATGCTCGAACTGCCCTGCACCCTTTGCATTTAACCGGAAATAAGATTGAAGAGGTATCGACAGTTGCACTCCCTTAGGAACATATACAAATGAACCACCCGACCACACTGCGCCGTGAAGCGCCGCGAACTTGTGATCCTGCGGTGTCACAAGCTTCATGAAATGATCCTTTATCATGTCGGCATATTCGCCATGCATCGCGCTCTCGATATCTGAATATATGACACCCTGCTCCGAGACCTCGTCCTTCACGTTATGATATACAAGCTCTGAATCGTACTGCGCACCGACACCTGCCAGCGATTTGCGCTCCGCCTGTGGAATCCCGAGTCGGTCAAATGTGTCCTTGATATCCTTCGGGACATCCGACCACTTCGCGCTCATCTTCGTATTGGGTCTTACGTAAGTTACGATATTATTCATGTTAAGACCATCAATAGATGGTCCCCAGTCCGGAACTTTCATCTGATTATATATATCAAGCGACCTAAGTCTAAAATCATGCATCCACTTTGGGTCGTTCTTTTCCTTTGATATCTGCTCCACAATTGCGGGCGTAAGTCCCTCGCTCACCTGGTAGACATCTTTTTCTTCATCTTTTATGTCATAGACGCTTCGGTCTATATCTTTGACCTCTGTCTTATTTTCCATATTCTGATCCTTTCTGATGTTGCAAGTGCCAGATCCATCATCATGCTGCCACGGTACACAGCCGTAAATCTCTCATGCCACAATAAACTGCTCATATCCGGATTCGTTGATCTTGTCGACCATCGAACCGTCGCCCTCAGCGATAATGCTTCCATTCACCATCACGTGCGTCTTATCAACGCGAAGTGACTCAAGTATCCGCGTGCTGTGAGTTATGATAAGAAGTGCCCCGCCATGCTCTTTCTGATATGACCTGATACCTTCAGAAACAAGTCGTACGGCATCGACATCAAGTCCTGAATCCGTCTCATCAAGTATCGCAAGGTCAGGCTTCAGCATCAGAAGCTGTAATATCTCTGCCTTTTTCTTCTCGCCGCCTGAGAATCCTACGCCAAGATCGCGCTCTGCGTACGAATAATCCATCTGGAGCACATCCATCGCCGCATGCATTTCCTTTTTGAAATCCCACAATCTTATATGCTCGCCGGTCTTCTGCTCTACCGCACTTCTCAGGAAACTTTCAAGTGAGAGTCCCGGTACTTCGAGCGGATCCTGAAATGAAAGGAACATTCCAGCCTTCGCCCTCTTATCTGCAGGTTCAGCCGTTATATCCGTGCCACCGAATACTATTTTCCCGGAAATAACATGATAGAGCGGATCGCCCATGAGCACGTGCCCCAGCGTTGATTTGCCTGCACCGTTCGGTCCCATAAGTACGTGACTCTCACCCCTGCCGATCATAAGATCGACTTTACTTAATATCTCTTTATCTTCTACACCGGCGGAAAGCCCCTTCACTGCAAGGAGTGCTCCCCTTTTCTCTGGTTTTATGTTTTCTTTCATGTTGTCTTTCATGTTGTCCTTACCGTCTTTCATACCACACCTCCATATTGATCTATAAAATTATGATCCGTGCCTGGATTTCATTTCCTATTACTCATATATGATTTAGCTGTTTATATACTACCACTTCTGTATGGATTCTGTAAAGAGGGTATATAAAACTACAAGAGCAGCCACCAGACTGCTTTCTGATGACTGCTCATATATAACTGCCTATACACACTGCTATTACATATTTCTGACCTTAATACTTCTGATCTTGTGACCCCTTACAACCCCGTCAATCCCAGATACATCCCCGGCGGGAAAATATATCCCAGGCATTTCGCTGCCGGTATTATCTCTGACAGGCTAAAGAATATCGGACACAAAACCACGCATGCCAGCATTACCGGCAATATCCATGCGTCATACGCTGTCGTGCTGCGCATGATAAGCGCGAAGATTCTGCACCATACACAGCTTATCATGATAAATAAGAGAAAATATGCTAAATCCGCATACCATGTCAGTGCCGCGCATTTCTTTCCCGCATACATTCTGATCACTGCAAACCCAAGTATGCTCTGAAATGTGACGCTGGCGATATCGTATACAAAGATGCACTTTTTCCTGCCTATCATGGATAGCGTCCCGATATCTTCTCTATTTGCAAATAAAAGGCTCATGAAGATCAGTAACGCCACCGCCCCGCGGATGTAATCCACACCGCCGTCAGCTACCATGTTCAAAGCTGCCGTATCATCCCCGATTCCGCTGCTCTTTACTTCCGCATCACTCCCGGCTCCTGCTCCGTCCTGCTCGAAGATAACCTTAAACACTTTATTTCCTTCTAGATAATACCGATACCGCTCCTGTATCTTTTCAGCCGCATCATCAGATGAAAACAACTGCTTACCCTGCGCCGCAAGAAGCTGTTTACCGTAGATTCTGTAAAATGCAGTGAATACGGTCTCTCGTGCAACGAGCCCCTTTGTCGTAAAATCCGACGATACGAATTTCACAGTAGCCTCAATATCTCCATCACTCACTCTTTTGTCAAAATCCTTGCAGAATTCGAAGCCGCATTCTGCTTTTCCGCTTGTGACCATTTCGGTCATTTCGGCATTGTCTCCAGTCCTGACAAATGTAAACATCGAGTCGCTCCCGGCAAGTTCGTCTGCAACTGCTTCCGCTTCCTGCTGTCCATTCGTACACAGAGCGACGACGCGACAAGTCTGATCCGGTATCTTTGTATTTGCGATAACATACAAAATGCAAGCGTAAACAAGCATCTGTATATAAAACGTGGGTTTCCTGAGCTGTGATCTTAAGAAGAGCACAAACCATGTTATGTATTTTTCCATAATAAGAGCTCTCCAATCACTGCGAAAACAAGACCATATAACACCTGATACAGTATATTTCCAAGATTTACAACATCTCCAAACAGATCATTCATAACACCGGCAAACCAGAAGTGCAGCGGCGCCGCGCTGCCTATGAGAGACACTGTTCCCGGAAGCAGTGCTGCCGGTATGATAAGCCCTGATATGATTATCATGACCGTATCAGTCAAGAGCATTATCATCCCCGCATGGCTCCCCCTCTCCCCAAGCGAATATATCATATGGAAAAAACACGACATAGAAAATGACGGTATAAAAAGCATCAGTATACTGCCAGCCGACGGATATATCTGGACGTAGTCTTCAAGTATATCTACATGCGGAACGATCAGCACAAGCGCCGCTGCCATCAGCCACAATATGCTAGACATCACGATGATTCTGACAAATGAGACAGCCGCACTGCTGATTCCGAACATCTTAAGCTTTTCCTCAACTGCTATACTGTCCTTCCGATACATGTATCCAAAGCCCATCCCCATCATAAGCATCATGATCGTGATAAATGAGACCGTGTAATACTGATACATGTCCACTTCTCCGGTCGCAGACAGAACAACCTCATCAAACATGCTGCCCCTGTTGAATGCAGTTCCAACAAAAACATCCGTTATCATGCTCTGCATCTTGTCGACCGGCACAGTCATTTCATATATTCCTGACACATCCGTAACCGAATATACCGCTGCTTCCGTCGTCTGTATGACCGCGACGCCATCTCTTATCAGTTCCTTAAATACCTCTTCGCTGAGCGGGAGCCTGCTGCCCATTATGACATTCACCGGCGTATTCACTCCGTTATTTACATCATTATAAAAATCGTCGCTAAGGAATATGGCAGCGTCAGCCTTCCCACTGTTCATATCGCTTTCAGCTTCTGCCTTATCTGTAAAATAAAAGGAGCAGATGCTCTTGACCGAATCAGTCCCATTAAGCAAAGCGGAGATCAGTCCAAGATTAGACTGATCCCCCTCTGCCGCAACATCTACGTGCACTATCTCTATTTTCTTTGCATCATTCATAACACCGGTGACTCCGGTCAGAGCGGCTATCATAAGAATGAGCGATGCGATCACCGCAAGGATCATGCTCACAACTCCCTTAAATGCTCTCTTATATTCAAGACCGAAATAACTGAAATATACTCTCATCTATAAATCTTTCTTTGATCACACTGATCTTCAGCTGTTATCCACACCATTAGTCGAGGATTTCAGCTGCTGCAGTCGATTCTGCGGCTTGATTCTGATCTCCCAGTCCAGCCTTATTCAGATTAACACTTACATCCTTAAGAAACTCATTGAACTTATTTTCATTTGCTTTCCCAATATCGAATGCGTTTTTAACACTAACGGACGGTATCTTTGCACCTTTGCTTATCGTTATCGTTCCTTCTGCAGGTAAGCTTTCTCCTCCGACTCTTATCGAACTCATTTCGAATGTAAATTTCTTTGCTTTTCCTTTCATAGTTCCATCTATCGAAAATGAATTAAAACTGCCATAAGAGTCTGAACACTGAATCTCAATATCCCCTGTTTTCTTCTCATAATCAAGCTTCATTGATGAAGTACCCAAAGTATATGTCATAGTCTCTATGCCGTCTGATATATATTCATATTTCTGCAGTATAGAACGTCCATTACAAGTAACGACATAATTCTGAACAGGATTGCTTCCGCCATTAAACTCTACTTTGTATTCAGAAGAACCCGGCTGTCCTTCAGTGACTATTGCTGCTATCTGGTTCTTATAAAGATATACGGTCAGATCGATATCGCCATAGGAATTAACGCTAGATCGAATATCATCGAACACACTGTTTGCATCTGCCCCGGTCGTATCATCCGTATATTTTTTGTAAAGTTTAGTATAATCGTCGATCCATTTATTTGCTGTAGATGTCCTTATCTTGCACTCATAACCTTTACAATTACGATCCTTGTCATTTATCGTGAAAGTATCGCTCTTCGTCTTGTGGAAGCTAAGGGAATTGACCTGCTTCTTCATTATAGCTGCAGCGTCTTTTTCAAATGAATCCCCCTCTGTGTCAGGATTAATCTCTGAAAGAAAATCATCAACATCTTCAAGATTCAGATTATAGTTATCCAGAAGATAATCCGCAAGATATCCTGTTTTATCTTTCTTGTAATTATAGATTATAGTTGAATCATATAATGCAGGTGAATTTATGGCCAGTTTCTCCTTGTCTATCAGAGCCTTTGCTTCAACCTCAGTGCTTCCGGCTTTGAGTTTGCCTGAGACATACTGTTTGTGACCTTTAAGATCACAGGCATAACTTGCATTGCCTGAATAATTCGTACCGTAATATTTATATGCTCCTTCACCCGAGATCGTGAATTTCTTACCATCAAGGATGCTGAGCAGATGTGTCTGCTCTACAATCTTATCCGGCTTAAATGTATTTTTTGCTGCCTTTATGAGCTTATAGTTCTTGCCAAGCGTCAGCATCGGAAGAAGTGCCAGAATTATGATCACTGCTACTGCAATACCGCCAATGATAGCTATCATCTTCGTGTTGATCTTCGTATTGATCTGCATCTTAGGAGCTGCTGTGATCGGACGGCCTGTCTTAGGATCGAATCTCTGTGGACCCTGAGCCTGATCATTTATTGGCATCCCTGTATTAGGGTCGAATCTCTGTGGACCCTGAGCCTGATCATTTATCTGACGTCCGGTATTAGGGTCGAATCTCTGTGGACCCTGAGCCTGATCATTTATCGGCATTCCTGTATTAGGGTCGAATCTCTGTGAT
>OBMA010001993.1_pt1 | contig 12137 bp, 7 predicted proteins | sample 1539141 | NCBI WGS metagenome assembly OBMA01 (sample SAMEA3991484, study PRJEB22521) | metagenome | biome: anthropogenic terrestrial biome; feature: sewage plant; material: raw primary sludge | place: Sweden | collected 2012-09-26 | reverse complement strand
CGCTGCGATAAACGATGCACAAGATAGCATAAAGATTATAAATCCATATTTTACACTAAACCACGACATAAAGAAGGCACTCAAAAATGCGGTAAAGCGCGGTGTGAAAGTGGATATAATGCTAAGCATAAGAAACGATATTCCTCTGACCCCAGACTGCGGATTCTATAATGCACACAAGTTGATGAAAGCAGGCTGCAATATATGGATGTACAAACCAGGATTCCACCATACAAAAATCATTATGGTTGACGGAAGAGTGTGCACTGTGGGAAGTGCAAACCTGAATGCGCGAAGCCTTAGCTGGGACTATGAAGACAACGCTGTGATAATTGACAAATGCACAACACAAGAACTTGACAATATGTTTGACACAGAGAAAGCAAACTGTTTCAGACTTACTCAGGCTAGATGGGATAAATGGAGAGATCCATGGCAAAAGTTCAGAGGCTGGTTTGGACATCTGCTTGCACCATTCCTATAATTCTACATTATAATTGAAATATGAACGAAACATTACATAATACCACAATGGGATTTAAACCTAAAATCGCCATCGTAGACAATAACACATTGGCTGTTATTGGACTGAAAACGATGTTGCAGAATGTGATGCCTTCAATAGAGATTGATACTTTCAACTCTTACGAAGCACTACAAATGGATGACATGGATAGTTTCTTCCATTATTTCGTAGCAATGAAGATTGTTTTGGAAAACAGGACTGCATTCTTAGAACGCAAGCAAAAGACGATCGTTCTCACGACATCTAACGATCCAAGTACACAGATGAGTTATTTCAAGAGCTTATGCATAAACGTACCTGAAGAGCAACTTGTAAAATCACTGCTTCAACTTGAACAACACGGTCATGCAGGAGGGAAGAATCTTCCAAAGACTATACAGCCTGTAAAGACAAAGATTCTTAGCGACAGAGAAATTGAAGTGCTTTCGCTAATCATACAAGGCTTTATCAATAAAGAAATAGCTGACCAACTGAATATCGGACTGACAACAGTAATCAGTCACCGAAAGAATATCATGGATAAATTGGGACTGAAGAGTGTCAGCGCATTAACTATTTATGCCGTGATGCATGGATATGTTGACATCAACAACATTTAAGAATATTATAGTTTTACCGCAGAAATATCAACTAAATTATTTACGATTGCATAAATAGTTAGTCCGGCAGCACTATGAATCTGTAACTTTCTCGCAATATTTCTACGATGCGTAATAACGGTATTAATAGAAATACACAAATGATCAGCAATCTCCTTGTTACTCATTCCCTGAACAAGACTTATTACAACATCTTTTTCTCTATCACTGATAGTCTCGTTACTTTCTGAATTTTTGTTTATCATGTTTGATATCTTCACAGAGACATCATTCTGTTTTGTCTTGTGTTCCAGTCGTCTTATGGCAGGTATAAAGATGTTATCCTCTACTTTTGAATGCTGCATGAGCCAATCCTCATTATTATATATATCATATAATGTGGCTGTGAGCTGATTGTTGTGCAATTCATCACTTGGCAAATACTTGATAATAATATTCTTTAGTTCCTTTAATCTCTTGTCTATCTGGTTGTGATGCTTTGAGAAAGTATCAATGTCATAATTTGCAGAAGACTGATTGTCGATAAGTGATTCAACATAAGGGAAGACAGTTTTCTCCTCATAACGCATGTGCATACGTATTTCTCGTGCATACTCATCATAAAGTTTAAGTATCAATCTAGCCAGATTATCGGTCTGATCTAGCGCATCCTCCAACTCCTTACGAATAAACGGTAGTTGGAATCCTAGATAATAGTCGTGACTTGCCTTCAGATAATGCAAAAGCGTAGACAATGAAAGCTTGTCTTCATTATCTACATCAATATATCCGTTGATGGTAAAATTCACAACGGCCAAAAATGTATAGCAGTCTACCTTTTGTTCATCACAGACTTGTCTCACCGTCTTGTCACCAAATCCAAGGCTCAAGCCGAAGCTTCCAAGACTCTGCAATATATTATAATTATCTCTTATAAGGGAAATCATCTGATCGTCAGCCTCATACATTTTCTGATTTTTCATTACTTCTGAATATTATTTATTATCGTTTGCAAAATTACATAAAAATAATGATAACCACAATAATCATTTCTAGGTATTATCAATAGAAGATGGTTGCAGTAAACGACACTAATTTAGATTCATCATAGAAAGAAAACGACGAAAAATAGATTACAGCATGACTACTTGTTATAGCTTTTATACGCTTTGAATGCTCTATACTCTTTAATTCCTTGATTGAAATTTCTACAGGTAACTGAACTTTTTTACCATGATCAACATACTCAATAATGAAACTAATTTTGTCACCATCTACTTTTACGTTATGTGCATCGTAATCAAAATTTGGTAGTACATGCTTATAACCATTAGGTATCATTATAGCGCCTTCATCGTCTGGAATAGTAAATTCTAGATCACTGATATTCATCTCATTTTTAGTGAAGTTTGAATATTGAACTCGCGAAAGAGTAACAGAATCAGCAATATCTGCCAAATCCTTTTCGTCATATAGAGACTTAAGATAATAAAGTTTGCTGTTTATATCATTAATTGAAGCATCTTTATGTTTAATCAAATCTCTATATGCAGCAACATCCATTGGAAGTTTGGTAACTTTAGCACTCTTCAAACCTTTCATGACAGTAGATTTCAATGAAGACAATACAATGCTTGAAAAGTTTGGAGATCCAACAGAAGAAAGCAAAAGCAACACCGTAAACGAGACTGGTATCCACACTACCCTCCTAGCCTTTCTTACTATTAGCCATATACACACACCATAGCACCATAGATTAAACAATGCAATGTAAAGTCTATTGACGGTTATACCATACTCACTGATTCTGCGGAATATGCCAATAGACATTAGTAACAATAGTGGCAATACAAGAATAGGAAGCCATTTCATAGTCTTTTTATCAACCTCATGTCCATCACTGAACTGAGACGGATAAACCGTCATGATAATTATCAGCATCAAGACCATCAAACCTGTTACAAGCCATGCCACCCAACCATCAGGTAGCTGCCACTGAAAGAGAATCTTTGCGGCATAAGCATAGAGAGTAACAAGATAGGCAGTAGTAAGAGGAATAAACAGATAATGGATGATACCATACATGAATTTAGGAAGTCCAGTTGTAGAATTATTGTGCATCTTATCATGCTTAGGAATAAGCTGCAAGAACAGGAAAGGTAGTATAAAACCATTACATACAACTGATACATCGTAGTATGCATCATTCCACAAGACTATACCAAATAATTGCTTAAATGATTCTAGAAGCAGCATTACGCCACCCATAAGAATTTGAGCCACAACAAATGCTAATAAGAATGTCAAAAATGTATGGAAAGTGAAGTTCCATAGTGGAATATCATCATTTTCCCTAAAGAACGGAACGATGAAAAATGCTACTGCAATTGTGAATATCAAAGCAAATATACTAATTCCTACGGTTATGTTTATATCACAATAGAAACTGATATAAGCAGCTACTACCAACCAGCATATTTGTATTATTCCCAGAATAATACTGCTGTGTTTCAAATTATCAACTTCTTCCTCCCAAAGACGAAGAACGCATGTCAAGAGTGCGGCTGATGCAGGATAGAAAATATTGAAAAATCTAACATCACCACCTCCATCTAAACGAAAGTATATCAGACTTACAGTCAACCATAACAGGAATAAAATGCTAATAGGAAAACGCTTACAACTAAGTATGAAGTTGTCTTTAAGTTGTTCTAATGTAAGTTTTTTCATTTTTTCTAATGTATTAAATTAATATAGGTGTAAATTAAAATAAGGAATCAGACCTATATTACTTACAAAGATATTAAAAATAATGACATTGTTCTGTTTTACACTATTTTTTAACACAAACCATCATAATCAAATAATCATAAATGATATAGGGCTGCCCTCACAGGCTGCCCTATACAGTACAAAAACATTATTAATTTTTATCTGTTTTCTTACTCTAAAGAAATTTAATTTGTATGTTTACTCTTATATTCTATTATACATATTTTACATCGAATATTAATATACATATTAGTAATTCAGCTAACTATAAAATCAATCTATATTTTCACCGTTGCAAAGTTATGATTATTCGTTTATAACGACAATACCTAAATGTTATGAATTTGATTTTGATGCCAACAATATAGATTTACCAGCCACACTATACCTAGATATGGTGATTGGCGATTTACCGATTTTTGAGTATTGCATTGTTTACATATCTGCAATACCTTTGCAGACGAAAACGAAATGGAAAGGTGACGAAGATTGCCATTCCCGTATTTTTAAGGCTAGACGATATGCAAGATACTTACACAAAAAAGACTAACCTTAAGACGAGACCGCAAACTGAAAGACACTTTTCCATGGCGTATCCCAGGTAAATGCAGCTTATCAATCTAAGTAGCAACCTGGGATTTAATATAGAATAAATAATAACTAAGAAAAAGATAAATGAATGATTTTAAAACTTTATTGACAGCATGCGTATTAGCAGGAATAGGTTTATCTGTTCCAAGCACTTCAAGCGCACAGGTATCAGCAGCAGACAGTGTGATGAATCATGCCAACAAACAAAAACTTAGTGTTGGTGGATATGGAGAAGTGACTTACAGTCGCGAATTCTTTAGTGATAATGTGTATAGATATTCAAAAGCAAGTGCCTACAAAAATGATCCTAGCCATGGAAAATTTGATATTCCACATGCAGTAATATATCTAAGTTATGACTTCGGTAAGGGCTGGACTATGGGTTCGGAAATTGAATTTGAACATGGTGGAACAGGAGCATCTTATGAAAAGGAATATGAAGAAAGTGGAGAATGGGAACAGGAAGTAGAGAAAGGTGGAGAAGTTGAACTTGAACAGTTCTGGATCCAAAAATCATTCTCACGCTCATTGAATGTTCGTTTCGGACACATCGTTGTGCCAATAGGACTCACGAATGCACATCATGAACCACTAAACTTCTTTACAGTGTACAGACCTGAAGGAGAAGCTACAATATTTCCATGCACATGGCATCAGACAGGAGCTAGTTTATGGGGTGTTTTAGGCAAGTTCAGATATGAAGTGCAGTTACTTGCCGGATTAAACGCATTGAGTTTCAGCCGTGACAACTGGATACAAAAAGGTGGAACAACAGCATTTGAGTTTGAACCTTCTAACAAATATGCCGTAGCACTAAGAATAGACAACTATTCAATACCTGGATTAAGACTTGGCATAAGCGGATATTACGGTCACAGCATAGACAACTCTCTAGGACGCGAAGCTAGTAAAGAGGCTAATTCAAGAAACCTAAAAGGAGCGGTAACAATAGGTACATTTGATTTTACATACAATGCTCACAATTGGATTGTAAGAGGAAACTTTGATTACGGACATCTTGGCGATGCCAACGACGTAAGATTGCTCACCGGAAGACAGACAAAAACATCTCCATTCAATCGAGACTATGTAGGTAAAGCAGCAATGGCTACTGGCATTGAGGCTGGATGGGATGTATTTTCACAGATTCAGAAAATGAGACAGGATAAACAAAAGTTCTATGTGTTTGGTCATTATGAATATTATAATTCATACATACCAACATCTGAAGAACCTTCATATCCATATACAAAAAAGAATCGTATGGCCTTTGGAGTCAACTACTACCCTATTCCACAAATTGCCTTAAAAGCAGAGTACTCAAAAAGATTCCTAAAAAGCGGATATAACGACGAACCTTCTATTTCTGTAGGAATAGCATACGAAGGTTTCTTCCTATAAAGAATATGAATATAATCAATTATAATAATTTAAAACAAAGAAAATGAAAAAATTAGCAAGCTATTCAATAGCATTACTACTAAGTACAGTATTTACACTCGGAATATCATCATGCTCAAGTGATGATGACAACAAGACTTCTTCTACTTCATTAAGTGAAGGAGATCAATTGCTGCAACAAGCTATTGCCTCTGACGTGAACAACACAATCAATCCTACATACAAGGCTCTTGCCGATAGTTGTTCTCAACTTTGCGAAGCATTGGCTGCAATGAAAACGGGCAGCATTACTCAAACACAAGTTGATGCTGCATGCAAAATATTTCTAAACGCACGCAGTAATTATGAACGCAGCGAGGCTTTCTTGCTTGGTGCAGCCTCACACTTCAGTATTGATCCACATATAGATTCATGGCCTCTTGACCTTGCTTCACTACAAAAGCTGCTCACAAGTAACAACAGCATTGCAACGGCTAGTAATTACGATCAAAGTCTTATTGGTTTTCATGGAATTGAGTTTATACTATTCCGTGACGGAAAAAACAGAGATGCACAAGAGCTCAACAGCAAAGACACATACAATCAAGACGGAATGGATTTCACTACTGTAAGTGGTAGCCGAGAGATTGAATTTGCAGCAGCTGTTTCTGAAGATTTACGCAACAGTGTTTATCAACTGGAATGTTCATGGAATGAGAATGCACCAAAAACACACTGTGACATATTGAAGAATCTAGGAAAAGCATACACTACTGACCTTGGAAAATCATACGGTTATGACTTACAAAACGCAGGAAACAGTGGTAGTACATATACATCTGTCAAAGCTGCGGTGAGCGCTATATTGAGCGGTGATCATGGATCAGCCGGAATTGCAGACGAAGTGGGTAACACAAAAATAAACAATCCATATTCAGGTGCAGACGTCAGCTACATTGAATCTCCATATAGCCAACATTCTCTTATTGATTTCCAAAACAATATACACAGCATTGAAAACATCTGGTATGGTGGAACTGCAAGCAATCGCAACAACGGAAAATCATTTCACGATTATTTCGCAAAGTATGATGCAGAAACTGGCAAACGTGTAGAGACAGCAATAACAAATGCACTGACGCAAATAGAAGCAATCCCTGCTCCTTTTGTAAAGAACTATAAAAATGCGCAATGCGCTAAAGCAATCGCTGCATGTCAGGAACTTAGCGATGCTTTGAGTTCTGCAGACCAGTTCGTGCAGAAAACAAATAAATAGACCATCATAATTGTTTTGTATTTAGAAAAGGAGATTGTCATTTAATATGGCATTCTCCTTTACATATTAAATTCTATCATTATGAAACTTTCAAAATTAAGTAAAACTTTATTTATAGGGCTCTCAACTATAGCCACATTCTCATGTACAGACAACGACACTGCTGATATTGTAAATCCAAACGCAGGTGTTGATTCCGCAAACAATGTGTTCACGGCAGCCGAATGGAATCCAGGTGGAGAACTTGGAACAACATCAAATGAGGAGGGATGTTATTCAAATCCATCACCATACGTGGAAAACAATGGAATGTATCAAATATTTAAAAAGGGAGAGACTTTTTTCGAGAATGACTTCACACTAAACACGCAGCCACGTCGTGGTTTAGGTCCAGCATGGGTAAGGTCTAGCTGCATGTATTGCCATCCTTCATACGGTCATGGCAAACGCATGGAACGTTATCAAGCTAATGATATGGGAAATGGATATCTGCTAGTTATATATCATCCTACTGCCGGAACAGATGCTAACGGTAATACTTATGCTGCAAACAGTTATATTTCGGAAGTTACTGGTATGCCGCAAACAAAAGCGATGGATCCGTTTCTCGCACCTATTGACGAAAGTCAGATTAGCATTAAATGGAAGAAAGCAACTGACGAGCATAACAACAAGTTTGCAGACGGTGAAAGTTATGATCTGATATATCCTGATGTGTCAATTCCACAATCAGCATTCAACACCGATCCGAAACCTGATAACTATGATGTTCGCCTTGAATCAACTATAGGAATTTATGGAACAGCACTTCTGGATGCCATTCCTGATGATTCGCTACAAATGCAGTATGCTCACGAATCTCCTTACGTTAAATTAAATCCATCAATGTGGGATGCGACATCAAAAACTTGGGCACCCAGTGCATGGTACACTCTTGCCGATGGAGACAAACGCATTAAAAAATTCACTTATGCATTAACACGTGGCTCATTACAAGACGGACCAGGAGCTAACGCCATGTGGAATATAACAAATGTGACCCGCAGTGACAGACACTATCTATATACAACAAAAGCATGGGCAAAAGCAATGTCTGAAAATCCTAATGTTATAAAGTATATTCAAGATAATGGTGCCGTAAAAACATCTCTGCTTCATCCATATTATGCTGACGGAAGCAAAGACAGCGTTAGTTATCTGGTAAACTTATTGCTAGGACTAAACTCTAAATCAGACTCTCAGACATTCGAAAAATACTTTGTTAACAACGATAGCAAGGGAGAAGAGATGAATGACCAGAACTATTATGACTTTATGGTGTGGCACAGAGGACTTGCTGTACCAAAAGCACGTGGACTGAATACCGACAACGTAAAAAGAGGTAAAACTCTATTCTATTCTATGGGATGTACTGCTTGTCATCGCCCATCATGGACAACTGGAAATGATGAATATTGGAAAGACTACATCGTAAGAAATCAAGGACCGTTACCTAGATATGCACATCAAAAGATATGGCCATATACAGATATGGTTCAACATAGATTATGTATGGAGAATGATATACGAGCTGGTTGGTGTCGCACTACTCCTTTATGGGGAAGAGGACTTAGCTATCAGGAAACTGGTGCTCATGACAGACTACACGATTGCCGTGCACGTAACGTAGTTGAAGCTATAATGTGGCATGGATACAGTAAGAATAGTGATGCATACAGAGCTTCACAAAAATTCTATAATCTGCCAAAACAAGACAGAGATGCCGTTGTGAGTTTCATAAATGCAATATAATTTATATAACTAAAAAGCCTGCCAATATGTATTGGCGGGCTTAAATACAGAACAAAATGAGGCAAAAAATTAAAAGATCTATCATTACATTATATGTTACAATTATAATAGTAATGGCTGGAGCCACATTCATAGAATATTCAAAAGGTACAGAATTTGTCTCAACACATATTTACGGTTCGTGGTGGTTTTGTATGCTTTGGGCAGCACTAGCCATAGGCACTATAACATACATAGTAAAAATGCACATGCATTCGGCAACACTGTTACTGCTGCATTCATCATTTATCGTGATATTAACTGGTGCGCTCATCACGCATTTGTTTTCAGTGAAAGGAATAGTTCATCTTCGCAAAGGAATAACAACGAGTCAATATACTGTTAACAATGGCATGGACGTTAAGGCGCTACCATTCAAAATACGTCTGAACAGTTTTAATGTGATATATAACAATGGAACATCGGCACCAAAAGACTACATATCATATATCACCGTTATAAAAGATAACATCAGCAAAGATGGATATATTTCAATGAACAACATATTTACGTTCAACTCAGTAAGATTCTATCAGACATCATACGACAATGATGCAAATGGAACTTACCTTACTATTAATTCTGATCCATACGGAATTGCCATTTCATATACTGGATATGCACTGCTTTTCTTTTCATTAATATTGTTGCTTATTGACCCTAATGGTTCGTATCGTAAAATGCTAAGATCTCCTTTACTTAAAAAGGGAATGATGTGCATCGTTTTTCTAGGGGCATTCTCATCTACTTCATCAGGTGCTTCTGTATTGCCAGATGTATCAGCCAACAAATTTGGCAAACTTGATATTATGTACAACAACAGGATATGTCCGATACAGACATTTGCGATAGACTTTACAAAAAAGCTTTATGGAAGTTCATCTTATAATGGATATTCCGCAGAGCAAGTTCTAACTGGATTCATATTCTGGAATGAAGAATGGAAAAATGAACCTATCATAAAAATAAAAGACGATGCTCTTAGAAAGGCGTTCGGACTACCTGAATATATTTCTATCAATCAACTTTTCAATAAGGATTTGGGCGGCTATATACTAGGACCAGCAGTTCAGGAATACTATCAAGGAAATCATGACAAACTGCATAAAGCCGTAGTGGAAACTGATGATAAAGTGCAACTGATAATGTCGCTACGACATGGAGAACCATTTAAGATTTTTCCGTACGGAAAAGATGATAACATTATGTGGTATAGTCCTAAAGCAAAGGTTCCGGAACTTATGGACAAAGATAAATCTATGTTTATAAAAAGCATTTTCACATTATTAAATCAATGCGCACACTCAAACAATTACGACCAGTTTAACTCCTTGATTGGCAAGATAAGAATATATCAGGAACAAAACGGAGGAAACAGTTTGCCGACAGTAACACAGATCATTGCCGAACTTACTTACAACAAAATTCCATTTGCAAGTATTCTGTTTATGATTAATCTCACAATGGGATTTATAACTTTGCTATATTCTGTTTATCGATTGACTAGTATAAAGACGCATACACATAAAGCTAATAAAATAATATCATACACATCAATGGGAATAATGCTTTTATCGTTTATGGCATTAACATATTGTGAAATATTAAGATGGATAATCAGTAAAACCATACCTATGGCAAATGGATATGAGACGATGCTGTTGTTAGCTTGGTTCGTGATGTTGTTCTCAATCATTTTTTATCGTAAATTTAAAATTCTTATAGCGTTCGGCTTTCTTATGTCGGGGTTCTTTCTTCTCGTATCACACATAGGACAAATGGACCCTCAGATAACACCAATCATGCCAGTATTGTCGTCACCATTACTGAGTATACACGTGTCTATAATAATGATGTCATTCGCCCTTCTTTCGCTTACATTTATATGTGGACTGACAGCATTAATACTATACTACACACATAAGATGAAACATGATGAAGCAACTATTATAGACAATCAATTATCAACATTATGTCTGATTTCTAAACTACTGCTTTATCCTGCTATCACAACATTGGGAATAGGAATATTTATAGGTGCAATATGGGCTAATGTTTCTTGGGGACAATACTGGAGTTGGGATCCAAAAGAGGTATGGGCTTTGATTACATTTATGTTTTATGCAATAGTATTGCACAACAAATCATTGCCAATATTCAACCGTCCATTATATTATCATATATATACAACAATTGCATTTACAATGATACTCATGACGTATTTCGGGGTAAATTACTTTTTAGGTGGAATGCACTCTTATGCCTAAAAGATTTAATATAAACAACAATGACAGATATGTTACAAGAAAAATCATTCAAAGAAATAATAAAACTGGAAAATGCTTATGCAGAAGTATTCAGCTTTTCAAACGACACAGAAGCTAAAGAATATCATATTACGGTTCACATAAGTAATACTGGACTGAATTTCAGACAACAATTAGAAACATTGATTAACTCATACAATGAGATTAGAATTAGTCTTTCAGGTAATGCAGTGGCTGTTTTCAAAAGATACTTCCTTAGTGATTCTGCAAATCAAGAAAATGAAGTCTTCGATATGGAGACTAGCGACTGTGCCATTTCTGTAATTCAGCAGGCACCTATTGACGGAAGCAAAGTCGCACTATGGGCTTATCTGATTACAGGAGTTAAGACACGTGTTTTACCAAATGGATTATATATGGTAAAACATAATGCATATACGCATCTATGGTTGGGAAATTGCAATATACAGGAGATTAATTCCGAATATCAAACACGTATGATGCTTCAAAACTATGTAATAAAACTTATTGAAGCTGGATGTACGCTTGCAGATAATTGTGTACGTACTTGGTTCTTTATTAATGATATTGATAATAATTATACTGGGGTTGTAAAAGCTCGTAATGACATTTTTATGACTCAAAATCTAACACCTGATACACATTACATATCAAGTACAGGAATAGGTGGACGACAATCAAATCATGAAATATTGGCACAAATGGATGCATATTCTGTAAATGGGATAAAACATGGACAGATGAAATATGTATATGCTCCGGAAAATATGAACCGCACAAGTGAATATGGTGTAAGTTTTGAACGAGGAACATATATTGACTATGGAGACAGACGACATATCTTTATTTCAGGAACAGCGAGCATTGACAACAAAGGTAATATTCTATACCCTGGA
>OBMA010001992.1_pt1 | contig 12144 bp, 7 predicted proteins | sample 1539141 | NCBI WGS metagenome assembly OBMA01 (sample SAMEA3991484, study PRJEB22521) | metagenome | biome: anthropogenic terrestrial biome; feature: sewage plant; material: raw primary sludge | place: Sweden | collected 2012-09-26 | reverse complement strand
CAGAATGATCTTTCGAGGTATCGACCCCTTGATTCAAACAAAAAATACAGTACCTGTAACAATTCAAGTCAAATATACTGTATGATTTTTTGGTGGCGATAAAATCGAAATCAAAAATACAGTATAGAAAAGGTGTTTACCTCAGAATACTGTATTGCTGATCATTTTCAAGATAGAGAACAATCTACACTTTTTCGGACTTGATTAATTCACTGTTATATTTTTTCTGAATGGCGCGCTCAAGTATCATAATATATATTTGAAAAAATATGAACTTGGTTTGATTTATAGTGAATCATAAATTAAACTTAAAGTAAGAATATAATATGGTATCGGAGATAAACGATGAAGATAAAAGTTATTGATAAGCCATTTGCCGAAGTAAAGACAATGACGGGATTCAAATACGAAAAGCCGATAAGACAGAATGCGGCACTCAGATGGCTCATAAAGATGCTCTCTGCCGGAGAACTTAAATCAGTCAATTTCAAATGCGAAAAGACAGGAATGGAGAAATTGTCAGAAGATGAGCCGTGTCTTGTGCTTATGAATCATTCGGCATTTATAGACCTCAAGATAGCAGCGTCTGTTATTTACCCAAAGCAGTTTCATATCGTAACGACTATCGATGGGTTTGTGGGAAAGAATTCTCTCATGCGGCACGTTGGCTGCATACCGGCAAGAAAGTTCATTGCAGATTCGGCGATGGTCGCAGATATCGTGTATTCACTCCGGAGACTCAAGAGTTCAGTGCTTATGTATCCGGAGGCGAGCTATAGCTTTGACGGAACGCAGACTCCACTTCCTAGAAGTGTCGGAAAAGCGCTGAAGCTGTTTAACGTACCGGTCATCATGATACGCACATATGGTGCGTTTCAGCACGATCCGCTGTATAACGGTCTGAGGCTTAGGAAAGTCGATGTATCTGCGGAAGTGAAATATCTGCTTTCACCCGAAGATATCCGCAGTAAATCGGTACAGGAGCTTAATGATATATTAAAAGAGAATTTCACATTCGATAATTTCGCATGGCAGAAGGAGCAGCATGTATGCGTAAATGAGCCGTTCCGTGCGGAGGGGCTTGAGCGAGTGCTCTACAAATGCCCGCACTGCATGGCTGAGGGGAAGATGGTATCAAGCGGGACTCATATCAGATGCAGCGCATGCGGAGCTGAATACGAGCTCACGGAATACGGAGACATTAAGGAATGTGAGGAACACACAGAAGTGACGGAGGATTTTTCATCACATAGGTCGTTACAGGAGCAGTCACCGTCGCTGCATTTCAGCAGTATACCCGAGTGGTATTCATGGGAACGCACGATGGTAAAGCATGAGCTGGAAAATAAAAGATATCGCATGGAAACGCCTGTCCGCATAATGGTGCTCATTAACACGGATGCCATATATCATGTCGGTGACGGAACACTTATCCATGATGAAAGCGGCTTCAGACTTGACGGATGTGACGGCGAGCTTAGCTACGAGCAGTCACCGCGCGTTTCTTACAGTGTTTATGCGGATTATTTCTGGTATGAGATCGGCGATATGATATGTATCGGTACGCCGCAGATGCAGTATTACTGTTTCCCGATGAACAAAGATGTCAATGTCGCAAAGGTGAGGCTGGCAGCTGAAGAGATGTATAAGATGCACAGTCTGTGATCAGTCGAAATGCTATAGAAAATCGTTCTCATATTTGCCTGAAACTATTGTATTTACGCGGTTCTTATGGTAGCCTTACGAGTAGGGGATTACTTTAATCTGCGTATGTTTACGGATACCCGGCACAATAAAATCCGCAGATGCATACACAAGAATGTGGGCGAAAAATGGAACAGAAACATAACATAATAATACTTGAAAGGAACAGTGTTGGTATCGATGTTGATACCGACTGCTTTAAAGATTTCGGAACCGTTACGGCATATTCAAATACCGTAACACCCGAGGATGCCGGCATGCGTATTGCAGATGCCAAGGCTGATATTGTCATCTCTAATAAGGTTCCGCTCGGAGAGACCGCGCTTGACAATTCAAATGTAAAGCTGATCGCACAGTTTGCGACCGGTTTTGATAACATAGATCTCGATTACTGCAGCGAAAATGGGATCACTGTCGTGAACCTTGGCAACTATGCCACAGACTCAGTAGCACAACATACATTTGCGCTTACACTCTGTGTTCTCGAGCATCTTCATTATTACAACAACTACGTCAAATCAGGTGATTATTCGAAGCAGGATCGCTTCTCAAATTTTGACGCTACGTTCACTGAGCTTGCCGGTAAGACATGGGGCATCGCAGGAATGGGCAATATCGGACACCGCGTTGCAGAGATCGCTTCTGCGTTTGGCTGTCATGTCATATTCTATGCGACTTCCGGACATAGCACCTGCGTACAGTATGAACAGGTAGATTTTGATACGCTTCTTAAGGAATCGGATTTCCTGTCAATTCATTGTCCTCTTACAGACCGCACAACACATCTGATAGACGAAAAAGCACTTTCCAAGATGAAATCGTCCGCGATCCTCATCAACGTTGCGCGTGGAGCGGTAGTCGACAATACTGCATTATATGATGCTTTGATAAATAATAAGATAGGTGGAGCAGGTCTCGATGTCCTTGAAAATGAGCCGCTTCGTGAGAGCGATGCGCTCAGTCAGTATCATGACAGCAATAAGCTTATCATCACACCTCATATGGCATGGGCAAGTGTTGAAGCCCGCCGCAGATGCGTATCCATCACTTATGATAATATCAAGAACTTCCTCGAGGGAACACCTACGCATATCGTGAATCACTGATGATGGCAGACTACTGCGAAATACAGCGGTATGCAGTAAATAAGAAAATACAGATATCTGAAATCATATGCTACCGGAGTTGCGATAAGGATTGTAAAGAGTCCCAGCAGCCCCGGCAGTATCATTATTATATCTCTATATCTTTTTTCAATCAGCATGATCCCAAGACCTGTCGCATAAAGCCACACAACAGCGCCCATGCACCACAGGCTGCTATAGAGCGGAATCATATCACCGAGCTTGATCTGGACTTCCTGGAGCTTTAAGAAGATACGAGCCGGAATGAGCGGATGTGATGTAAGACCAAGCTCGTTATCGCTTATGCCTTCATTATCAGCGACAGTGTAGTTCCTATCCGGAAACCAATAGCCGTAAGTCTCATCTCCGTATGCCTTAAGATAATCCGCAGGATATCTTATTCCCAGTCTTATCCATAATCCTAGAAATTCACCTTTGTGCTGCGTGAGGTAATCCTCGTGTCCGGCGCGCACAAGCTCTTTTATGTTGTCTGCAAATCCGGGCGCATAGAGCGCTCCGACCTTGTCCGTATCTATAACATTCGAAAGAAGCTTCATATCTTCTGCCGGAACATCAGTCTCTTTCGTTAGTACATATGCGATCTGCTGCGCAGGCACAGAGCAGGATTCGATGAAATCAGGTTCTTCTACATCCAGCGCGGAAAATACAGGGTATTTGATTACTGTAGCAATAATAAAAGCCATAAACCAGATTGTTGCAAGTCTGCCGGCCACATTCGTTTGACCACGTCTGGCACTCACGATGACCCACGCAGCCATGAACGGCAGAAGCCCTAAGAGCATGTACCAGCCGTTTGAGCGCAGAAGCGACATTCCAAGACACGATATAAACTGCAGCGCATACGTCATCCGGTTTCTTTTTACAGATACATCTTCATAAGTATTATGCGGGTTTCCGCCAGCATCTTTTTCGTTATCACTTTTGCAAGTGTTTTGTTTATTCAGCTCTACATCTTTGTAAACGTAGAATATCCGCACGAGTGACGCTGTGAACATCATCACTGCCGCGGCAAATAAAACATCTTTCCACATGGAAACAGCATAGACCCAGTTGTACGGAACGAGCGCGAAGAAGATGATCGAAACGATGATGACCCACCTGCGGGCGCCCATCTTATTTATCGTATTAACGCAGTAAGCATCCGCGAGTGCCATCAGGCACATCTGCGCAAATGTGTAAAATCCGATAGCTGCCGTCATGCTGTGAGTCAGCGCAAATGCCGGTTTATAAAATATCGCGATTATCATCGTGTGGATGAGCGGATGGTGATTTGAAAGGGGCGAAAGCCCGATGACCTGCTTAAGCTGGTTGATGCTGTCCGGTGTCATGATGCCCGGATATTCATATAGGAAGCATGGAATCATGCATACGAGGCAAATAAAAAATGTGATCAAAAATAGGTGTTTGCGATAAACTGATTCATCTGTCATCTTCAATTCATTAAGGTGTGAGTCCGCGGTATCATTCTGAAATACGAGTCGTCTTAAGTTCCCGCCCGTAGTGTAGTGAAACAGCCACAGCAGGAGATTTCGGAACATGATGAAAAGTCCGCAGACGGTGACCGCAAAGATGCCTGCGCGGAACGCTCCGCTTGACAGGCCGTCTGTTATTTTTCCATAATCATAGGCACAGTAAAGGACGGCAAAGACCGCGGCGAGCACGTCGGCGCACACCCTGCTGCGCTTGTCCCCTGCGCGTTCCTGTTTTGCATAGAAAAATAAAAGGAGCACAAAGACAGCGGCGACAAGGATATTTCCAGGTCCGACCGCAAAGATACGCTGGAGTGCCCAGGCTGATGTGAACGCTTCAAATGCGTGTTCTAACAGATGATTTCTGTTTTTCGTTGACATATTTTGATCCATATTTTCTTCCTACAATACTATGTGATGAAAATCAGCGGATTCCGAGTATTTATTGAGCCTCGCAAAGCAATTCGCAGCATCGTAACACAATTGTTACTTTTGACATGTACATCGTGATTATATTATTTATATATAATTCATACTATTCACATTTATGCTGATAATTGTATCAGATATACCATGCCGGTATCTGCAGCACATTCTCACTGAGCGATCCGGGTTCCGGACACATACAGACGACAGCGCCGGTTCCGCGTTTCTTTTCATTTACCGTATCAAGAACCGGAAATGCGCTTGTCATGGAAGCGACAGCTTTGCCCGTTTTCTTGATCTCGATTGGATGAAGTATTCCATTTTCTTCGATGATAAAATCTATTTCATTTTCCATCGAACTGTTCTTATCTTTACCACGATAATATGAGACAAAATATCTATAATCAAGTCCGCGGTTGGAGTATGATTTCAGGATTTCGGAGATAACATAAGTTTCAAAGAATGCGCCGCTCATCGCGCCATCCGCAAGTGTTTCGGGAGTCAGCCATCTTGTCAGATATGCGGCAAGACCCGTATCACGAAAATACAGTTTGGGTGTTTTTATTGCCCGTTTTAAGACTGATGCAGTGTATGGCTCAAGAATATATATGATGCCTGATGCTTCAAGGATTGATGTCCATTTCCTGACGGTACCGACGTCTTTTCCTATTTCCTCCGCTATATTACTGTAATTGAGTATCTCGCCTGTCCGTGCTGCACAAGCAACCATGAATCGCCTGAATGTATCGAGATCCTGAACTGCCGAAAGTTCACGCACATCCCGTTCAAGATAGGTCTTAATGTAGCTGGCAAAATATCTTTGCCAATCCAGCTTCGTGTCTTGCAGTTCCGGATATCCGCCATGGTGGATGATCTTCCAGATATTATCAGGTTTTTTTGCAGTCTTTGTACGTTTTTTCACATATTCCAGTGTCGGTATAAACGGGTCATTGAACGTATCGCCCATTATTTCCCGCAGTGAGAGCGGCGCGAGCTCTATGACAGATACACGTCCGGCAAGTGAATCTGATACAAGTTCCATAAGCTTGAACGGCTGTGATCCGGACAACATAAATTTACCTTTTTTATCATCTTTATCACATGACATTTTAATATAGCGAAAAAGCTTCGGAACCCGCTGAACTTCATCCATTGTGATAGGCGGCTGGTGAAGCGTCATGAACATTTCGGGATCATTTTCCGCCTGATCCTCGAGAAACATATCGTCAAATGTGATCATCTTTCTATCTGGATACAGTTTCTCGAGAAGCGTAGATTTTCCAGTCTGTCTTGCTCCTGTTATGAGAACTGCCTTAAATGTATCTGCGGATGATTCTACTATATCCTCTATACTTCTTTTTATATATTTCATATATGCTCCCCATATAGTTCTGACAAATTTGGAATTCGATTCCTAATTAGTCATATTATAGCAGAATCACTATTAGGATTCAATCCACAGTACATGGCAAGATTTTTTTAGAAATATTTATTTTTCATTGACAAACGGAGTTAATATCGTTAAACTGAATTTTAGTTAGATGAACCTAACCACACCGGATTGCGAAATGATGAAGAAGACGTGGGAAAGTGCAAGATGTAAAGTATCAGACAATCTGGGCGTTTAGGCATCTGACAGGCAGCGCATATAAAAGCAGCATGAGAGCGGATGTGTAGCTGGCATGAGAGCAATGATATATGCGAATCGCCGGAAAGGAAATATAAATCCATGACACTCGATCAGTTGGAGATCGGTAAAGACGCGATAATCGAAAAGGTGGGAGGAGTCGGAGAACTCCGAAGGCATTTTCTTGATATGGGGCTTACGCCTGGCACAGAAGTGACGCTGATGAAAAAGGCGCCGATGGGCGACCCGATAGAACTGCAGCTAAGAGGGTATGAACTGACATTACGGCTTGCGGATGCAGCGAAGATAGAGATAAAAGGCATTCATAAGTCGGACACGGTAGTAAAGAATACGGATGCTTCTCATAAGGATATTCCGCACCCTGGGAAAGGTGAAGTCTATCACGTAAATAAAAAGGGTGATGTTCTTAAGGAAGGCGCACCGCTCACATTCGGTCTTATCGGAAACCAGAACTGCGGTAAGACTACATTATTCAATCAGCTTACAGGTTCAAATCAGCATGTCGGGAATTTCCCCGGCGTTACGGTAGACAGGAAGGACGGCATCATTCGTCAGCATCCGGAAGCTACGGTCACGGATCTTCCCGGAATCTATTCTCTCTCTCCATACACAGATGAAGAGATAGTCACAAGAGATTTTCTTCTTAAAGCGCACCCGCGCGGAGTAATCAATATAGTAGACGCAACAAATATCGAACGTAACTTATTTTTAACGCTTCAGCTTATCGAGATGGACATCCCGATGGTTCTTGCACTCAACATGATGGATGAGGTTCGCGATAATGGCGGTACTATTCAGGTAAATAAACTGGAAGATGCGCTGGGTATTCCTGTTATTCCTATTTCCGCATCAAAAAATCAAGGTATTGACGAGCTGATAGAGCATGCGATCCATGTAGCCAGATATAATGAATGTCCTGGCAGAATGGATTTTTGTAACGCGGATGAGCCACACGGTCAGGGTTCGATCCACAGATGTATTCATGCGGTATGTCACTTGATCGAGGATCATGCGAAGGCAGCAGGTATCCCGGTAAGGTTCGCTGCTACTAAGCTGATGGAAGGCGATAAGATCGTTGAATCGGCGTTATGTCTGGATAATAATGAAAAAGAAATGCTGAATCACCTTGTATTTGAGATGGAAAATGAATGCGGTAAGGACAGGGAAGCTGCTCTTGCCGATATGAGATATGAATTTATCGGAAAGATATGTTCGGAGACTGTCGTTAAGCCAGTAGAGAGCAAGGAACACGCAAGAAGCGTAGAAGCTGACAAGATCCTGACCGGAAAATATACTGCGATACCGTCTTTTATTTGCATAATGGCGGTTATCTTTTGGCTGACGTTCGGTGTTATCGGGCAGGGTCTTTCAGACCTGATGGCAGCGGGAATCGCGTCATTTACGGCGATGTGCGATCATGGGCTTACGGTATACGGAATCAACACTGTTATTCACTCGCTGATAATAAATGGTATTTTTGCAGGTGTCGGAAGTGTCCTGAGTTTCCTGCCTATAATCGTTGTATTGTTCTTCTTTCTGTCAATACTTGAAGACAGCGGATACATGGCGAGAATCGCATTTGTCATGGATAAGCTGCTTCGTAAGATAGGTCTTTCCGGGAGAAGTTTTGTTCCGATGCTTATCGGTTTCGGATGCTCGGTTCCCGCGATAATGTCGACAAGAACGCTGTCGTCTGAGCGTGACCGTAAGATGACGATACTTCTTACACCATTCATGAGCTGTTCGGCAAAGCTTCCAATATATGCCTTGTTTACATACGCATTCTTCCCGGCACATCGCGCGCTTGTAATGGTATGCTTATATTTCTTTGGCATCATAGTTGGCATCCTCTTTGCACTTCTACTTAAAAATACGAAGTTCAAAGGTGAACCGGTACCGTTCGTTATGGAGCTGCCCAATTACCGTATGCCAAGTCCCAAGAGTGTTGGGATGCTTATATGGGATAAGGTCAAAGATTTTATCACCAGAGCATTTACGATCATCTTTAATGCAGCGATAATCATATGGTTTCTGCAGTCATTTGATACAAGGATCAATCCCGTCACAAATTCACAGAACAGTATGCTTGCGATGATTGGCGGTCTTATCGCTCCAATATTTAAGCCGCTTGGGTTCGGTGACTGGCGTGTGTCGACAGCACTTATCACAGGCTTTACTGCCAAGGAGAGCGTTGTGAGTACGCTGACGGTACTGCTTGGTGGCAATACGGCAGCACTTTCTACGATGTTCACTCCGGCATCAGCGTTTGTATTTCTTACATTTACGCTGCTCTACACGCCTTGCGTTGCGGCTATGGCGGCAGTGAAGCGTGAGCTTGGAAGTACGAGAGCGGCAGCAGGTGTTGCGCTCATGCAGTGTGTGATCGCATGGATAGTTGCGTTTATCGTTCATCTGATATTCATGATGGCAGGGATTGGGTGATGGTCTATTGTGACCTGAAGATTATGATGATCAGAATCGAGCGGGAACTGATACGATCCGGCTTGTGATGGCTGAAATTGTCGGATGGTTTCTGGATACCGGGGTTTACGAAGGCTGAAATAACCTGAGGGCTACAGGAGGTGTACACATGAATGCAGCCAGTATAATACTTCTTGTTCTGATATCAATCTGGGCGGTGTTTTCTGCAGTATATTCGCATAAGCACAGCGGCTCGTGCGGCGGCTGTTCTGGGTGTGATGCATGTAAAAGAAATGTGGCCGGCGCAGGCTTGGGTGGAGAGGATTTAAGCGGAGAAAACTTAAGCGGGAAAGGTACACAGGCTGAAGACTTAATTGTGAAAGACCCCACCATAAAAGACCTCAATGTGAAAGGCGCTAAAGAGGGAAAGCTTAATCTATGTGAAAGTGAGTTGTTGGCTGTGAAAAGCTCCAATAAAGAAAATACATATACATGCAGCGGAAGTTGCGGAACATGCCCGTATCACTCTCGGTGAATACGGGTTTTACCTACAATTAAAGAAAAATGATATCTTTGTCGGTTATTTTTTTTTCATTAGACAATTTCTAATAAGAAAATTACCTACTTATAGGCAGTATTGGATGGTCTGTGGGTAATTATAAATTCTATTTCTCAATAAATCTGAAAAAGTCCTCATAAAAAAGATGAATGTTACCTACAATATGCATGTACGATATTGTCTGTAGGTAATATGCCCGATCCGGACTATCCATTATAGAAAATCTTATCACCATTTTGTTCAATTGATAAAGCGTGTTTCACCCAGGTGGTGAAGATGATATGACCTGAATTTTACATATTTTTTCCCATACTGTGATAGTTTGTATATCACGGTTTTTCCTATAATCATATCGAAAGCGAACATAATCGGATGAAAACAGGAGGAAAAGTATGATCGGAGACAGCAGGTTTTATGATAAGTTTCAGATTTTTGATTTTAGGGATTGTAGAGAGGAAAATGAAAGATGCAGTCAGAAAGCATGTGATGCCAATAGCAGTGATGCATATAAGAGTGATGCAGACAGGGATGAAGCAGAAAGCAGAGATACATATTGCAGTGATACAGACAAGCGTGATACAGACAAGTGTGATGCAGGCAATAGTGATGCAGGCAGTAGTGATACATACAAGAATGATGCAGATAAGAGTTGTAGATCTATAGGTAACAGATCTCGCAGAATAGGTGGAAAGAAGCTAACTGCCGCAGTGATAACAGGAGTTCTTGTAACGACACTTGGTATCACAGCCGTAGCATCAACACCGCATTATAATAATTCAAGTGTGACGGGCGCTCCGGCTGACTGGGCTTCATGGGTTCGTGAGTGGCCATCTGTGTCGTCGGATTTTACAAAAGTGTCGATAACACCCGGAAGCGATGAGACAGAGCTTAATTTTGCATGGTATACAAATGCGGATGCCGGCACAGCCACACCGTCAGTGCAGTTCGGAATAGACAAATCAAATCTTAAGGAGTTCAAAGGCTCTGTTCAGAGCGTTGATACCAAACTTACAGACGGACACAGATATGTGAGCAATCATGTTACCGTTACAGGACTTAAAGCGAATACTTCATATCATTACCGCATTCAAAAAAACGGTGTATGGGGTGAGGACAACAATTACAGCACAGGAAGTTTTTCAAGCGTAAAGATCATGCTTGTCGGTGACCCGCAGATAGGCGCTTCGAAAGGCCAGGATCAGGGCGGCGGCAAACTTGAGAGCAAGGATGGTGTAGCGAACACGGCAGCCAGAAACGATGGCTTTGCATGGAACAGGACGCTTACTACGGCGCAGAGTCAGAATCCGGATATCGATTTTATCATATCAGCAGGTGATCAGGTAAATAAAACAGGTAAAGCCAAGGAAGAAGAGTATTCGGCGTATCTGTCTCCTGCAGTCTTATCTGAGATTCCAGTAGCAACAACAATTGGAAACCATGATTCACTCAACACGGATTATAGTGCGCATTTCTTTGATCCGAACCAGACCGGAAACGGTCAGACGGCAGCAGGTGGGGATTACTATTATTCTTATGGTCCCAGTCTCTTCGTAGTACTTAATATGAATAACTATAATGCCGCAGAACATGAGGATACGATAAAGAAAGCGATAGCTGCCGTGCCGGATGCGAAGTGGCGCGTGGTTACCATTCATCAGGATATATATGGCTCAGGGGCGGATCATTCCGAAACGGATGGAATGATTCTCCGTACGCAGCTCACACCGATTTTCGACAAATATGATATCGACGTAGTCCTTCAGGGGCACGATCACACATACAGCCGCAGCAAGGTCTTATATGGTGATGGTCAGACTCACGGCACATACGAGTTCCAGCTTGCAGCAGACGGCTCTGATTACGACTGGTATAATGCGTACAATACTCAGACGGGAGCGAAGATTCCTCTTGCTCCGGAAGATACAGATGCATCTGGTACCGCGGCAAATAAAATATTTAAGGACGATAATCACTGTTATACGCTCGAAAGCGGAGAAGCTTCATCAGTTACAGATCCGCAGGGAACGCTTTATATAACGGCTAATTCGGCATCCGGTTCCAAGTATTATGAGCTTAACAGCACTAAGCAGGATTATATCGCAAACCGCAGTCAGAACTGGCTTCCGAGCTATTCTATCATCAATATGACAGCGTCGAGCTTCTCTATCGACACTTATCAGATCACGGACACTGGTGCCGTCGAACCGCTTGACACCACATTCACGATAAATAAGTGATGGCAGACAAAAAAGCCAAAGATCACAGATATCTTGCAGCTGCTGCGGTCATCCTCGTGATGATCGCGGCAGCACTGTGTCTTAGGAAAAGTGTTCAAAAGACCGCGCTGACAGAGACAGCCGGCAGGACATTTGAAAAAGGTATTGTAACAGAGGTTGTTACCGATAACATGCAGGAAGACGGAATCAGGGTCGGAGAGCAGACTGTCATGATTCAGATGACGACAGGGGATCTTAAGGGTCAGCAGATTAAAGCTACAAGCTCGTCAGGATTTCTTTTTGGCACTGCCTGCGAGAAGGGTACGCATGTCATCGTGATTCAGAGCAGAGCTGGAAACGAAACGGTGAGCAGCGTGTATTCACGCGACAGGGGATTGAGTCTCATACTCTTCATACTTTTGTATTTTGCGTTGCTCTGTCTGATCGGAGGGCGGCAGGGATTTCACGGATCCGTAAGCCTGGTGCTCTCATTTGTCAGCATAATATATGTGTACCTGCCGCTTGTATATAAGATCGGAAGAGCGTCGTGTAGGGA
>OBMA010001989.1_pt1 | contig 12166 bp, 9 predicted proteins | sample 1539141 | NCBI WGS metagenome assembly OBMA01 (sample SAMEA3991484, study PRJEB22521) | metagenome | biome: anthropogenic terrestrial biome; feature: sewage plant; material: raw primary sludge | place: Sweden | collected 2012-09-26 | reverse complement strand
TCTTCGCAGTAAATGACTGTCAAATAAATCACTGCGGGACAATCTCAAAAGCTCATATCTTTTTACCATATATACATAGCACACAATAAACGCAATAACCTGTGCAAGTACAGTGGCAATCGCAGCGCCCGCCACTCCTGCCTTCAGTACGACCACAAAGAAAATATCACCTGCCATATTCAGACAGACCGAGACGGCTAATATGACAAGCGGCGTAACTGTATCGCCCAGTGCCCTGAGTGCCGCCGCACATGCATCATACAAAAATGTCGCTACAAGCCCTGCTATTATAATAAAAATATATGACACAGCCATTCCCATCAAATCATTTGATACATTTAAAAATCCAAGAATCTGACGCAAAAATAACAGGCACAATACCGTTATAGCAAGCGCTATTATGCATCCCATTTTAATTGACAGAGCAAACGATTTCTTTACACCGGCGTAGTCCCTTGCGCCAAATTTCTGGGCTGTTATTATGGCAAATCCATTAGCTAAGCCCATCAAAAAGCCTATCATCAGATTGCTGAGTGTCGTGGTGGCTCCGACTGCTGCCAGTGAGTTTTCTCCCAGATATGATCCGACTATTCTCGTGTCAACTATACTGTATGTGAGCTGGAGTATATTTGCCATAAATATTGGAATGGCAAATGCCAGTATGAGTCTTGATGGTTTTCCTTTTGTAAGGTCTTTCATGTATGTATATCCTCGTATATTTCAAAATATTTTCATCAATATATTAGCAGATAAATTTTAAAATTCAATCTTTTTAATCGGTAATATAATCATTTCTGATCATACTAAAATATAAACAACAATATATAGTTTATATACACTATATTTATACACATATAATTTATATGCATTCTGTTTACATGTATTGAATTTATACGTATCATATGTTATATATACACTGTAGAGAGGTGGATAAAAATATGCCGATGCTTTTACCAATATGGTTTCAGTAGATGTTAATGCATATGCCAAAGCTTAAGGCTCATTAGATATCTGCATTATAATTTGGAGAAAAGATGAACAACGATATAAAATACAAGCTGGCCAATGCCATGAAAGAATGCATGTTTTCCTCTCCTGTCGAGAAAATTACGGTTAAGGAAATCTGCGATACATGTGGTGTGACCAGACAAACCTTTTACAGAAATTTTCAGGACAAATACGACCTGATAAACTGGTATTTTGATAAGATACTGATTGAATCCTTTCACCAGATGGGTGAGGGCAGTACCGTGTACGAAAGCCTTGTTAAAAAATTTGAATATATCCGGATGGAGCACCTTTTCTTTAAGGCTGCTTTTAAAAATGATGAGCAGAACAATCTAAAGGAGCATGATTTTGAGCTGATTCGTCAGTTTTATATTGACCAGATTGAGGGAAAAAGCCACCGGAAAATATCCGACAAGCTATTGTTCCAGCTTGAGATGTACTGTCAGGGCTCTGTCTTTATGACAACACAGTGGGTGCTTGGCAATAAAAACTTCACCCCTCAGGAGCTTGCCGGACTGCTCGCTGATGCTATGCCAAAGGAGCTTGCCGACGTATTTCGCGAGGTAAACCTGATATAATTCAAGGTAATATTCAAAACCATTTAGAACAAGTATCTTGCGTTTTTACAAATGTGCACGGTGGTCTTAATAGTTATATCAGCGTTAAAAATCCGGGAATGCTGTCAATTGACAGTTCCCGGATTTTTACATCCCTGTAAGCTGTTGCAGAATTACATAATCTTACGGAAAAGAGCCTTCAAATCCTCAACACTTGCATCCTTTGGATTTCCAGGTGCACATGCATCCGCGTGAGCAGACTCTGCGAGGAAGTCTAAGTCATCCTCCTTAATAGCTTCAAGCTTTGTTGGGATTCCTACATCTACAGAGAGCTGCGCTACAGCATCGATTGCAGCCTTTCTGTACTCCTCTACAGACATATCATCTACGCCCTTTACTCCCATTGCGCGGGCGATTTCACGATATTTTTCGCCTGTGCAGTCTGCATTGTACTCCATTACGATTGGAAGCATCATAGCACATGCTACTCCGTGTGGTGTATCATAAACAGCTCCGAGTGTATGAGCCATTGAATGAGCGATTCCAAGACCTACATTTGAGAATCCCATTCCGGCAATGTACTCTCCAAGTGCCATGCCCTCACGTCCCTCTTTTTCATTGGCAACTGCACTTCTTAAGGATCTTGCAATAATCTCTATTGCTTTGAGATGGAACATGTCTGTCATCTCCCAGGCAGCCTTTGTTGTGTAGCCCTCGATAGCATGTGTGAGTGCGTCCATACCTGTTGATGCTGTAAGTCCCTTTGGCATTGATGACATCATGTCTGGGTCTACGATTGCGATGATTGGCATGTCATGTGGGTCCACACATACAAACTTTCTCTTTCTCTCTACATCTGTGATGACATAGTTGATTGTAACCTCTGCTGCTGTTCCTGCTGTTGTAGGTACTGCGATGATAGGAACACAAGGCTTCTTTGTAGGTGCAACACCCTCTAAGCTTCTTACATCCTCAAACTCCGGGTTTGCGATGATGATACCGATTGCCTTTGATGTATCCATAGAAGAGCCGCCTCCGATTGCAATGAGGTAATCAGCTCCTGATTTCTTAAATGTCTCTACGCCATGCTTTACGTTGTCGATTGTTGGATTTGGCTTAATCTCTGAGTAAAGCTCATATTCCAATCCGTTCTTATCAAGGATATCTGTTACCTTTGCTGTAACCCCAAATTTGATTAAGTCAGGGTCAGAGCATACCAGTGCTTTTTTAAAGCCATGCGCTTTTGCCTCTGTTGCAATCTCCTGGATTGCACCTGATCCGTGATAAGATGTCTCGTTTAACATGATTCTGTTAGCCATAGTGTAAAATCTCCTTCCAATTTTAAAAAATACTCCTAAAAAACTCTGCCGATAAATTCTTATAACTTATCTGCCTGACTATATTTTAACAAAGTATTAAACGAGATGTAAGTTACAAACCTGCCAATGTGTAACATCCCGGCTGTAATATATAACCTGCCAGTTACCTATATGTATCCCACCGGTTGCCAATCAGATCTTAGAGCTGTCTGTTATGACCTTCTTAAGCTCTCTTGCTGCCGCACTGATCGGGTGATGTATATCATATACCATACATATATTTCTCTGCGGTATCTCCTCCTCCAGAGCTATCTCTACAATCTCGCGATTTGCTATCGCAGCCTCTGCCATCGGCTTTGGCATAAAGGCAAGACCAAGCTCACTTTTCACAAGCGGCAGTATCTGGTCTGTCGTTGCGGTCTCTGTATCAGGCGCAAATTCAAGTCCGTGTGACATAAAAAATCTGTTAAAAAACTGAAATGTCATGGTCTCCCGCCCCAGTCCGATAAGCGGATAATTATGCAGCTCATTTAATGACAGAGTCTGACTTCCGAGCGCAGTAAAAGTGGTACCACCCACGAGAATCTCCTGGAACGAGCCAAGCTTTATCATCTTAAGAGGGGCCTCCACCTCAACCGGTGTCGATACCACTGCAAAATCAATCATGCCGTTTTTTACGGCATTTATAGCCTGTGGGGTGGAGTGATTATATATCTTAAGCCTGATACCCGGATATGCCATGTGAAAAGTCTTTAGCCTGTCAAGCAGATATATGTTTAGAGCTGTCTCACTGGCTCCTATTGATACGCTTCCGTGTGACAGTCCTGTGCTGTCTGACAGCTCCTCCTCCGCCGCAAGTATCTGTGACATCGCTGCAGATACATGCGCGTACAGACGCTCTCCCTCCGGTGTGAGCTGCACACCTCTGTTATTTCTGATAAAAAGTATGCTGTTTATCTGCTGCTCTAAATTGTTCATGGCGCGGGTTACATTTGGCTGGCTGTTTCCGAGCGCCCTCGCAGCCTTTGTGAAATTGCAGTATTTTGCAACATAATAAAATATCTTGTAGTACTCAAAATTTATATCCATATTTAAAGCCTCCTTTTTATTATCGTTTTACCGGTCATTTTTCCGATAATACACAGATACTAATGATATAATAATATGATATTTCAATTATATCAATTATACTTTTTACTTATTATAATCATAATTGTATAATCATAAATGCTCAAAAGAGAAATATTGATTATATATATAAGAAAAGGACGTGTTTCAAATGAGTGAAAAGACAATGTTTCCAAGAGAAGATCATGCAGACATTCTGTTTCAGAAGATATTAAATGATCCATGGGCCTGTGACAGGCTTATGGAAACCTTCAATGAAAATCTGGTTTACAACGATGAATTTGATGTATCACTTCCGGCAGAAAAATTTGCTAAAGCTCTCTTCAATGCATATACCAACCGCGATCTTTCCGCACTGCTTATGTGTCTGTGCAACAACACCGTATTTGATCTGCTGCGCAATTCATATATCATACCGTACAGGTTCAATGCCGACGGACACCAAAATCCGATAATCATGACCGATGAACACGGAAATCCGCTGCCCGAGTATAAACACATATCTCACGACAAGAACTATATACATTTTCACGAAATATATAACGATATGCCAGACAAAAAGGATATCTACTACGCACAGGCTTACCGCTACAGCCACACATATGATTCCGAGCATATGACTCCCACGCAGCAGGTCATTGTAAAGCATGACGGAATACTCTTGATACGAGAGCTTCCCGATACCGTAAAACTCAAGGAGACTGAGGCTGAGGCTTACTCTGCTGTATGGGATCTGATGATACAGATTGAAAAGGAGCTTCCTATGGCATATGTTTTTTACGGTCAGGACTCTCTTGTGGAAAATGACAAGCGGTATGATGAAATTGGTATTTTCCTGCGAAGCTCTCATTTCCTAAAAAATCTTGAAAAACATGTACAAAAGGCCGAGGCGATAATTTATGGCAGATAACAGCTACACAGATATCATGGAAAAAAATCATATGGAAATCCCCTGGCATGATTATGCCAGACAGGATGGAAATATACTCATAGATAAGGCGGGACTGATTGAAAAAGCCTCTGTAATCGGACGTGTCGGACTCATCATGCTCTCCTGCGGCACAGGAGCCTGGCGTGTGAGAACCTCCATGAACCGGCTCTCAAAGGTGCTTGGTGTCACATGTACAGTGGATGTCGGACTTATGTCAATCGAGTTTAACTGTTTTGACGGCACTGACTGTATATCGCAGTCACTCAGCATAGCAAACACAGGTGTAAACACCTCAAAGCTCTATCGCATGGAGCAGTTTGTCGACAATTTTCCTAACGAGGAAGCTCATCTGACCGGCGAAGAAATCCACCGTCGACTCGATGAGATAGAGCAGATTCATGCCATTTACTCCCCTGCAAGGCTTGGACTTGCAGCAGCTATAGCATGCTGTGCCTTCACATTTTTGCTCGGAGGAGGTCCTATTGAAATGATACTGGCATTTGTAGCAGCCGGCATCGGAAATCTCATACGTACAAAGCTTATAAAACATCATTTTACTTTGTTCCTAAATATAGCGGTATCAATTTCTGCCTCATGCTTCATATATGCGGCATTTTTAAAAATTGCAGAGATGGCTTTCAATGTACCATCAATTCACGAAGCCGGATACATCTGTTCCATGCTCTTTATCATTCCGGGATTTCCGTTTATCACAAGCGGAATCGACCTGGCAAAGCTGGATTTGCGCTCCGGTCTTGAACGCCTTGCCTATGCAATAATAATAGTCATGGTAGCCACGATGTTTGCATGGATTATGGCACTGCTTCTGCGACTGCAGCCTATGGACTTTGAAGACCTGAATCTGACCCCCGTACTACATCTAATCCTGAGGCTTATAATGAGCTTCTTCGGTGTGTTTGGATTCTCAATCATGTTCAACAGCCCTGCTTCCATGGCTGCAACAGCTGCTCTTATCGGTGCCATAGCAAATTCACTGCGGCTTGAGCTGGTAGACCTGACAGGTATGCCGGCTCCTGCTGCCGCATTTGCCGGAGCTCTCACAGCAGGGCTTCTCGCATCATTTATCAAGGAAAACAACGGATATCCGAGAATATCCCTTACTGTTCCATCCATAGTCATAATGGTTCCGGGACTTTATCTGTATCGGGCTATATACAATTTCGGCATAATGGCACTTTCGGATGCTGTTTCATGGTTTGCATCAGCAATCATGATTATCATTGCACTGCCGCTCGGACTCATCTTTGCAAGAATACTAACTGATAAGACGTTTAGGTATTGCACGTAACAGAATCATACACATTATAAGCAGACTTGTTTTATACCATTCAAATTTCGGACAGCACAAGCTCTGAGCAGGCTTGTTTTATACCATTCAAGATCCAGACAGTACAAGCTCTGCACCAACATCCAAATATTAAACTCAAAAAACAAGGAGGCATTCATCATGCTTACAGCAGTTACAGGAATAAACTGGGGAGACGAGGGAAAGGGTCGTGTCATCGACCTTCTCGCAGAACATGCGGATATCGTAGTCCGCTATCAGGGTGGTAACAATGCCGGACACACAGTAGTTAATAAACAGGGAAAATTTGTCTTAAATCTGCTTCCATCCGGAATACTTCACCCAGATGTAGTATGTGTGCTCGGTGACGGAATGGTTATTGACCTAAACCATCTGTCCAATGAAATTGCACAGATCAGAACACAAGATGTATCTGTTTCACCAAAAAACCTGAAATTATCAACAAGAGCCACAATTTCAATGCCGTGGCATAAAATACAGGATGAGCTTGAGGAAGAGCGCCTTTCAAAGTCCGGAGCAGCCTTCGGCTCTACCAAACGCGGTATTGCCTATGCATACAGCGATAAATACCGTAAAAAAACAATCCGTCTCGGTGATTTACTCCACTTAGACGAAGAGAATGTACAGGCCAGACTTAAGACCATGCTTGAAGCTAAAAACCTTGAGCTTGCAGGCTGCTATCATCAGGAGCCTATGTCTCTGTCAGCTCTTTTGTCATGGTGCAGGCAGAAGGCTGCAAAATATGCACCTTATATCACAGATACCGGTGCATTCCTTGAGGATGCACTATCAAAGGGAAAGCGTGTTGTACTTGAAGCACAGCTTGGTGCAATGAGGGATATAGACTATGGTATTTTCCCATATACTTCAAGCTCCTCCACCATCTCAGCTTACGGTCCTATAGGTGCCGGTATCCCCGGTGCCTCATTAGACCATGTGGTCGGTGTACTAAAGGCATACTCTACCTGTGTTGGAGCCGGACCATTTGTCGCAGAAAAAGCTATGAACGGTGAATGGACTGAAATGGTCCGCAAGTATGGGGGCGAATATGGTGCTGCCACTGGAAGACCACGTCGTGTGGGTCCATTTGATGCCGTTGCAAGCCGCTATGGTCTAAAATGCCAGCATGCTGACAAAATCGCACTGACCAAGCTAGATGTCCTGAGCATCATGGATCAGATTCCTGTTATCACAGGATATCAGTATAAAAATGCTGTAACAAACGTCTTTGACCCTACCGAAAATCTCGAAAAATATACCCCGGTAGTCAAAATGCTGCCGGGGTGGAAAACCGATATATCAAATTGCAGGTCATATGATGAGCTGCCTGTAAATGCTAAGCGCTACATAAACTTCCTTGAGGACATGCTAAGACACGAAATACAATTTGTCTCAGTCGGAGCTGAGAGAAATCAATATCTTCTCAATGGTAAGTGGCTGTAATTGCCTTTAACATGCTTTAACCGACCTTTGCCTTGCTCTTCTTAGTAGCTGCCTCTGTCATCGCATACGGATCAAGCACCACATCAAGCTGCTTTTCCTTCATAAGTCCGTGCTTTAAAAGCAGCTTCTGGCAGCGCTCCTCATTTGCGGTTATTCCGATTATGCAGTTGTCAGTAAGTGTGTCTACTGCATGACCACATCAAGCTGCTTTTCCTTCATAAGTCCGTGATTTAAAAGCAGCTTCCGGCAGCGCTCCTCATTTGCGGTTATTCCAATTATGCAGTTGTCAGTAAGTGTATCTACAGCATGCGTGAGTGTGCTTATCGAATCAAAAAGATTATAGAATTGATTCCGGGATTCTAAAAAAATACTATATTATTTTTCTGATTTACTAAGATATTGTATACACGAATGTGCTGCCACATTTCCTTCTCCGACAGCCTTCGTATACTGGTATGGCCTGCCCGTGCAGTCTCCCGCCGCAAAACAGCCTGCTACATTTGTCTGTTGGGCTCTATCCACCAATATATGTCCGTTTTCTATTTCAAGCTGCGGCATAAGCTTTGATGGTGCGATGGCGTTCCTGAGGCAGAATACTCCGTCTACGCTCTCAGTCTTTCCGCTTCGAAGCGTAATTCCTTCCACAAATGAGTCACCGATTAATGCTATAGGTGCATCCTTTGATATCTTTACATTTTGAAGCTCTATTTCACTGTCATTATAGGCTGGGAAATACAATACCTCTGCCGCAAGATCCGCAAGATATTTCACCTCATGCTCATACTTTTTGTCATTAAGATCCGCAAGATATTTCACCTCATGCTCATACTTTTTGTCATTACATATGACAGCTATCCTTTTATCCTTGTAAAACATGCCATCACAGGTGGCACAGTAGCTGAGCCTTTTTCCAAGCAGCTCATCCTCCCTGTCCAGCTGCTTTGCAGACATCACACCCATGCAAAGTATGAGAGTCCTTGCCTCATACATCTCATTGTCTGCAAGCACCATAAAGCCGTTTCCTGCAGGCATGATATTGGTCACAGTCTTTTCTGTTATATCAATTCCCGCAGCTCTCCTATGAGCGTCAAAGCGTTCAAACAGCTCCTGTCCGCTTATCTGTGGAAATCCGGGATAGTTTGTGATTTTCTCTGCCTTTTGCACCTTTTCGCTTAGGTTCTTCGAACCAAACCAGATAAAATCCTTTTTATATGTTTTTAAATTCAGGGCTGCCGACAGTCCGGCAGGACCTGTTCCTATTATTATACTATCATACATGCTATGCTCCTTGTACCAAATGTTTGTATATATTTAGACCTTATATATTGTGGGACACTAAGGTATACATCGAATTGCATGCAAGCATGCATCGATGATATCTTTTGACCCTATAATCATATTATATTATTGCAATGTCACATACAGTGCGCCTTCAATGCTTCGATATACTCCCTTGCATATCGTGAGAGTACCACACCCTTTCTGCTGATAATGCCTATCCTCATATACTCCTCCACATCAAGTGGCTTTGATATAATATTCCTTCCATTCAACTCAGCGGAAATCACTCCTGAGCACACTGTGTAGCCATTTAAGCCAATTATCAGATTAAAAAGTGTAGCTCTGTCTCTTACCCTGATATTCTTTCTGCTGTCAAGAGTGCTGACAAACTCCTCCGAAAAATACTGTGAATTGTACTCTCCCTGCTCATACGTCAGGTACGGATAGTCCTGCAGATCATCCATCGTGATGCTCTTTTTTGAAGCAAGCGGGTGACTGTCACATATGAATACATGCGGTGTGGCTGTAAAAAGCTCTGTGAACTCGAGTTCATTACGCTTTAGCATCTTTGAAAGCACCTCCGTATTCTTGGAGCTTAGATATATGACTCCCAGCTCACTCTTTAAATTCGTGACATCCTCAATAATTTCGTGAGTCTGCTCCTCCCTGATGGTAAAATCATACTGATATGCATCAAACTCTCTGATTACATCCACAAATGCATTCACCGCAAAGGAATAGTGCTGACACGATACCGCAAAGTGTGGCTTACTCACCACATCATCCTTGTAGATCCCCTCTATGAGATCTACCTGCTCGAGCACCTGTCTGGCATGACCGAGAAATCTCTCACCATCTTCTGATAGTATCACTCCCTTGTTCGTCCTGATGAAAATAACTATCTGCATCTCTTTTTCCAGATCATGTATAGCACTGGTCACTGTGGGCTGCGAGACAAAAAGCTGCTTTGCAGCCTCTGTTATATTGCCGCATTCTGCCACTGTCACCACGTATTTTAATTGTTGCAGAGTCATGCTCATTCTCCTCCGGTTACATATCGAAATATTATTTTACACATTAAATGTCTTACATCGCTTAAGTCATCTCGAAACTATTACTGTAAACCTAGTGTTACTGTATACCGATAATCTTTCTCAGTATCTCACCCAACAGCTTTCCGAGCATAAGCGGAATGACAACAAGCACCACATACCACAGCAGCTTGTCATACCACACCCTGCCATCATTTATCACACAGATAAAGTGCATGGCAACAACTGCCACTGCAAATACAGATGCAAGAAGCTGCAAAAAGCTCGCCACATGAAGCTTATTTGTTACCTTGCCAAGCGTAAATAAAAGCATCGCACCAAAGAACATCGCTATATCTGCCTCCCACGGTATCATTTTACTATACGAAAACAGCTTAAACATATCACGAAACTCCATATGCAGCTCAAGAAACAAATCCACTGATGCTATCATGAGCAATACTGCTCCTATTGTCGAAAATACCGCTGCCAGATATACATAATTGTTTCCAATCCTGTGCTGTCTGAGCTTATATTTAAGCATACCCTTTTTCTGCACATACTGTGTACGCAGATAAGAATCTGTCGCAGAGGCAATAGCCCTGTCGCAGTACTCGGCTGCTGTCCTGTATACTTTGGCTCCGGCATCGTTATTTTTAAGGGCAAACTCCACAAGGCTCTCTCCTGCCCTGTTGTTGCCACGCTCCGTCGCAGTAACCAGATACCCTGCACCAAGCTTCTGCTCCTTGCCATCAAAAAAGGTAGCGACCAGATACTGTCCGTAATCGGCAAGTGCATCCACATTTCCAAGCTCCACCGCTTTCTTCCACCAAAACACTGCTCGCCCGGGATCTCTGTATGTGCCCTGGCCTCTTTCAAACATATTTGCTACCATATTCATTGCATCTGCATCTTGCGCCTCTGCCAGCGACAGAAACTGACGAAATGCGCTCTCCATATCATTTTGTCTGTATGCCACCATAGCCATATCAAACGCTGTGCTTTTCATATTATTCTCCTTGACAGCCTTTGCTGTTATCTTTTTATTATAATATATTTAAAGCAATGATAGCAATATAACTTCTTTCCCAATTTATAGTAAATGCCGCACCCGAAGGTGCGGCATCTAAGAGGTTTATAAAATGTTTAGTTTAAAAGCTGTTTTAGTTGCAAGCTCTCTTCTTGCGATATGTAGCTGCTGTGATTGCAACCATTGCAAGTCCGAGTAAGCATACATATGTAGCTGCTTCATTGTCATCGCCACTCTTTGGAGCTGCTTTTTTAGTGTCATTCTGCTGTTTACCTGCAGTTTTCTTATCAAGAGTAATTAATGTTGCAGAAACCTTTTCCGGTGTTGGATCTGTCTTGCCCGGGTCTTTTGTTTTCTTCACCTCAGTAAGAATGACTGTTCCACCATCCTTTGCTGCCGGAATTGTAACAGCAACTGTTTTATCACTTCCTACAGTATATGTAGCACCGCTGTATAAATCCTTTACCTCTGTTCCTGCTGCTAAGCTAACCGGAACTTTTACTTCTTTTGCGGTATCCTTGATATTCATACCAACATATAAGGTTGTTCCTCCATAGGATCTTGAAACTACATCATAGCCTTCCTCATCAGAACTTGCCACAACTGTTCTGCTTCCTCTTGCAAATACATCTGTGTATGCATTACGGATGCTAAGCAGATTCTTATAATGCTGATATGTGACATTGTCCTTTGTTGCCTTAGAGAAATCCATGTCATATCTATTAGTCTGATATGGATAATTATTTAATCCGCTTAAACCAACTTCTTCACCATAATAGATAACCGGAATACCCTTTGCAGTAAGCTGTAAGGTAGCTGCAACTAACGCTGCTGATGTTGCTTCATCCTCGGTATAGCCTTTTCCGTTTATTAAGGAAGCCTTAAATCCATCTTCATCATGACTGCTTAAGAACTGACCTGTCATGTATGCGTTATTAAGTGCTGAATTTCTTGCAGAAAGGAATTTCTCTACAGAAGAAATATTGCCACTTACAAAGCTTGTTGCCTGGTCATTAAAATCGAAATCAAGATCTGCATCCATCTGACCACTACCTAAGGTACTACCATTTGACGCATATCCTGCACCATAATATTCTCCAATCATCTTGAA
>OBMA010001988.1_pt1 | contig 12173 bp, 14 predicted proteins | sample 1539141 | NCBI WGS metagenome assembly OBMA01 (sample SAMEA3991484, study PRJEB22521) | metagenome | biome: anthropogenic terrestrial biome; feature: sewage plant; material: raw primary sludge | place: Sweden | collected 2012-09-26 | reverse complement strand
TTTTGGTAAGGCGCAGCATTGTTCTGGTAAGGAGTGGCACCATTTTGGTAAGGCGCAGATTGATTGTTCTGTACAAAATTATCCTGATCGTTTTGCATTGTTATTGACTCCTTTTCGTAAAAAATATTAATTATTGATAAACTGAAATAATAATACACAAAAAAAGTGATGGTATCAAGAATTTCATACTGATTTTAAAATTGATTTACATATAGATATTGGAGCTCGATATTGCATCTCATCATTAATTTTTATACATCTGTTCATATGGTGTTCTGATTAGTTCTGTGTTAGGATTTTGCATATGTGCCGTAAGAAAGTGGCAAAAAATATTAAAGGCAAGGAGATAAAATTATGCGCGAAATATATAAATTGAGAAGATCTATAAGAAAATTTAAGCAAAAACAAGTAGATAAAGAATTATTAAAGGAAATAATTGAGGATGTGAGATTTGCTCCTTCAGGTAATAATAAACAGGCTTTAAAATACGTAGTTGTCACGAACAAAGATACTTGCGACACAATAGCAGAAAATATTATATTTGCGGCACTGCTTCCCAGAAACATAGCTGCACAGAAGGCAGATGAAAGAGCAGCAGCATATATTGTGATTCTGGAACCGGAAGATGGGGGAAGAGTGCAGGATATAGATATGGGAATAGCTGCTGATATTATAACAACTTCAGCATGTGAAAAGGGACTGGGTTCATGCATGATGCTCAATTTCAATGCTGAAAAAATCAGTAAAATTCTTAATATATCAGATAAATGGAAACCTGCGATGGTGATACCAGTAGGATATCCGGCACATAAAAGTTTTGTTGAAGATGCAGACAGAGATGGCAGTACCGCATATTATACTGATGAAAACGGAGATTATCATGTGCCGAAAAAAATACTTGACGATATAACGATATGGTTTTGAAAATGTGACCATTCTTTTTAAAATCCGTCTATATAAGTAAGAGAGAAAATTCTTATCGGACAAGTTTCAAATAAGATGATTTAAATAAACATTTATCAGTAGAATTTGTCTGAAATATAGAAAGAATGATATGAATATAGAAAGGATGGGAATATTTATGAAATGTAAAAAAATTATAGCAGCTGCGCTGGGACTGGCAATGACGCTTTCAATGGCTTCATGCAGCAGTTTATTTTCATCAAAAAAAATAGAAAATGAAACGATTGCTTCAAATGAGGAAGTCAATTCATCATCAGATGCGAAAAACAGCCATAAGGCATTAAAAAGGGCATCAGCAACAGATGGCTCATCAGGTGATACATTTGCAGAAACATCAGGAGAACCTGAAATTGACGGAGGATGGAACATAAATCAGAAAAGTCTTACATTAAGCGATAATAAGGAAGCAGAGAAAGCATTCAAAGAGGCAACAGAAAATTTAGTGGGCTGCGAGTATGAACCCATAGCATATCTTGGATCACAGGTTGTGGCAGGCAGTAATTATGCGGTATTTTGTTCGATGACTCCAGTTGTGCCAAATGCAAAAAGAAGTTTTGTAATTGTATATATATCTGAAAATCTTGATGGGAAATCTGAAATCATGAAAATAGAGGATTGTGAATTAGGCGCAGATATTGATGGGAAATGATGTGAAAAAATAATGGAAGACCAAAGTATAATTGATCTGTATTTTGAAAGATCTGAAGAAGCGATAAAAGAAACCAAAGAAAAATATGGACATCTTTTGAAGAGTATAGCTCTTGGTATTTTGAAAAGCATGCCAGATGCAGAAGAGTGTGAAAATGATACTTATCTGAAGGTATGGAATATTATTCCGCCACAAAGGCCAAGTATATTTTCAGCATTCATTTCAAAAATTGTTAGAAATATTTCGTTGGACAGATATGATTTTATTCATGCTGAAAAAAGAGGAAATGGTGAAGTCCCGATACTTCTGGATGAACTTTCAGAATGTATTCAGGGAGAAGAAAATGATTTTATGGAAGAGGCAGAACTTTCGAGAATTATCAATGCATTTCTTAAAAATCTGAAGCATGATGCACGGAATATATTTATAAGAAGATATTGGTTTGGCGATTCGGTTCAGGAAATAGCATCTTATTCAGGGTACAGTAAGAGTAAGATAAAAATGAGTCTTATGCGTTCCAGAAATGCTTTAAAGACTGTTCTCACTGAGGAGGGGTATATGACATGAAAAATACAGGCAAAACCCGTAAACTCCTTTATGCATTAACAGATATAGATGATAAATATTTGAATGATGCAATAGAATTTGCACGGAATTCAGGAAATTTGAACGATACGGCTGATCATAAGAAAACTGTAAATAATAAAAATCTATGGATAAAATCGGCACTGAAAACAGCGTTGGCATTGGCTTGTGGAATTATGATTTTTTATGGTTACGGAATAATAAAAGAAAGACACAATATGGATAGTACAGATAAGGATACTTCAAATGAAGAAATTGCAAATCCGTGTATTGATGTCGCAAATCTTTCTGATGCGGAGAAAATAACCGGATTTTCCATTAAATTACCTGATTCAGGTGAACCATATACAAATGAAGTTATTACAGTGATAGATAAGACAATGATTCAAGTTAGTTTTGCGACTGAAGATGGCAGTGATGAAGGATTCATTTTGAGAAAATCAGCTGATACAGGTGATGTAAGTGGAGATTATAATGAATATGCTGATAAAGTGACCATACAGAGCAGTGGCAGAGATATAACATTAAAAGGCAGAGATAATAAATGGTATGTCGCTGTGTGGCACTCAGAAGGTTACAGTTATTCATTAGATGCAGAGAATCATCCGATGACAGAGGACGAAATTATTTCATTGATTGATAAAACTGAATGACAGAATCATATTTTAGCCGGTATATGTGAAATATACCGGTTTTTTGCTGTATCAATGGAAATTTATTAAAATTTTCAATTAAGATATATATTGCCGCAATAAATAAATGATTTATAATAATAAATTTTATGTTTTAGATTCTTTTAGGATTAATTCAGAAATTATTAAGAATATTAATATAGAATGATCAAAGGTGAAAATCTTATATTTTAGAAGGATATAATTATGGAAAAAGAAAAAATGTTGATTCTGGATAGATTTGAATTGTCAGTAAAAAAATATCCGGATAAGGAAGCTGTTACAGATGAACAAAGCAGTATGACTTATAATGAATTGATGGATTCAGCAAAAAGAATCGGCAGCAGATTATCGGAATTTACTGATAAAGGAAAACCAATCCCGGTTTTCATTGAAAAAAGTGTTAAGACGTTGGCTGCAATTTATGGAGTTATATACAGCGGATGCTTTTATGTGCCGATTTCCAAAGAACAGCCAGATCAAAGACTAATGGATATTTTGAAAACAACAGCAGCAAAAACTGTAATTACTGATGAAGATGGAGCAAAAAGGCTTGAAGAAAATCAGTATGAGGGAAATGTTCTGAAAATAGATGAACTTTTGAAAGCATCTGTAAATGATACAAAACTTGCAGATATAAGGTCTTGCTGCAGTAAAGATGATTTGTTATATGTTATTTTCACATCGGGTTCTACAGGAAAGCCTAAAGGTATAGCTGTGAGTCAGGATGCAGTAGTCAAGTTTATCAATCATTTTACAGAGACATTCAATATGTCAGAGAAAGACAGATTTGGAAATCAGGCACCATTTGATTTTGATGTATCTGTGAAAGATATTTATTCTTCATGTTTCACAGGAGGAACACTTGTTATAATTCCTAAGGGACTTTTCGTTTCACCGGCAAGGCTTTTAGATTATATATGTGATAAAAAGGCAACAACACTTATCTGGGCTGTACCGGCACTTTGTATAATTTCTGCAATGAAGGGATTTGATTATAGGATTCCTGAAAATGTGAACAAGGTGTTGTTTAGCGGTCAGGCAATGTCAGTGTGTCAGCTTACTAAATGGCAGCAGGCACTGCCGGAAGCTATGTTTGTGAATTTATATGGCCCGACAGAAATAACATGTAACTGTACATATTATATAGCTCACAGAGTTTACAATCAGGATGAAAAACTTCCACTTGGTGAAGCACTTCCGGGAAGACATATTGTTCTTATGGATGATGAAATGAATGTCATAACGGATGAAAATGTTTCCGGAGAAATATGCGTATACGGTGAATCAATATCTGAGGGATATTACGGAAATGAATCTGAAACAAATAAAAGATTTGTTAAATACAACTGTAATGGAAAAGTTGTCAGAATGTATAAAACCGGAGACCTTGCATATTATGGTGAAAATCATTTACTTTATTTTTCCGGCAGGAAAGATTTTCAGATTAAGCATATGGGACACCGTATAGAACTTGAGGAAATAGAGCATGCAATGACCGGTATCAGAGGCGTAGAAGAAGGATGCTGTGTATATGAAAAAGAAGCTGGAAAAATAATTGCATTCTATAACGGGTTAAAGGAACATAGAGAACTTCATAAACAGTTGAAGGAAGCACTTCCAAATTATATGATTCCCAATAAATATGTTCAGATAGAGCAGATGCCTCTTACGAAAAATGGCAAGATTGACAGGAAATATCTACTTGATATGGCAATGGAGAGTGGTGTCTGATTATGGAAATATATGAAATGAAAAGGTTTGTATCAGAACATGAAACTCCATATTATGTCTATGACACGGATGTCATGAGCAAAAAAATTGAATGGATAAGAAAAAATATAAAACCTGATGTAAAAATTTGTTATTCAATGAAGGCAAATTCGTTTATCCTTGGTACAGTTAAAGATTCTGTTGATAAAATTGAGGTTTGTTCCTTTGGAGAGTATCAGATATGTAAAAAAAACAAAATTCCATTTGAAAAGCTGATTATATCAGGAGTTGTCAAGAAGAAGGAAGAATTAGAAGAAATACTTACAGAGTGCAAAGAGTTACCTGTTTATACTGTTGAATCTGAAAATCAGTTTTATTTAATAAATGATTGGGCAGAAAAAAAACATATAAAGGTACATGTATTGATAAGACTGTCAGCACATACTCAATTTGGAATTGATAAAGAAACGGCTGTAAAAATATGCTGTTATGCCAAAAATAATCATTACATATTGCTGGATGGCATACATTTTTTTACAGGAACAAAGAAACGCTCTGTTGATAAAAATGTTGCTGAATTAAAAAAACTTGATGAAGAAATTCTTGAAATTGAAGAAAAGAGTGGATTTAAATTCAAAAAGCTGGAATATGGACTGGGAATGGATGTGCCATATTTTACAGGTAATGAAAATGAATATTATAAAGAAAAGGATTGGGATAAATTAAATACTGCACTTGAAATATTTGAAAGATATGAGATAACCATAGAGATGGGGCGGGCATTAACAGCCGAGTGTGGTTACTATTTTTCTGAAGTTATCGATACTAAAATGTCAGATGGTGTAAACTATGCCATGATAGAAGGCGGAATGAATCAGCTGCATTATGATGGACAGATAAGAGGTATGTATATTCCGTTTATTCAAAAAATAGATGGCAGTTTAAAAGATAAAATTGAAAATCATAATTCAGATAAAGATTGGAACATTTGCGGCTCTCTTTGTACTGCAAATGATATTATAGCGGCAAAATGTCGTTTTGATGATCTGAAACCAGGCGATGTATTGGTATTTAAGAATGTCGGAGCATATTCAGCGATGGAAGGGATGACACTTTTCCTTAGTCATGAAATACCTGCAGTTTATTCGTACAGCTTAGCTTCTGGAGAAAAAATACTTCGGGCAAAAAAAGAAACATTTATACTTAACTGTGAGTGATATAGAGATACTTAAAATAAAAATTTTAATATTTAAGGACAAGAAAGGAAATAAAAATGGAAAAATTACTTGAGATTTTAATGGATATTGATGACAGCATTGATTACAAAAATGAGAAGGCACTTATAGATGATCATATTCTTGATTCATTTGCAATTATTACGCTTGTGGCAGGCATTGAAGATACATTTGATGTATCATTGGATGCTTCTTGTATAATTCCTGAAAATTTTAACAGTGTTGATGCAATGTGGGCAATGATCCAGGGAAAGATGGAGTAAAACACATATGTCATATACGGAACCTTTGTATCTTTTTGTCTTTCTGCCTCTGGCATTAATCTGTTATCAGGCATTTCCGGCAAAATGGCGTGGCAAAGTGCTCATAGTGTTCAGTTATTTTTTCTTTTACAGTATAAGTAAAAAATTACTTATCTATCTGATTGCAACAACACTTGTTACACACCATATCGGTATCTGGATTGATAATCTTAAGGCACAGGAAAAAGATAAAACAAGAGAAGAAAAAAAAAATTTAAAAGCACGTGAGAAGAAAGTGCTGATACTTGGCATATTCATAATGCTCGCAACGCTTTACTATTTTAAATATTGGAATTTTACAATCTGGAACATGAACAGAGTTGCATCATTTTTCTCATTTCATCGAAATTGGATGGAACATTCAATTTTGATGCCGATAGGAATATCATTTTACACGTTACAGGCAATAGGCTATATGGCTGATGTATACTGGGGACGTGTAAAGGCAGACGAAAATCTTGAAAAAACAGCATTATTTCTATCATTTTTTCCACAGATAATGGAAGGACCGATTGCACGTTATACAGATATACAGGACACAATGTTTAAACATGAATCTTTGACAATGCCGAATTTAAGGGAAGGGTTCATAAGAATATTCTGGGGACTGTTTAAAAAACTTGTAATTGCAGATCGTGCTTCAATTGCAGTCGGAATAATTTTTAATAATTATGCTCAATATAATGGAGCAATGATACTTGTTGGAGCGGTAGCTTATACAGTTCAGCTTTATATGGAATTTTCCGGCTGTATGGATATAGTTATCGGAAGCGGAAAGATGTTTGGAATAGTTCTTCCGGAAAATTTCAGACAGCCGTTTTTTGCCATAAGTGCTTCGGAATTCTGGAAGAGATGGCACATAACGCTTGGAGCATGGTTTAAAAATTATATATTTTATCCAGTTTCTACATCGAAACTTATACGTGACTGGAACCACTTTGGAAAGAAACATTTTGGAAAATATGTTGTAAAAATGGGAACTGTAGCTATAGCTCTGTTTCCTGTATGGCTGAGCAATGGTATCTGGCATGGCGCAAGATGGGGATACATTTTTTATGGAATGTATTACTTTATAATTATTATGTTTGAAATTTCAACAGAACCACTTAGAGACTTATTTGCAAAAGCACTTCACATTAATATAAAATCCTGGGGTTATAGATTGTTTCAGACTTTAAAACTTTGGATAATAGTTGTTATTGGTGAGATGTTCTTTAGAGCTGGAGGTTTTCATACCGGACTGCACATGTTCAAGAGTATATTCCAGAATTTTTCATTAAGTCAGATTTCAAATGTATCTCTTTTGAAACTTGGACTTGATGGTGCTGATTATCTGGTGATATTTTTGGGAGTAATTATAGTTTTTGCTGTGGATCTCTTGAAGGAAAATGGTTACTCAGGAATAAAGATGATTTGCAGTAGAAGTTATCCGGAAAGATGCTTTATTTTGCTTGTTATGATTGTAACAGTTGTTGTATTCGGAGCATATGGAGAAGGCTATCAGGCTGTAGACTTGATATATGCGGGATTTTGAGGTGTGTTTTATGAAAAGGAAAAACATAATAGGGACAGTTGTATTTTTTCTGATTGTTTTTGTTACATTAATATTGCTGTCAAATGTTTGCAACAGGATATATTTGAAGAGCAACAATGTCATGACAGGAAGGTTTCAGAATATTGCCGGAATTCAGAGTCAAAGAAACGATACAGTAGATGTGCTTGTACTTGGTGACAGTGAAAGCTATACATCTGTTTCTCCATCCTATTTATGGCAGACTGATGGGATAAGTGCATATGCAATAGGTGAATCAGGCCAGACTGTTATAGAAGCATATTATGCTATGAAAACTGCACTTGAAACGCAAAAGCCCAAGGTTGTATTTATAGAAACAAATATGCTTTATCGCGGAGCACCAAAATTAAATACAAAAGGTGCTGCATTTTCTGAATTTTATCAGTCAAAGTTCTCGATTTTCCGGTATCATAATATGTGGAAAAATTATTTTACAAGTAAACATGTAAAACATCTTCAGTTTTTTAATGGATTTTCTATAAGAAGTACAGTTACACCTTACACACAGGGACCATATATGAACAAGACTGAATTTTCAAAGCCTATTCCTGATGATGTAAAAAAATATTTCAATAATATAATCTCTTTATGTAAAAAAAAGGATGTTCAGGTGGTGCTTTATAGTGCTCCATCACCAAAAAATTATAATTATGAGAAACATAATGCAATATCAGAGTATGCAGTTGAACTTGGAGTGCCTTATCTTGATTTAAACCTGACAGGACCGGAACTTCAGATTAACTGGAATACGGAAACGCTTGATCAGGGAGATCATTTAAATGTTGCTGGAGCTCAGAAAACATCAGAATATATACGTTCATATTTAAAAACTAATTATGTACTTCAGGATCATAGAAGTGATGTCAGATATAATGCCTGGGCAAAAAGAGCAGCGGAATTTCAGAAACAGTGTGATGCACATACAAAAAAAATAGAAGATGGTGGTACTTGAATGAACCTTGAAAAAGTATTGATAATTGAAGATGATGACGATATCCGTGAAGGTGTCAGGATACTTCTTGAAGGAGAAGGTTATAACATTACTGAGGCTGAAAATGGAATGCAGGGACTTAAACTGCTTACGGAAGATACAGATATTGTGATTCTGGATATAATGATGCCAGGAATTTCAGGTCTTAAGACATGCGAAGAAATTCGAAAAGTATCATACGTACCGATACTTTTCCTGACTGCAAAAGCACAGGAATCAGATAAGCTTGTTGGTCTTATGGCTGGTGGTGACGATTACCTTACAAAACCATTTTCATATTCTGAACTTCTGGGAAGAGTTAAGGCATTGCTTCGAAGGTATCAGGTATATCAGGGTAAACATGTTGAAAAAAATGATCCTGAAGATAAAACACTGATAAATGGTGGAATATCAATAAATGTAAACTATAATGAAGTTACAGTAAATGGAGAAAAAGTTGATTTATCAGATATAGAATATCATATACTCCTTTTGATGATGGAGTCACCTATGAGGATTTTTTCTGCACAGAATATATACGAAAGTGTATGGAATGAAACATATTTTTATAATTGTAACAGTACAATTATGGTTCATATTCGTAAATTACGTACGAAAATTGAACCGGATCCACAGAATCCGAGCTATATAAAGACGGTATGGGGACGGGGGTATAAATTTGAAGGCAGTAAAATATAATATACATTCTATCTATACAGAACTTGTGGTACTCATTGTTGTTGGATTTATAGCGGCAGTTGCTGTATTTTTTGTTTGTTTAAACGGATTAAATGAAGCTATTGAGAATTTCGTTGAAGGTACATCTTTTGTTGAAAATATGACAGAAAAAAAGATGGATAAGCTGCAGTCTTATGTTCTGGATCAAAATATTAAAAGCAATGATGAGGACATGTTGAAATTGTGGATAAAAAAGAATGATGTATATAATCTGCTTATTATAAAAAATGGTGAGATAATGTATGATTCAAGTAATGTTATTGAAAACCTTACTGATGAGGAATCATTAAGAGATTATTATAAAGACGGAGGTTTCAGGACAATTAAATTTGCTGACGGAGCGGCAGATGTATTCACGTTTGGAGTATCACTCAACAGACTATATGAACTGGTGATTATTTTTGGAATGCTTCTGGCGTTTGCAACTTTTTTCTTTATAGTAATACGTGGAATAAGGCGTACAATGCGTTATATCAAACAGCTTAATAATGAAATTGAAATTCTTGAAAGCGGTCAGCTGGATTACCCTATAACAATAAAAGGTCGTGATGAACTTTCAAATCTTGCAATGGGACTTGACAGTATGCGCCTTTCGTTTAAAGAACAACTGTCCTATGAGACATATCTTACTGATACCCATAAAAAACTTATTACTGAAATGTCACATGATATACGTACACCTCTTACATCACTTCTCATGTATACAGAAATTTTGAAAAAGAAGAAATATAAAGGTGGTGGTCAAATGGACGAATATCTGGATAAACTTGATATAAAGGCCCATCAGATTAAGAGAATGATAGATGATATATTTGAGTATTCTCTTATAAATTGTAAAAAAGATGTAGAACTTGATAAACCTAAAAAGGTTCGCATCGTATTTTATGATATTTTTTCGGAATTTATAAGTGTATTGCATGAACAGGGCTTTGAGGTTGAATGCAGTCTCGACTGGACAGATAATGACATAAAAATAAATGAAGATTATCTGCATCGTGTTATGGATAATATAACATCAAATATTATTAAATATGCTGACGCAGCATCTCCGATAGTATTGTCTGTCGGGAAATCTGAAAAAGACATATTTGTAAGTGTAAAAAATAAAATTTCGACACACAAAAATGTGGAAGAAAGTACAAAAATAGGACTTCATAATATTGAAAATATGATAAGAGGAATGAATGGATACAGTAAGGTAACAGAAGATAAAAATGATTTTTCTATAATGCTTTATTTCCCTATAATCTGAAAAACTATAGATAATGAACTTCTGATGTGAAATCTATAAAAACAGATATAAGATCCACTGTATATGTGAGGTATATAGTTCACAAAAATATTAAAAAAAAATAAAAAAATAGTGTATAATACAATTTGTAATTTTGCATATACATGAAATTTTTGCGTGCATTTGCGAAAAAATTATGAAAATCATGATATAAAGGAGAACAAATTGGAATGGAAGAAAAACCGGAATGCAGAAAAAAATGCAGAATAAGTACATTAAAAGGAATGCTGCTTATGGTATTACTGACTGCACTTATTGCTATGGCTTTTTCAGGATGTACAAAAAGTACGAACACCGATATTACATCGAAATGGAAATTTGAAAAGCTTTCAGTTGTTGCCAGCGACATGACATTAAAGAAAATGACTGAGCAAGGAAGACCAATTCCTACATTTGTATCGACAGACGGAAAAAACTTTACGCTTACAAGTAATGCAAATGAGTATAAAGGTACGATAAAAAAAAGTGGCGGAAAATATAAACTTACAATCACATCGTCAGGCAGAATTTTTGATGCAACAATAAAAAATGGTGAACTGATAATGGTTCTTGAAGGAAGTGACAGTAAAGAGCCGACAACATATACATTTAAAAAGGCTGAATAGGTCATACAAAGATAATATTAAAAGCCCTGCCGGCAAATACAAATCTGAAATTGACATATATGTTTATGAAAATTACAATATGAGGCGGTTGTTCAGATGGAATATAAAACTTTATCACATGAATTTCCGCCGCAATATGATAGAAACTCACGTATACTTGTTTTAGGAAGTTTTCCTTCAGTTAAATCAAGAGAAGAAAAGTTCTATTATGGGCATAAACAGAATAGATTCTGGCCATTAATTGCTATGATCTGTGGAGAAGAAAATCCGGATAGTGTAGAAGAAAAAAAACATCTTGCAGAGACTCATCATATTGCACTTTGGGATGTTATTGATTCATGTGAAATTATAGGTTCATCAGATGCATCAATAAAAAATGTTAAGGTTAATGACTTAAGTTTGGTTATTGAGGCTTCTGAAATACAGCACATATATTTAAATGGTGGTAAGGCTGCCGAACTGTATAAAAAATACATATCGGACAGAATAAAAATACCGGCAGTAAAACTTCCATCAACAAGCCCTGCAAATGCTGCATGGAACATGGACCGGCTTGCTGAAGAATGGAAGCAGATCAGAGAATTTATCTAAAAAAACAGGCAGTACAACAGGTATAGGAAAAAGAAAGAAGTCAGATAAATGGAGATAAAACAGAGAGAATATGCAAAGGGGTATAAATGTGTAGAAGATTCTCTTACAGAAATCTGCATATGTGTCAGAAATGAGCATATAAATGGGTATGGACGTCTTTTTGGCGGGCAGCTGATGGAATGGATAGACCAGACTGCCGGAGTTGTTGCGGCAAGGCACTGTGGAGGACCGATAACGACAGCGGTAGTAGATAATCCCAGTGCTTCCTCCGTCAGGAACGCCTGATG
>OBMA010001981.1_pt1 | contig 12198 bp, 12 predicted proteins | sample 1539141 | NCBI WGS metagenome assembly OBMA01 (sample SAMEA3991484, study PRJEB22521) | metagenome | biome: anthropogenic terrestrial biome; feature: sewage plant; material: raw primary sludge | place: Sweden | collected 2012-09-26 | reverse complement strand
GTAATAGATACTTTTATTGCATCTGAATCAATTGAAGCCATAAAAGAAGCTGTATCTAAAGGCTATGGATTAATTGGAAGTATTGCAATTAGTAAAGAAAAAATAAGAGAGATTTTTAAATCTTATGAGAATTTAAATCCAATAAAACCTTTATCATTTAGACTAGCTCGTGGGATAAATATAGGTTTTAATAAAGAAGCAGTTCTTAAAGAAACACAATATTGTGCTGATATTTTCTTAAAATCTATGATTGCATCGAAAGATACAAGCCCTACTTTAGTGAAACTTTTAACGAGTGAATATCTTGATATTAGAAACTCATTATTTAATAGTAATAGAATATTTGAAAATGCTATTTATGGAACACCCAAAGAGTGTATTGCGCAAATAAAGGCTTTGAAAAATGAGTTCGATATTGAAGCATTGCTTTTAAAACCTCTTACTAATTCATCACAAAAAGCAAAAGAGATTATAAATTTATATGTAAAAGAGGTGAAACCTTATGTTTAAAATTTTTATATTTGTACTTAGTTTTTGTATTTATTCAAATGCTGTTGTTTTCGAAGATATGTTCAATGAAAAAACACAAATCAAAGATGATATTCAAAAAATATACGCTTCTAGTCCTATTCTTTTATACTCACTTTATGCTGTTGATAAAACAAAAATTGCTGGATTAAATTTTCCTTTTAATAAAACTGAAGCCAAATACCTAGATAAAGAAACTATAAATCTTCCTGTTTTAGGTGGATGGTTTGGTCAAGGAAGAACTCCAAGTGCGGAAATGATTTTAGAAATAAATCCTGATGTAATTTTGCTAACAGATACTACAAAAAAACTGGGTGAAAATAAAATAAAATCATCTTTAGCAGGTGCTAAAAATATTCCTTTGATTTATTTAAAATCAAATGATTTAGAAGACTTAGTAAACTCTTTTTCTTATATTGGAAAACTTACAAAACAAGAAGAAAGAGCAACTTTACTTGAAGCTTATGGAAAAAATAGTTTAAATTTAGCAAAAGTGATTTCACAAAAAGCAAGTTCAAAACCAAATGTTTATTATGCCCAAGGAAGAAATGGCCTTGAAACAGAATGTCATACTTCACTTCATGCAGAACTTATAAATCTAGCAGGTGGAAATAATGTTCATAAATGTGAAACTACAAACTCTTTTGGAAAACAAAGTATAAATTTTGAAAAAGTTCTATCTTATAATCCTGAAATTATTTTAGTTTATGATAAAGAGTTTTATGAAAATATTTACAAAGATTCAAAATGGAAATACATTGATGCAGTTAAAAATAAAAAAGTATTTCTTCTACCAAAAGGTCCATTTAGCTGGTTTGATAGACCTCCATCATTTATGAAACTTTTGGGTTTAAAGTGGTTGCTTTCTATTTTTCATCCAGAACTTTATACACTTGATATAAACAAAGAAGCTAAAGATTTTTATTCTTTATTTTTACAAATGAATTTAACTCAAATACAATTAGATGAAATTATGGGAAAAGATTTTGACTAAATTAAAGTTTATAAGTTTAATTATTTTTTTAATAGTTTTAATAAATAGTTCACTATTTATTGGAAACTATGAAATATCATATAATGAATATTTCTTATTTTTAAAAAAACTTATTGGCTTAGAATCAAGTATTAGTTTAGAAAAATATGACACTTTAAAAAGTGTTATTTTTGATATAAGATTACCACGAATTATTGCAGCGGTTCTAATAGGCTCATCTTTAGCCATATCAGGAGCTGCTTTTCAAGCTATGTTTGTAAATCCTTTAGTATCACCTGGAATATTAGGTGTTTTAAGTGGAGCTTCATTTGGTGCTGCTCTTGGGATGGTTATGGGTTGGAGTTGGTTTTTTATAAATTTATCTACTTTTATTTTTGGTCTAATTGCTGTTTTATTTGCACTTTTGATTTCATTTATTTATTCAAGTGCAAAAAATATGATTATTCTAGTTTTAGGAGGAATCATAAGTAGTTCACTTTTCTCAGCACTTCTTTCAATCGTAAAATATGCAGCAGATCCTTATGATGCACTTCCTGCAATTACATATTGGCTTATGGGAAGTTTAGCTTTTAGTACGCCAAATGTTGTTTGGAATTTATCCATTCCTTTAGTTTTAGGAATGATTATTTTAATATTTTTATCAAAGTATTTAAATGCTCTAAGTTTAGGTGATGAAGAAGCAAAAGCTTTAGGAGTTGATACAAAAAAAATTAAAATAATAGTTATACTAACTGCTACATTTTTAAGTGCTTTAAGTGTAATTCTAGCTGGAATCATAGGTTGGATTGGTTTGATTATTCCTCATATTGCTAGGCTTTTATTTGGTGCTTGCAATAAAGTTATTATTCCAATTAGTGCTCTTTTAGGAGCTATATTTTTACTAGTTGTGGATAATACTTCAAGAATGATATTTAGCTTTGAAATTCCCATTGGAATAGTAACAGCAATCATTGGGATTCCTATTTTTATTTTAGTTTTAAAAAATGCAAAGAGAGGTTTTTAGATGCTATTAATTGATGCAAAAAATATCTCTTTTTCATATGGAAATAAAGAGATATTAAAAAATATAGATTTTCAATTATATAAAGGTGATGTCTTATCTTTAATAGGTCAAAACGGTTGTGGAAAAACTACTTTATTAAAAATATTACTAGGAATATACAAATCAAAAGGAAGTATAAAACTTCTTTCCAAAGAGATAAGTACTTATAAAAACAAAGATTTAGCAAAGCTTATATCTTATGTTCCACAAACCCACCAAATACCCTTTGATTATACGGTTTTTGATGTGGTTATGATGGGAAGACTAGCTCACATTGGGCTTTTTTCAAACTACTCATCAAAGGATAAACAAATTGCATTAAATGCAATCGAAAAAGTAGGTATTTCTCACTTGAAATACAATATCTATTCACAAATAAGTGGAGGGGAAAGACAACTAGCTTTCATAGCTCGTGCATTAACTCAAGAATCAAAAATCATATTTATGGATGAACCTGTAACTGGTCTTGATTATGGAAATCAATTAAAACTTTTGAAGTTTCTAAAAGAACTTTGTACTGAGGGTTATACATTTGTAAAAACAACACACTATCCAGATCATGCTCTTTATGCTTCAAATAAAGTAATGATGCTAAAAAATGGTGAGATTTTGGATGTTGGACAAATAGATGAAAAATTAACATCTCAAAATATAAAGAGTCTTTATGATGTTGATGTGGAAATTATATCAAGGGAAAACGGATACAAATTTTGTATACCAAGCATATAAAAAGGAAATAAAATGGCTTTAGTAAAAACAAATTTAGATAGATTAAATTTTTCAAAACTGTATAAAAAACAGATGAAAAAATCTACTTTTAAAAGTAAGAAAAGTGATGATTGGGACAAGAAAGCTAGTAGTATGAATATTGGTGTTCAAAATAGTCCTTATACAAAAGAGTTTGTATCAAAAATTGATACAAGTGATTGTAAATCTTTACTTGATGTTGGTTGTGGACCTGGAACAATTGCTTTAGAAATGGCATCAAAACTAGAGGAAGTATATGCACTTGATTATTCTACTGGAATGTTAGATTGTGTAAGTGATAATTGCAAGCAAAAAGATATTAAAAACGTAACTACAATTCATAAATCATGGTACGACAATTGGGATGATGTTCCAAATGCTGATATTGTAACAGCAAGTCGTTCTATGGAAGTAAAAGATATTAAAGAAGCGATTATAAAACTAAACTCAAAAGCAAATAAAAAAGTATATTTAACGACAAAAGTTGGTGGAAGTTTTGTTGATGTTGAGATTTTAGAACAACTAGAAAGAAAGGTTATTCCAAGACCTGATTATATATATATTTTAAATGTTCTTCATAGTATGGGAATTTATGCAAAACTTGATTTTATAAAAAATCAAAGTCATAAACTAGAAGCAAGTGATGATGAAGAGTTTGTGAAAAAAGTTTCTTGGAGTTTGGGAGAATTATCAAATAAAGAAAAGAAAGCATTGAAAAAATATTTTAATACTACTTATAAAAACAAAGTTGAGAAAGATTATATAACTTGGGCATTTATATCTTGGGAGGTAAATTAATATGAAAAAAATAGTTCTAATAGCGCTTTTAACATTATCGTTATTTGCAAAAAATGATTTAGATAAAGCACAGTTTGAAACAAATGAAGTTTATGTGGAAGGTTTAGTTTCAAATAAACTGGTTTTAGATATTGAAGCTTTAGAAAAATTAATAGGTGTAAAAACAGGTGCTATGCCTGTTGTTTGTATGAGTGGCGAAACAAAAGAAAATGTACAAAGTTATGAGGGAATTAAACTAAAAACCATTCTTGATAATGCAGGAATTGAGATTTCTAGTAAGAAAGATTTTAATAGAATTTATATTCATGTAATAGCAAGTGATGGATATGATGTTATTTTTTCATATAATGAAATATTTAATACTAAAAATGGCGATAATATAATAGTATTTTACAAGAAAAATGGAAAACTACTTGAACCACATGAAGGTAAAATTGCACTTATTAGTACAGATGATATAAAAAATGGTCCAAGACATATTAAGTGGCTTCAAAAAATTATTGTAAAGAAAATTGACTAAAAAGAGGCAAAATGTTTAATCTATCAATCACTGAATTAGAACAATATATACACGATGATGTACCATATTATGATCTAACTACTAGTTTGCAAAATAGTGGAAATAAAATGGCACAAATTGAAGTTTATACAAGAGAGGATATTGTAGTTTCTTGTAGTGAAGAAGCTGTAAAAATAGCTGAACTTTTAAATTGCAAAGTAGAATATTTTGTAAGAAGTACACAGAAAATAAAAAAAGGTGAAACTCTTTTGAAATATTCAGGTCTTTATGAAGACGTTCATAAAGCTTGGAAATTAACTCAAGTTTTATTTGAATATAGTTGTAAAATAAGCACATATGCAAATCAAATGAAAGAAAAAATCGATAAAATTAATCCAAATTGTGAACTTCTAACAACTAGAAAGACTTTTCCTTTTGCAAAAAGATTTTGTATAAAAGCTACTATTGCAGGCGGTGCTATGCTGCATAGACTAAATTTATCGGAAAGTATTTTATTTTTTGATGCCCATAGAATTTTATATAAAGACCATAAAGAATTTTACCAAGCATTAAAAGAAATAAAATTAAAAATTCCAGAAAAAAAGCTTGTTGTTGAAAGTGATGATGTGCAAGATAGTATAAATCTTATGAAAACAGGCGTAGATGTAATACAACTTGATAAGGTATTCTTAGAAAATATTGAAAAAATAGTTGCTTATAAAAATGAAAATTATCCCCATATCAAAATACTAGCAGCTGGTGGAATAAATCTAATAAACGTAGAATCTTATGCAAATTGTAAAGTAGATGCAATTGTTACAAGTGCGATATATGTTTGTGGAATGGCTGATATTAGTAGCCGTTTAACAATTATCTAAAAGGCTAGAACTTAGGTTCTAGCCTTTTTTTTAAAAGTTATAAATCACCAGTAATGCTATAAATAGATATCGTAAAAATTTTGCAAGAGTTATAATAATAACAAACTTCTTTAAATCATATTTTAAAATACCAGCTACAAAAGTAAGTGGATCTCCAATTATTGGAAGCCATGAAAATAATAAACAATAAAAACCATATTTATCAAAATAGTTCTTTGATTTTAAAATCATTTTTTCACTCAATAACTTTTTTCTAATTAAGTATTCTTCCCCTTTTAATCCTAAAAAATAGTTAAAAATAGAACCTAAACTATTTCCTATCGTTGCAAAAAATAGTAAAAGATAAATATTATAACCCTCATTAATATCATAAATAAACAAAGCCTCACTTCCAAGTGGAAACAAAGTTGCTGAGATAAATGCACTAAAAAAAAGTATTAAATAAATCATCTTTTAGATTTGTTTTTAAACCATGAAAAAGAAAATTCAGAGATAAAAACACCAAACAATATAATAAAACATGCAATAAATTCCAAAGAACTTAATTTTTCATTTAACATAAAATAAGCTAGAAATAGTGTAAATACAGGTATTAAATATATAAAGATTGAAGCCTTTGAAGCTTCTATTTTAGTTAATGCATAGTTATATAATCCATAGCCACCTAAAGTAACCACCACACCTAAATATGCAACCCATAAAAATGATTCAACTGTCATATTTAAACCAATATTTATATATTCATACAAAAAAAGTGGTATGAAAAACACTGTTCCTATAAATACTTGAATAGCAGTTATAAACAAAGCAGAGTATCTATCACTTAAATATCGAACAGTAACCGTATAAAAAGCAGCACATAACATAGCTAAAAACTCTAGAAAGTTACCTAGTAATGGATTTGGTGCATCAATGGAACTTGTGCCTTGTAAGCTTAGCCAGATAGCTCCACCCATTGCTATTAGTGAGCCAAAAATCATTTGCTTTGAAATAATCTCTTTTAAAAAATATCCAGCAACCATAGCTGTTATAATTGGCATTAATGAAGTAATCATTCCAGCTTGTGATGCACTTGTTAATTGTAATGCTTTTGATTCAAAAATAAAATATAAACAAGGTTCAAATAAAGCAAGTAATAGTATAAATTTTATATCTTTTTTTGAAAAATCATATTTCAAAAAACCTTTTATAAAATACAAAAAACATAAAGATGCTATTAACATCCTAAAAAATATCACCGTAAAAGGTCCTAAATCATTCATTGCAGATTTTAAAGCTACAAATGAACTAGCCCAAATAAACATGGCAAAAATCAACGATAATATACCAATAAAACTAAAATCTTTTGTCAATTTTCATTCTCTACTTTCTTTTAAATATTTATTAATTTAGTTTGAATTAAAGATTTTTAAGATATACTTACAATCTTAAAAGAGGAACACTGAGAATATATATGTATTTTGAGTGCTCTTCTTTAGACCCTTACAATTATTATCAAAGACACTGCCCCAGGATGGGAACATAGCAAGGCACCTTTTTTAGTGGTGTGTTTGGGTATCTGGAGAAGAGTACTTAGGTACTCTTTTTTTTGCCTAAAATTTTAATAAACTTAAATTAAATCCCTGAAATCATCATTTAATATCAACAATTTCTTTTCAACTTTATTATAAATAAATCTTTTATCACCTGATTTAATTGCATCAAATATCATGGCTTTTATTTCATTCTCTGTTTTATTGTATCTTTTCATTAAAATAAAAAAATCTTTTACTTTAATCAAATCATGGCTTTGTTTTTCTGTTTTTATATTTTGTTCAATTTGAGGTTTATAAATAGATCTCATTTCATTAAATGCACTTTGTAAAAGTGATATTTCTGAATTAAAAACTTCGATGATTTTATTTTGATTTTTTTCTAATCTAAATATTTCCGAAATATATTGTTTTTTCATCCATTTCATAGATTTTTTTAGAATTTCAATTTGCTCATTTTTTACATCTATTACTGATTGGAAATTATCAAAGTTATTTTGTTTTGAGTTTTCTACTTTTACATTTGAAAAGTTATGGGAAGTGTTTTGTTCATCATCTACATAAACAAAAGTTTTTCCATCTTTTTTAACAGATTTTAATTGTTCTTTTTTTATTCGATAATGAACACCTTGCAAAGATAGTCCCAGTATTTCAGCAGCTTGTGAAGTTGTAACTAATCTTTCCAAGGAATTAAACCTTATATTTTTGCGCTATCTATTTCTATAATAGTATGCACATTTCCTCTTGGTTTAAAATCTGCAATTACTTTTAACCATTTTGGCTCTAATTTAGAATTTAATGTATCAAAAATTTCATTTGCTGAATTTTCATGGGATACTTCTCTGAACATAAATGTATTAATATAAATTTTTAAAGCTTTTAATTCAATTACTCTTTTATTTGGTGTATATTGTATTTTTATAGTTGCAAAATCAGGGTAACCACTTCTTGGACATTTTGCCATAAATTCAGGTAATTCAATATCTATAATATAATTTTTTTCATGGGCATTTGGCCAAAAATTTTCTTCTTTATTAATATCAAACTCTAAAATTTCTCTTTCACCATATTTCATTTCCATAATTTTTATAACCTTTATTAATATTAATTTTTGGCTATTTTATCTAAAAAACACTTACAAATGTTACTGTTTGAAAAAATAGATTAATTTATGTATAATTATGGGTTATAAGCAAAGTTATTTAAAATAAAATTATAAGAGAGAATTATGAAAAATAAAATATATGATATTGTAATTATCGGTGGAGGACCAGGTGGAATTGGCTCAGCAATTGAAGCATCAGCTCATAATATTGGTGAAATTTTGCTAATTGAGAAAAGTGATAATCATTCTAATACTATTAGAAAATTTTATAAAGATAATAAAAGAGTTGATAAAGATTATAAAGGTCAAGTAACAACTTTACAAGGAAATGTTGAATTTTTTGATGGAACAAAAGAGACTACACTTGATTATTTTAATGATTTACTTGATACTGAAAAAATTGATTCCATATTCAATACAGAAGTTGAAAAAATAATAAGAAATAAACAAACAGATTTATTAGAAATTCATACATCAAAAGGAATTATACAAACTAAAAATACAATTATTGCAATTGGAAAAATGGGAAAACCAAATAAACCAGATTACAAATTACCTCCTTCTATTAAAACACAAATAAATTTTAACCTTGATAAATGTTCATCAAATGAAAAAATTTTGATTGTAGGTGGTGGAAATAGTGCGGCTGAATATGCCTATGATTTAGCAGATTTAAATAATAATATTACTTTAGTTTATAGAAAAGCAGAATTTTCAAGATTAAATGAAACAAATGAAAATATATTAAAAAAATATGCTGGTGAAGAAAGATTAAGACTTAGAATGAACACTGATATTATCTCATTGGAAAATGAAGATGGAAAAGTAAGAGTTGAATTTAATGATGGTTACAGCGTAGTATATGACAGAATCATCTATGCAATTGGAGGAACAACACCTGTTGATTTTCTAAAATCTTGTGGTGTAGAAGTAAATGAAGATGAAGAACCAATTTTTGATGAACACCATGAAACAAGTGCTAAAGATATATATGTTGCTGGAGATATTGCTTTTAAATCAGGAGGTTCAATTGCAATTGCTTTAAATCATGGTTACCATATTGTAAATAATATACAAAGAAAAAGAGGGAAAATTTTCTCACATACAGATAAGTTTTCAAACTCAAACTAATTTTCTTTAAAAATTAATTTAAAAAAAAGGTAGAATTTTTCTACCTTTTTAATATTTTTTAAACGTCTAGATGTTGAACATCTTTTGCATGTTCTTCAATATAGTTTCTTCTAGGTTCAACTTCATCACCCATAAATAATGTAAATGTATCAGAAGCAACTTCAGCATCTTCTATTTTAACCCTTAAAAGTCTTCTATTTTCAGGAATCATTGTAGTTTCCCATAATTGTTCAGGATTCATCTCCCCAAGACCTTTATATCTTTGAATGTAAGCACCTTTTTTAGCTAATGTTTCAATATCATCTAAAATATCTAATAAATCTCTTCCTTCAAATACTGTTAAATCTCTTTCAACAAGCTTATTAAAAATATAAGTAGATTCACTAAAGTATGGTGATGCAAATAGCTCCTCGTCGATTATAAGCTCTTCTAAACCTTCTTTTGTTTGAACAAATAATTGAATTTTATTCTCAAGAACAGTTTTTGATAAAATGTTATAACCTCTTGCTTCTAAAAACTCTTTAACTTTTTCATATAAAGTTGGGAAATCAAGATTTACTAAATCACTATTTTCAATTAAATATTTTAAAACTTCCATTAAAGAATATCTTTTTCCTAATTGTGCAAGCATATTTCTATATCTTGAAACAATTTTAAATAGATCTAATAAATCATTATATCCTAAACCTTCAAATGCAAATGATTCTAAACCATTTTCAATTAAAAATGCAGATAAAGCACTATCATCTTTTAAATATATTTCATTTTTACCTTTTTTATATCTATAAAGAGGTGGTTGTGCAATATATAAATAACCTTTTTCAATTACAGGTCTTAAAAATCTAAAGAAGAATGTTAATAAAAGCGTTTGAATATGGCTTCCATCAACGTCGGCATCGGTCATGATAATAATTTTATGATATCTTATTTTTTCATCATCAAAATCTTCACCAATACCACAACCAAGAGCTGTAATCATATTTCTAATTTCATCTGATTTTAAAATTTTATCAAGTCTTGATTTTTCAACATTTAAAATCTTACCTTTAAGTGGTAAAATTGCTTGGAAAACTCTATCTCTTCCTTGCTTTGCTGAACCTCCAGCAGAGTCCCCTTCCACCAGGTATAATTCTCTAATTGCAGGATCTTTACTTTGACAATCAGCTAATTTTCCAGGAAGTGTTCCAACACTCATAGAATCTTTTTTTCTAGTTAAATCTCTTGCTTTTTTAGCAGCTTCTCTACCTCGTGCTGCCATTAAAGATTTTTCCATAATAGCTTTTGCTTGGTTTGGATTTTCTTCAAAATATTTATCTAACTGTTCACTTGTTAGTTTTTGTGCAATTGGTCTTACATATGAACTTCCAAGTTTTCCTTTAGTTTGACCTTCAAACTGAGGTTCTGGAACTTTTACAGAAACAACTGCAATAAGACCTTCTCTTACGTCATCACCTGTAATTTTTGTATCTTTTTCTCTTGCTGCTGCATTATCATTTAAATATTTTGAAATACTTCTTGTAAGTCCTGCTTTAAATCCAGCTTCGTGAGTTCCACCATCAACTGTTCTAATATTATTAACAAAAGATAATGTTTTTTCAATATAAGTATCGTTATATAATAAAGCAATATCAACTTCAACTCCATCAACTCTATCACTAAAAGATAGAACTTCTGAAACAGCAGTATCTTTATTTAAATCTTCAACAAACTGTCTAATTCCACCTTCAAAATGATAAACTTCTTTTATTTTTGCAGCTTCATCTTCAAGAGTAATTGAAATAATTGGATTTAAATATGCAACTTCTTTAAATCTTTTCTTTAAAATTGCAAATTCATATTTTAAAACTTCAAATATTGAATCATCAACTAAAAATTCGATTGTTGTTCCTGTTTTTCTTGGACTATCTCCGATAACTTCTAATACACCTAATGGAATACCACATTTAAATTCTTGATAGTGAATTTTTCCTTCTCTATAAATTGTCATTTTTAAATGTTTTGATAAAGCATTTACAACTGAAACCCCAACTCCATGAAGTCCACCTGAAACTTTATAAGTATCTTTATCAAATTTTCCACCAGCGTGAAGAACTGTTAAAACAACAGTAGCAGCTGATATTCCTTCACCTTCATGAATTGCAGTTGGAATTCCTCTTCCATCATCTTCTACTTTTATCCAATGATCTTTTGTCATTGTAATTTTAATATTTTTACAATAACCAGCCATTGCTTCATCAATAGAGTTATCAACTACTTCATATACTAAGTGGTGTAAACCATTTGTATTTGTATCACCAATATACATTCCTGGTCTTTTTCTTACAGCTTCAAGACCTTTTAAAACTTTAATGTTACTAGCGCCGTATTCTTGTTCACTCATTATAGATTTCCTTATTTTTATTAAATTATTTATTTTATTTTTCTAAAACTATTGGCATTACAATAGTAAAAAATTTATCATCTTCTAAATAAAATGGTAAATTAGATTCATTAAAACCAATTTTGATTTTTTCATTATGAGACATACTTAAAAAATCTAATAAATATTTAGCATTAACTGCTAAATAAAACTCTTTCTCAATATTTAAATCAATATCAATTTGAGTTTTTGCTTCACTATCTTCATCTAATGATTCAAATATAATTGATGTAGAGTTAAATGTGATTTTGATATTTGAAAATAATGATGTTACAAGTTTTATAGATTCAACTAAAATATTTTTAGGTAATGGAAAATTATATTTTAATGTACTTGGAATAATTCTTTCATAATCTGGAAATTTACCATTAATTAATTTTGTAAAGAATTTTGTATTTTCATTTGATATTACAAGGTTTGTATCATCATATGAAATTTTTGCATCATCTAAAAATAGTTTTTGAATTTCAATTATTGCTTTTTTAGGAATAATAAATTGAGCTTCTTCATTTGTAATATTTTGTA
>OBMA010001979.1_pt1 | contig 12202 bp, 8 predicted proteins | sample 1539141 | NCBI WGS metagenome assembly OBMA01 (sample SAMEA3991484, study PRJEB22521) | metagenome | biome: anthropogenic terrestrial biome; feature: sewage plant; material: raw primary sludge | place: Sweden | collected 2012-09-26 | reverse complement strand
TTTCTTATAAAAAATATCTAGTAGACTCATTATTTTAGGGTACCCTAGCTAAAATTTAATCAAAAAACAATGTTTTTTTTAAAGAATTACAAAATAACCATCGAATATTATGAGATAAATGTTTTGTAAAAATAAATAAAGCAAAAAAAAAGACTTGAATTTCTACCAATTCTGAGGTCTTTTTAATGAAAACAAAAACATTTGACACTTTTAATTTCGCCTTGTTTTTCAAGGCTTTTTTTTCGTAAATTTGAATGTATTCATTTAACTAAGTAAGTGATTACAAGTATTTTAAGAACATTGAAAAAAATTAATGAAATGGAAATTGCAACAAATACAGCAACGTTTAAAAAAGGAAATTGGACTACAACGATTGATGTTTATGATTTTGTAGTAAAAAACATAACTCCGTATGAAGGAACTGCAGATTTTTTAGTTGGACCTTCAAACAAAACCACAAAATTATGGGAGGCATGTAAACAACAATTATTAAAAGAAAGACAAAATAACGGTTGTTTGGCCATCGATACCGAGACTATCTCTAATATTACAGCTTTTGGTCCTGGATATATTGATAAAGAAAATGAAGTGATTGTTGGTCTTCAAACTGATGTTTTACTCAAAAGAGCGATGAAACCTTTTGGTGGCATCAAATTAGTGGAGTCAGCAGTAAAAGAAAAAGGCCTGCAAGTATCAGAAAGAGTTTCAGACATCTTTAATTATGCTAAAGACCATAATCAAGCAGTTTTTGACGCTTATGATGCAGAAATCAAAATGTATCGCTCTAAACACGTTTTAACTGGATTACCTGATAATTATGCTAGAGGAAGAATTATTGGCGATTTTAGACGTTTACCTTTATATGGAGCCGATGCATTAATTGAAGCAAAAAAAGCTGATTTTGCTAATGTTGCTGGAGAGATGAGCGAACATAAAGTGCGTTTACGTGAAGAAATCACCAGCCAAATCAAAGCATTACAAGATATAAAAACTATGGCACTATCTTATGGTGTCGATGTTTCTAAACCTGCTACTACTGCTTATGAAGCTGTTCAATTCACTTATTTAGCTTATTTAAGTGCCGTTAAAGAACAAGATGGTGCAGCAATGTCACTAGGCAACGTTTCGTCTTTCTTGGACATTTATATTGAACAAGATTTAAAAAGTGGTTTAATTAATGAAGAAGAAGCTCAAGAATTCATTGATCAATTCGTAATGAAACTCAGAGTTGTTCGCCATTTACGTCCAGGTGCTTATGACGAAATATTTGGTGGAGATCCAACATGGGTAACTGAAGCTATTGGAGGACAATTCCACGATGGTAGAACAAAAGTTACTAAAACTTCATTCCGTTTTTTACAAACACTTTATAATTTAGGTGCTTCACCAGAACCAAACTTAACTATTCTTTGGTCACAAAACCTTCCAAAAGGATTCAAAGATTTCTGTGCTCAAGTTTCTATCGACACCTCTTCTCTACAATATGAGAACGATGATTTAATGAAAGCCAACAGAGGTTCTGATGACTACGGAATTGCTTGTTGTGTTTCTTATCAAAAAATTGGTAAATCAATTCAACATTTTGGAGCACGTGCCAACCTACCTAAAGCTTTATTGATGGCTTTAAATGGTGGACGCGAAGAAGACAAAGGTGCTTTAGTTATCAATAACATTCCAGAAATGAATGATGAAGTGTTGGATTATGATAAAGTAATAACTGCTTTCAAAGCAACTCTAGCTGAAGTAGCTCGTGTGTATGCTAAATCAATGTTTATTATTCATTATATGCATGATAAATACTATTATGAAAGAGCTCAAATGGCTTTAATTGATAGTGATCCTGCTATTGATATTGCTTACGGTGCTGCTGGTATTTCAATCATTGCCGACTCTTTATCTGCTATCAAATACGCAAAAGTAAAACCTATCAGAAATGAGCAAGGATTAACCGTAGATTTTAGCATAGAAGGTGACTTCCCTAAATTTGGTAATGATGATAACCGTGTAGATGATATTGCTATAGAAATCACAAGCTTATTCATTGAGGAATTAAGAAAACATAAAACATATAAAAATGCTACTCCAACCCTTTCTTTACTAACAATCACATCTAATGTGATGTATGGTACAAATACTGGAGCTACTCCTGATGGAAGAAAAGGTGGTGAATCATTTGCTCCCGGAGCTAACCCAATGCACGGAAGAGACGTAAATGGAGCTATCGCTTCTTTAAACTCTGTAAGTAAACTGAAATACAATGATGCTCAAGATGGTATTTCTTATACCTTTTCAATGATTCCTAAGTCATTAGGGTCTACAAAAGAAGATCAAATCTTGAACTTAAAAACTACTCTTGACGCTTACTTTGGAAGAAATGCACATCATTTGAATGTCAATGTTTTAAATAGAGAAACTTTGATGGATGCTTATGAACACCCAGAAAATTATCCTCAATTAACAATTCGTGTATCTGGATATGCAGTAAACTTCGTTCGTTTGTCTAAAGCACATCAATTGGAAGTAATAAGCAGAACTTTCCACGATAGAATGTAATTAAGCATTAAATTCAATGTGAATGATTAACTTTAAAACCTGTTTAGAACGTATACTCTAAACAGGTTTTTTTTAATAAATTTCTTTTTGCCTATGTATTTTCCTGAACAATCCCAACATGATGAAGCCTTAAATAATGCAGATATTGATTTGCTACGCATACATTCTTTAGAAACTTTTGGCACACATGATGGTCCTGGAATTCGAATGGTGATTTTTGTTCAAGGTTGCCAATTTAGATGTTTGTATTGTCAAAATCCAGATACATTAGATGTTCATGGAGGTTCTTTTATTCCTATTGATGAATTGGTTCAAAAAGCAATCAATCAAAAACTCTTTTTTGCAGAAACTGGTGGCGTAACCGTTTCTGGAGGAGAACCTTTACTTCAAAGAGCTAAATTGATTCCTTTTTTTGAAAAACTTCATCTTAATGGAATTTCAACTTGCCTAGATTCTAATGGCCGTGTATTAGACGAACAAACAAAAGAATTACTAGATAAAACCGATATTCTACTACTAGATGTTAAACATATCAATAATGATTGGCATAAAAAACTCACTGGGTTAAAAAATAAAACTACATTAAAAGTTGCCAAATACCGTGAGCAAACTGGAAAAGTAATGTGGTTACGCTATGTTTTGGTACCTGGTTGGACTGATCAAGAAGAATATTTGCATGAATGGGGACAGTACTTTACTGATTTTAAAACAGTCGAAAGAGTAGAAATCATTCCTTTTCATCAGATGGGAAAACACAAATGGGATTTATTAAATTTCGAATATGCTTTTGCAGATGTAACATCACCAACAGAAGAAATTATCCAAAAAACAACCGCTATTTTTCAACAATATTTCAAAAATGTTGTGGTGAAATAAACTAAAATTTTTCAAAATAATTATACAAAATGTCAAAAAATAAATATTTAATGGTAGTTGCAGGAATGATTATGCAACTGTCAATAGGCTCTATCTATGCCTACAGTAAATGGATAGAACCTTTATCCAAAGAATTGAATTGGGATGCCCACGACACCAAAACCGCTTTTAGTTTAGCTATTTGTTTTCTTGGACTTACGGCAGCATTTATGGGCAAATTTGCTCAAAAAATTGGACCAACCAAAGCTGGTAGTATTGGAGCTATCTTTATCGTAATCGGTTTAATTGGAAGCAGTTTTGCTGTAAAATGGAGTTCTATTGAACTGTTCTACCTAACTTTTGGTGTTCTACAAGGTATAGGTTTAGGATTTGGTTATGTTGTTCCAGTCTATACTGTTGTAAAATGGTTTCCAGACCGACCAGGTCTAGCCTCTGGCATAATTATTATGTCTTTTGCTTTGGGGTCTTTGTTGGCCTCTTTTATAATTAATCCATTGTACACTTCAGTTGGTTTATCGAATGCTTTTTTAATTTTAGGCATTGTATATGGAATCTGTATGTTATTAAGCGCTTTTTATTTAGCAAATCCAGTAGTCGAAAAGACTTCAAAAGAACATCCTACCGTATTGACAGCAAAAGAAATCATTAAAGACAAACGATTTATTGCATTATGGTTATTACTCTTTTTAAATGTTTGTGGGGGAATTGCAATTATCTCAAAGGCAGCAATATTAGGAGAGGAAGTAGTAGGAATGAGTGCTACTCAAGCAACTTTATTTGTAGCAATAATAGGATTATTCAATGGTTTAGGACGTCTGTTTTGGTCCAGTATTTCGGATAAAATTGGTTGTTGGTCAACCTTCATGATTTTTTTGACTGTAAATATGATTTGTTTTGCTTTGATTCCTATTGTAGCTACTAATAGTACCTCCTTCCAAATAGTCACTTATATCATTATTGCTGGTTATGGTGCAGGTTTTTCGACTATGCCATCGTTTGTAAAATCAATTTATGGTGCAGATAATTATGGACAAGTTTTTGGATACATTTTAACCGCTTGGTCAACAGCAGCTTTTGTTGGCCCAATACTCTTGGGGTTGACTCATGAAATCACGATTTTTTATTTATTCTCGCTTCTAATCGGAATAGCTTTATTGGTTGGATTCTGGTTAAAAAAAATGCTTTAAAGAATTAAAAAAACAAAAGAGCTCAAAGTCAAAAGACGATGAGCTCTTTGCATAAAAAAATAAGGCAAACTATTTTTTTACAATTTTATGAAATACCTCTTCACCATTTTCTAGTTGCAATTTCACAAAATACATTCCAGCACTTAAACTAGTCATATCTATCGTGCTATCTTTCAAATTTCCCTCTAAAACCACAGCCCCTTGCGAAGAAATCACGCTATATCTTAAGACACTTGAAGCAGAAGACACTTGCAATGATTCTTGAACTGGATTAGGGTAAACGATAATTTCATTGGTTATAGAAGGCTTCTTTGCATCTTGAACTTTTAATGTTGAACCCCAAATATAACTAAATCCATTAGTCTTGTTCAACAAATCAGGCGTTTGATTTGCTGTTCCACTTGAGCCATTATTAAAAATAATATTTACTGACGTAGGTCCTACAATGGTATATTTATAGAAACCATTGGTATCCAAAGTCATATTTACACCAGGCCAAGTAGTATTTGTTGCACTTCCAGCAGGTACAGCATTCCAATAATGAATTTTTGGTGTTGTTGTCCAATTTGTTGGAGGTTTAAAATAAACTGTCATCGTTGTTTGAACAGGACAACGATTCGCTGGCTCTCCAGCCAACCAAGCACCATCATAATATCTAATTCCTGCGGTTGCAGTTAAATCAGCTGTTTTAAGTGTTCCATCGTTAAATAATAAATTTGAAGCACTAACTGTTGATGGGAAAGTATAACTGTACCAATCTCCACAATCTTTGGTCATAGCAACTCCAGGCCAAGCAACTGTTGGTGCTGTTCCTGTTGTACCCCAATAGTATACTCTTACAGCAGCATTCCAATTTGCAGGCTTTTTGAAATATACAGTAAACGTAGTAGGAGTGACAAAAGTATAGGTCTCTGTTTTGATAGCAGAACTAACTCCAGTTGTATTAACCGCGAACGCTCTTAAAGTAGTATTACTTGAAATAACAAGACTCTTTGCTCCAACAGCCGATGCAGATGCTGTAGTTGGTATAGTCCCATCTAACGTATAATACACTTTAGATGTGGTTTCATTTGCTTTTACTTCTACATTTACTGTACTTCCTGTTGTAAAAGTTCCTCCTACTGGAGAAATAGTAACCTCAGGTGCAATACTTGGACAACGGTTCGCAGGTTCGCCAGCTAACCAAGCACCATCATAATATCTTATCCCCGCTGTAGCTGTTAAATCAGCTGTTTTGAGCGTTCCATCATTGAATAATAAATTAGAAGCACTAACTGTTGATGGGAAAGTATAACTGTACCAATCGTCACAATCTTTAGTCATAGAAACTCCAGGCCAAGCAACTGTTGTTGCAGTTCCTGTTGTTCCCCAATAGTATACTCTTACAGCTGCATTCCAATTTGCTGGTTTTTTGAAATATACCGTAAACGTTGTTGGAGTAACAAAAGTATAGGTCTCCGTTTTTATTGCTGAACTAACTCCAGTTGTATTAACCGCTATGGCTTTTAAAGTTGTATTAGTAGTAATTGCTAAAGATTTTGTCCCGATAGCCGATGGAGATGCGGTAGTTGGTGTAGTTCCATCTAACGTATAATACACTTTAGATGTGGTTTCATTTGCTTTTACTTCTACATTTACTGTACTTCCTGTTGTAAAAGTTCCTCCTACTGGAGAAATAGTAACCTCAGGTGCAATACTTGGACAACGGTTCGCAGGTTCGCCAGCTAACCAAGCACCATCATAATATCTGATTCCCGCTGTAGCAGTTAAATCGCCAGTTTTGAGCGTTCCGTCATTGAACAACAAATTAGATGCACTAACTGTTGATGGAAAAGTATAACTGTACCAATCTCCACAATCTTTGGTCATCGAAACTCCTGGCCATGCTACAACTGGTGCTGTTCCAGTTGGAGACCAATAGTATACTTTTACAGCAGCATTCCAATTTGCTGGTTTTTTGAAATATACTGTAAAGGTTGGTAGCGTGCCAAAAGTATAAGTTTCTGTTCTTAAAGCAGAGTTAACACCCGCAGTATTTCTAACAAAAGCATTAAGCGTTTTAGTAGCATTTATTGAAAGTGTTACAGATCCAACAGCTGATGGCGATGCAATAGTTGGTGTTGTACCATCGAGTGTGTAGTATATAGTAGAGGTTGAATTATTAGCTGTTAGAGTGGTGCTAACTGTAGTTCCAGTTGTAAAAAAACCACCTACTTGACTTACCGTTATGCTTGGTACATCAACAGCGCCCAATTTATCCCAAATAGCAAAATTATTACCAGAAATCTTTAATGTCCAACCTGTTCCCGAAGGTGACCAATTATCAGAACCTAATTTCATAGCTACTTTATCGTCAATAATAGCAGCATAAAGATTATTAGTTGCAGCAACAATATTCAAAGTTGAAGTACTGCTCAACAAGTTATCTTTTCTCAATTTAATCATTTTGTCGATTTCGGTTCTGATTCCCCAATCGAAGTAATGAGGCCACCAAACCATAGGAGTTCCTGGATGCGTTAATATGTAAGCATACCCATTCAATACTTTAGAACCCGGAAAAATCCACAAATCCTGACCATAAGGTACTGGCCCTGTATCGTGGTTATCTAACATTGTAACGGCTTTATCAGGCCAAACACCAATTAATCCAGAAGCTTTTCCAGAACCATCTTTCAAATAACTTAAATTGTTATCATTAAATGCGTTTTGCAATGCACTTTTAGTAGCAAAATCAAAAGCGGTAGAAGAAGCAGTATTAGTTCCAGCCTTAGTGTAATCTAACCATTTTACGATTCTATTTCTGTCACCTTCTAACAATTCACCAACTGAAAAATAAGGTGAGGTTGCATCATTATATTCTTTAATGTATTTACCATCAAATCCGTGAACGAAGTCATATCTCCAACCATCAAATCCAATTTCATTTTTCAACCAAAGCATCCAAGTTTTGATTCCGTTTCTCACTTCCACATTGGAGTGGTCCAAATCTCTTGCTGCAGTAAACAACCCTGTTGTCCCTGGAGACTTTAGTCCAGCTTGTGCAGGGTCATAATCTGGATTTCCAGTTCCTTTTTGACCAGAGGCACTAATATTAGAATTGCTACAAATAGACCAAGTCTGTGCAGGCGTATTCCAAGAAGGGGTAGAAAAGTCATACCATCCTAAAGTTCCACCTCGGTGATTCACTACAATATCAGCAAGAACTTTTATATTCTTATTATGTAGTTCAGTAATCAAGGATACCAATTGTGCCTGTGTACCTTGAGCATTATTTAAATCATACCAAACGGTTGGAATATAGCCCATCCCGCCTGTTGATTTACTTGGTGGAGGAAGCCAAATGGCATCAAAACCTGCGTTTTGCAAATTGGCTGCATTGTTTTTTACTACGTCATACCATTTGGTGGTTGACACATCGGTTGTCCAATGAAATCCTTGTATCATTACTTCTCTTCCATTTGCGACGTTCTGCGCAAAAAGACTGGAAATAAAACAAGAAAACAGTACTAAAAGTAACGTAATTTTTGTTTTCATTTTGTAGGTTAAATTTTGGTTAATGAGTGTGAATTTTTTGTGAAATTATTAATTATTGTTGATTTTTTTTACACTAATACTTTTAATAAAGTGATATTTTTATATTATACTCAACTTAAACGTTGTAGTAACTTAAATTGTTGATAAATTTTTAAGTACCTAAAAAACAATAAATTCACGAACTACATTTTCATATTTTAACCCAAAAAAAGAAGAAGCACTAATTACAAAGCAAAAAAAAACTACCCCAAACAGAGGTAGCTTTTACATAGACATAATTACAATAAAATCACCAACTTTTAAACGGATGCTCACTCAAATAGCCGTTGTAATAGCGAACATCATTGGTAACTTCTTCTCCTAACCATTCAGGTTTAAGAAACGTTTCTGACTCAGATGATAATTCTATTTCCGCCATTATTAAGCCTTCATTTTCTCCATAAAAAACGTCCACTTCAATGACGTGATTTCCGGATTGTATTTCATAGCGCGTTTTATCAATGGTTCCTTTCTCGCACAAATGCATCAATTGCTGTGCTTCTTCGACTGGAATTTCTTTCTCCCATTCAAAACGCGACAAACCACTTTCATTACCTTTTCCTTTGATGGTCAAAAAACCTTTATCTCCTTTTATTCTGACGCGAACTGTTCGCTCTGGATTTTTGCTAATATATCCCTGAGCTATTCGATTATGAGCAAAAGCTTGTGAAATAAACTCCATTGAAGTGACCAAAAATTTTCTTTCTATTTCTATCATCTATACTATTTTATTTATGAAAAAATGGCTTTATCAAAATGCCAATCTGAATTTTTCCTGTACCAAAGCTGCCCCTTTTCGACTTCCAAAGGACAATCAAAATTATTGGTATACAAAGCTCCGGTCCCTAAACCCTGAGGCATTTTTGAATTTTGAAGGTACGTCCATTGCGCAATCGCATTCAAACCAATATTGCTTTCTAAAGCTGAAGTAATCCACCAGCCAATTTTATATTTATCTGCCAGCGTAATCCATTCTTGAGTTCCTCTAAAACCACCCACAAAACTAGGTTTCAAAATGATGTATTGCGGTTGAATATCTTTCAGTAATTGCTCTTTGTCAGCAAGAGAAAACACACCTATGAGTTCTTCGTCTAAAGCAATAGGAAATGGAGTGGTTTTACATAGCTCTGTCATAGTGGCAGTATTGTTTTTTGCTATCGGCTGCTCAATACTATGTAATTTAAAATCAGCTAATTGATTTAATTTATATAAAGCTTCATTTGAATTAAAAGCGCCATTTGCATCCACTCTAATTTCAATTTGATTTTCAGAAAAATGAGTGCGAATATACCCCAACAAAGCCAGCTCTTTATCAAAATCAATGGCTCCTATTTTGAGTTTTATACAACTAAAACCTTGTGCAATTTTTTCTTCGATTTGGGCTTTCATAAACGAAGGTTCACCCATCCAAACAAGTCCATTTATCACTATAGATTGAGAACCATTGGTGAAATCTGATGGAAAAAGTAAAAATGGATTTTCGCTTTTGAGCGACAAAAAAGCCATTTCGACTCCAAATTGAATAGAAGGAAATTCCATTAAAGCTTCCCACAAAGCTTGTTTTCCTAAATGGATATTTTCACAAACCCATTGCAATTTTGCTTCATAATCAGGACGGTCATCGGCACTTAAACCTCTAAGAATCCCGCACTCTCCTATTCCCCATTTTCCATCTTCCTCCAACAACAGAAACCACGTTTCCTTAGTGGTCATAACGCCGCGTGACGTTCCTGATGGCCGTTTAAAATCAAGTAAGTATTTATGATAGGTTGCTTTCAAAATTGTGTCTTTCTAAACTGTTCTGTATATTTTATTTCATACTCTACTTTTTCTTGCTTCCCCTTTTTGATACTAACAAGACTGAATCACCCTTTCTATTTCAAATTATCACAATAAATCAAAGACTAAAAATCTTACTAATAATGCTAATTCCAAACTATTGCTTACTAGCCGTTAAAACATCTGCATTATATAAGACTACTTAAATATTCTTCAGCTGTCATAATTGGAATTGTAGCATTCTTAAAATCTTTTCCGTTTCTAGTTATAATTATTGAGCAGTTAGATTGTAAAGCGGTAAAATATTGAACAGCATCCTCAAAATCTTTAAAATTCGAATTCAACGCTTTCTCAATTGTTTCTTCAGTAACTTCACAGACCTCACAGATTATTTTAAACTTTCGAAGTTTATTCAGAACAGATTCGGAACTTTCGTATTTATTCAAAACATAATCTATTGTCGTGAAAGAAAGAGGCGAGACAATTATAGCAAGTTTTTTTTGATCTGCCAAAGTAGCAACTTTAGCAATAGCATCATAAAAAGGAACTCTTTCTCCCAACAAATCTAATATTACGTTAGTATCTAAAAAAATTCTGCTCATTTGTATTTTTGTTCTAAATAATCAGCACGATCTTTTTTATAATCATAATCAGCTGGAATTTCAATTCCCGAAGAAAGACTTTTTACAAAAGGTGAAATTTGTATGTCATTATTTTCTTTATCAGAAGTCAAAGAATTAAGGTAATTTTCAACAATTCGAGATAAGCTTATTTTTTTTTCAGAGGCATAATGTTTAGCTTTTTCAATTATTTCTTGGTCAAGCTTTAATGTGAGTTTAGTATCCATAGCAGAAAAAATTTATACGTACAAATATATAAATTTAAGACGGAAAAAATATGGGTTTCTATTTTTTTCGATTGCTGCTTAAATCTATATATACGATGTAGAATCGTCTAATTATTCTTTTATAATTTTATGAATTAAATTACAATTTTAACTCTGCTAAGTCTACTCTACTTAAAAAGACTTAAAACACGCTCAAAATCATCAGATTTAATTCCTAGTTTTTGAAAGGTTTCGAAATCTACTTTGGTCTTTTCAACCCAACTCAAACTGTCAGTGACATTTTGATTTTGGTATTTTTTGTAAATCGCTTTGGCAGATTTGTAGTTGTCGTTTAATAAATAAGCGTGGGCTAAATTCAACTTAATCAACAACTCGGTATCGTCTAAGCGCTCGCCGTCTTGCAAAAATTTAATGGCTTTACCGTATTGCTTAGTCAACAAATAACTGGTTCCAATGGCGTTATAGTCTTGCACTTTGCCTTTGCCATCATTGATAATCATTTTTAGTTTGGTGATGGCTTCGCCGTGTTTCCCTTGTTTGGCTAATAGGCTCGCCTGCCTTCTTGCGTCTGCATAGGTTGTATTAGACACGCTAGATTCACCAAAACAACTGTTGCCAAAATCTTTGTAGGCTTTGTTACGTTCTTCTTTTAATAGCTTTTGAAACTCGTTGTAGGTGTATTTGTTTTGAATTTTGTCTAAAACACAAACACAAAAGTCGTCCGAATTGGTCATTTTTTGAGCCATTGTGGAGGTTTTGCATTGCTCGATAATGTTTTTTCGGTTGCTTGCGCTCCAGCCGCGGCTCAATTTATAATCAACCCAAGGCACAACCTCTAAGACTATTTTTTGCTTCATAATCCAATTCTTGCTTTCGAAACCAAACCAAATGGCATTGGATTGCAAGCAAGTTGATTTGTCTGTCGATAAGCGTTTGGCATCTTTACTCAAAGGGGTTTCTTGTAAGAAGCAAGCCTCTGTGGTACTACCCGTTTTTTGATAGGTTGTTGCAGCAGCATTTGAAGAAAATATAGCGTATTGGCATTTATCATCGCCAGAGATTTTAGACAAGATAAACACTGCACCTGCAGAACCTTGACTAATTCCAGTAGGGTCTGGAATGGATTTTAGTACCGAAACCAAACTTCCCGCCATTTGTTGGTTTTCGTCTAGTAAAGTAATGCGATACACGACTTCAGTAGTTCCAGTAGGTAAGTCTTCTGTTTTGATGATAATTCGGTCTCTTGCGGAAACGATAATTTCTTTGGAAGTTGCTCTTTCTTTGTCCCAATAGCCCGTTTTTTGAGCTAGAAGTGATGGAGAACAACAAAGTACTGCAAAAAGTAAAAGGAATGTTTTTTTAATCATAATTAAAATATAAAAACAAA
>OBMA010001978.1_pt1 | contig 12209 bp, 12 predicted proteins | sample 1539141 | NCBI WGS metagenome assembly OBMA01 (sample SAMEA3991484, study PRJEB22521) | metagenome | biome: anthropogenic terrestrial biome; feature: sewage plant; material: raw primary sludge | place: Sweden | collected 2012-09-26 | reverse complement strand
ATTTAGTTCCTGTATGGAATTTCTCTTTTGGTGGTGAAAAACAAAGAGGTCAAGAATCTCAACCAATTATCAAAGATGGTGTTATGTATGTAACAGCTTCTTATTCAAGAGTTTTTGCTATTGATATAGCATCAGGTGAAGAAATTTGGCAGTATGATGCAAAACTTCCGGATGCAATTTTACCTTGTTGTGACGTAATTAACAGAGGTGTTGCTATTTATGATAATTTAGTAATTTTTGGAACACTTGATGCAAAATTAGTTGCACTTGATAGAAAAACTGGAAAAGTTGTTTGGAAAAAAACTATTGGTGAATACAAAGATGGTTATTCAATAACAGCAGCTCCACTAATTGTTAAAGATTTAGTAATTACAGGTGTTGCAGGTGGTGAGTTTGGAATTGTTGGAAAAGTTGAAGCAAGAAACCCAAAAACTGGGGAAGTTGTATGGACAAGACCAACTGTTGAAGGACATATGGGTTATTTAAACGGTGCTGAAAATGGAATTACTGGTGAACAAGCTGGTAAAACTTGGCCTGGAGATTTATGGAAATCAGGAGGAGCAGCAACTTGGCTTGGTGGAACTTATGACCCTGATACAAATCTTATTTTTATGGGAACTGGAAATCCAGCACCTTGGAATTCACATTTAAGACCAGGTGATAACTTATATTCATCTTCAAGATTAGCAATTAATCCTGAAACTGGAAAAATCGTTTGGCATTTCCAAACAACTCCACATGATGGTTGGGATTTCGATGGTGTTAATGAGTTAGTTTCATTTGATTATAAAGATAAAGATGGAAAAGTACAAAAACTAGCAGCAACTGCTGATAGAAATGGATTCTTCTACGTATTAGATAGAACAAATGGTAAATTTATAACTGCAAATCCATTTGTTTCAAATATTACTTGGGCAAAAGGAATTGATAAAAACGGTAAACCTATCTTAAATGAAGAGGGAAGACCTGGAAATCCTGGAACTGAATCTAAAGGTAAATCAGTATTTTCTGTACCTTCATTCTTAGGTGGGAAAAACTGGATGCCAATGGCTTACTCACAAAATACAAAAATGTTCTATGTTCCATCTAATGAGTGGGGAATGGATATTTGGAATCAACCAGTTGAATATAAAAAAGGTGCTGCATATTTAGGAGCTGGATTTACTATTAAACCAATTTTTGAAGACCATATTGGTTCACTAAAAGCTATTGATCCATTAACTGGAAAAGTTAAATGGAATTATAAAAACCAATCACCATTATGGGGAGGAGTTTTAACAACAGCTGGAGGACTTGTATTTACAGGAACACCTGAGGGTAAATTATTAGCATTTGATGATGAAACAGGTGAAATTTTATATAAATTTAATGTTGGTTCTGGAATCGTAGGTTCTCCTGTTACTTGGGAACAAGATGGTGATCAATATATCGCAATCGTTTCTGGTTGGGGTGGAGCTGTTCCTTTATGGGGTGGTGAAGTTGCAAAACAAATCAAAGAGATTAATCAAGGTGGAACTGTTCACGTATTTAAACTACATAAATCAAAATAGATTAATGTAAATTCTTTGAAAGGAGGCTCAATATTATGAAATGGGAAAAACCGATGTTCGTTGATAATAGATTTGGATTTGAAGTGACAATGTATATTTGTCATGAATAATAAATAAAGATTAAGGAGATAGATTAAATTATTTTAATCTATCTTTTTTTTATGCAAAAAATTCTTCATAATATAAATTTAATTTAATTAACTGCAAGGAAATAAAAATGAATTATACAATATATCTTTCAGGTGAGATTCACTCTTCATGGAGAGGTGAAATAATAGATGCTTGTAAAAAATTAAATTTACCAATTACTTTTTTATCTGCAATTGATGATCATGATGCATCAGATAATGCAGGAGATGTTTTAGGTATAGAAGAAAAACAGTTTTGGAAAGATCATAAAAGTGCAAAAATAAATGTTCTTAGAACAAGAACAATGATTGAAAAAGCAGATATTGTGATTATTAGATTTGGTGATAAATATAAACAATGGAATGTAGCTTTTGATGCTGGAATTTGCACAGCATTAAATAAACCATATATTACTCTTCACTCAGAAGAATTAATTCATCCATTAAAAGAAGTCGATGCTGCATCACTTGCATGGACTACAAATACTTCTCAAATAGTTCAGATTTTGGAATATACAACTAGAAAGTAAGCTTAGGTTTAATATTAAAATAAGGCTCTTTGTTTAATTCATATGCTAAATAAATATGATCTAACATTGTCCATAAAACATCTAATTTAAATTGTAAAATCCCAAAAGCTTTTTGTTGTAACTCATAAGTATTAAAATAGTTTAATACAATATCTAAAGCATGAATATTATCTTTAGGTGTATCTAATAATCTTTTTTTAAAATATGATAAAGCATTTTCATCTATCCATGGATATAACAAAGGCCAAGTATCAAGTCTTAGTTTATGAATTTTTAGAGCAAACATCTCACTCAAAGATGACATGGCAGCTTCTTCCCACTTCGCATTTCTAGTATAATTTACATATGCATCAATTGCAAATTTAACACCTGGAAGAACATATTTATGTGAAATTAAATCTTCTTTTTTTAAGCCAACTGCAACACCTAAATTTATCCAAGCTTCTAAGGCACCATTTGGTTTTATATGAGTATTTACCCTTTGAATCCATAATCTTCGATGTTCTATTGGAGGATTATTTGCAATGATAGCCATATCTTTTATGGGAATCATACATTGATAATAAAATCTATTTATAATCCATCCTTGCATTTGTTTTTTTGTAAATTCACCACGATTCATTTTTTGTTGAAAGGGGTGATGAATATGATACATGTTTTCCATCTTTCTTAATTCTAATTCGAAATCTTTTTTTGAATAAATTTCTTTCATTATTTGCTCCATTAAAATTATTTATTTAATCTTACTAGAAATATATAGCTTGTATATAGCTATATTTAAGCTATATATTTCTAGTAAGATTTGTCAAATTAGTTAAATGGAGCTTAAAATGATTGAATTATCAACAAATATTAGTAATTATGAACAATTGATTTCTACGGATTTAACGGCATATGATGCCATATATTTGGGGGATGTAACCTGTCCTTTGTACCCTAATAACTTTTGTTCCGATACTAAAGATTTAGAAAATGCAATTATATTTTTGAAAAATCTAAATAAAAAATGTTATTTAAGACTATATGCAGTTCCTGAGAATAAAGATATGCAATGGATGAGAAAGCTTATACAAAGGGCTATAGAGCTTAAAGTTGATGCATTTGAAGTACATAATTTAGGTGTTCTTCTTATTTTAAAAGAATTTAAAAATATAATACCAATTCACTTTGGGGTGTTTGGTAACATTTATACAATAGAAACAATTAAAGTGTTACAAAATTATGGTGTTACAAGAGTTCAACCAAGTCCAGAATTAAGTATTGAAGAATCAATCTTCATAAAAGATGAAACACCAATAGCTACAGTATTTGCAGTTCATGGCAAAATTCCCCTTGTTGCTTCTGAAACATGTTTCATAATGGAACAAAATGGTAATGATGAGAGTAATTGTGGTTTTGCTTGTAGTAAAGACCATTGGCTAACACGTCAACAAGGTGAATGGTCTATGAAAGATACAGGAAGAATGACATTAAGTGGTAAAGATTTATGTATGGTTGAGCATATTGAAGAATTATTATCAAAAGGTGTAAAAAACTTTTATATTCAAAGTCATGGAGAAAGTAGTGAATTTATAGAAACAACTGGAAAAATTTACAAAGATGTAATAAATAAATCTTTAAATAACGAAAAAATTTCATATGAAACTCCTCTGGAAACTTTATCTTCACTCGCTCATGAAGGATTATGTAATGGATATTATTTTGGTTTAACAGGACAACAATATCATGGGAGAAAAGTAAATGACTGAGATATTAGCTCCAGCTGGAAGCCTTGAAATGGCTATTGCTGCATTAGATGCAGGTGCTGACGCTGTTTATGCTGGTCCAAAAGGTTGGAGTAGAAGACCTATGGAATCAGAAGTAACAGAAGAAGAAATTGAACAAATGATTCTTTATGCAAATAAACTTAATAAAAAGGTAAAAATTGTTGTAAATACTTATCCAGCTCCTTTTGAAATGCCTTTATTTATAAAAAAAGTTACAAAATTCTATGAATTGGGAGCTTCTGGTTTTATTGCAACAGATGTGGGTGTTGTAAAACTTTTAAGAGATAGATTTCCAGATACTCAAATTCATATAAGTATTGGAGCTGGTGTATCAAATGCTTTAGATGTTAAATTTTTTGAAGATATTGGTGCAGATGTTATTGTTTTACCTTTTAGATGGAATATTGAGGAGTTTAAAGAAATCCAAAAAATCTCAGATATTACCTTGGAAGCATTTTTATACAATACTGTTAAAACGGGAAAAATTTGTCCAGGAAATTGTATTATGAGTTCATTTTTCCAATATAGAGATTGGTTTGAAGAGGAAGAAAAAACTAATGAACATGGTAGTGCAAATAGAGGAAGTAAAGAGTGTTATCGTATTTGCCAAGTACCGTGGGAAATAAATAATAATGCAGATAAATCAAAATCTATTTTAAAACAAGATACAAATTTAATCCAAGAACAATTAGTTGATTTTGTTAAATGTGGTGTTAAAGTTTTTAAAATTTCTGGTCGAGAAAGACCAATAGAAATGATTTGTAAAGTAATCAAATTTTATAAAAAAGTAATTAAAGAATTAGAAGATGGAATAATTTCTAGTTTAGAAAATTATAAAGAAGAACTAGAAGATTTAAGAGCCCAATGGAATAACCAAAAACATAAAAGAGTTGCAGTTTTAATGAATAAAGCAAAGTCTTATAATAAAATGCAGAAAGAAGAACTCCTATGAAAAAAATTGATTTAACGATGAATGAAAAAATAAATGATGAAATAAAAGCGCCTTTATGGATGCTATTAGAGCTAACACATAAATGTCCATTAGAGTGTCCTTATTGTTATAATCAACTTGATTTTGCAAAAATTGATGACAAAATGAAAAAAGAAGATTGGTTACGAGTAATAGAAGAAGCCAGAGAAATGGGTGTTGTTCAAATTGGTTTTTCAGGTGGAGAGCCTCTTTTAAATAAAGATTTACCAGAACTTATAAAAAAAGCAAGTGGTTTGGGATTTTATACAAATCTAATAACTTCAGGAGTTGGTGCTGAAGAGGGGCTTGTTAAAAAATTAAAAGAAGCTGGACTTAAAAATGTTCAAATTGGTATTCAATCAAGTGAAAAAGAAATAATGACTTTATTAACAAATAATAAAACTGCCTATGAACAAAAAATAAAATTTGCAAAAGAAGTAAAAGAAGCTGGGATGCAAATTGTTATTAATGCAACAATTCATAAATTAAATATAGACCATGTTGATAAAATAATTGAATTTGCTCATAATCTTGGTGCTGAATATTTAGAAATTGCTAATGTTCAATATTATGGTTGGGCATTAGAAAATATCGATAAACTTCTTCCATCAAAAGAGCAAATAACAGAAGCTAAAAGAGTAACAAATATTTATAGAGATAACAAAGAAAATAAAATGAAAGTTTTTTTTGTGGTTCCTGATTATCATGAAGTTAGACCAAAAGCATGTATGAATGGATGGGGAAGTACTTTTTTAACTATTAATCCAGAAGGTGATGCACTTCCTTGTAATATGGCAAATACCTTACCTCTTAAATTTCCAAATGTGAAAAATTTTTCCTTACAAGATATTTGGAATAGATCAAATTCATTTAACTATTTCAGAGGTGATGAATGGATGAGTGAACCTTGCAGAACATGTCCTGAAAAGGAAAAAGATTTTGGAGGATGTCGATGTCAAGCCTTTGCTTTGACAAATGATATGAGTGCTACTGATCCAGTTTGTGAAAAATCTCCTCATCATGATATTGTAACAAATACAGTAAAAAAAGCTATGGAAACATCAAGTGATGGATTAGTTTATAGAAATAGAAATAATTCTATGAATTTTATTAAAGCAAAACAATGAAAACAGCTAAATATATTTGGATGGATGGTAGCTTTTTAAAGTGGCAAGATGCAAATATTCATATAACTTCACATACTCTTCATTATGGAAATGGTGTTTTTGAAGGAATCAGAGCTTATAAAACACAAAATGGTTTGGCAATTTTTAAACTTAAAAAACATATTAAAAGGTTATTAGATTCAGCAAAAATCACAATGATTAATGTTCCTTTTTCATATGAAGAAATTGAAAAAGCTATTATTGAACTTCTTGAAAAAAATGAATTTGAAAATAATACTTATATAAGACCAATTATTTATTATAGCGATGGAAATCTAGGAATATTGCCAAGTGAATGCAAATCTAAACTTGCAATTATTGCTTGGGAATGGAGCAGTCCAATTGAAAAAGATGGTTTGAAAAAAGGTATCAGAGCTAAAATCTCATCTTTTAGAAGAAATTCAGCTAACTCAACAATGTCAAAAGCAAAAGCTGTATCAAACTATTTAAATTCTCAAATGTCAAAACAAGAAGCACTTGATTGTGGATACGATGTAGCTCTTCTTTTGGATGATAATGGTTTTGTTGCAGAAGCTAGTGGGGAATGTTTTTTTATGGTAAGAAATAAAGTTCTAATTTCTCCTTTTAACGACAATTCCCTTGAATCTATAACTCAAAAAGCAGTTATAAAATTAGCAAAAGAAATGGGAATAAAAGTTAAAAGAAGAAATATAACAAGAGATGAAATTTATATATGTGATGAAGCATTTTCAACGGGAACAGCTGCTGAAATAACGCCATTTTATGAAATTGATAATAGAATTATTAATAATTCAGAAAGTGGAAAAATAACAAAAAAATTACAAAAAGCATATTTTGATTTAGTTTATGGAAATAGCAAAAAAAGTAATAAATATTTAACATATATCTCTCAAAAGGAAAAATAATGGAAATCTTAGCACCTGCAGGTAATTTAGAAATGGCATACGCAGCAATTGATGCTGGAGCTGATGCTATTTATGTTGGTCCAACTGGTTGGAGTCGAAGAACAAATGATTCAGAAGCTAGTGATGAAGATATACAACTGATGATTGATTATGCAAAAGAAAAGGGTTCAGAAGTACGAATTGTTGTTAATACATTTCCCTCGCCAATTGAAATGAAAGCATATTTAAAAAAAATAAGTAAATATCATGAAATGGGAGCTCATGGTTATATAGCTTCTGATATTGGGGTATTGAAATATTTAAAAGATAATTTTCCAAGTAGCAGAATTCATGTGAGTGTTGGAAGTGGTATTACAAATGCACTTGATGTTAAATTTTATGAAGAATTAGGATCTGATTTAATCGTACTTCCATATAGATGGGATGATAAAGATTTTCAAGAAGCACAAAAAGTATCAAAAATAGGGCTTGAAACATTTTTTTATGAAACAACACAAACAGGGAAACTCTGCCCAGGAAATTGTATTATGAGTTCATATTTGAGTTATCGTGAATCAAATGAAAAAGAAGAAGCTAAAAATAAAAATGCAAGTGCAAATAGAGGAAGTAAAGAGTGTTATAGAGTTTGTCAAGCAGCATGGGATTTAAATAGTGATGGGAAAGAGAGCAAAAAAGCTAAATTAAAACATGATGCAAATCTTATGTTAAAACAATTACCTTATTTTATGAAAATAAATACTGAAGTTTTCAAAATATCAGGTAGAGAAAAACCTGTGGATTTAATCCATGATTTAGTTAAGTTTTATAGAAAAATAATTGATATTTTGAAAATTGATATAAATACTGACCTTTCTATATATGAAGAAGAGATGGAAGTATTGGGATCTAGATGGAAAAATCAAAAAAGAAAAAGATTAGGTACTTTAATTAATAGCACAAAAGAAGAAAGTATTAAAGTAGGATAATGAAATATTTAATCAATGAACTAAATGATAATCATCCAATAAAAATTTATTTAAAAGAAAATATTTTAATAAAAGATTTTTTAGAAAAACTTAAAAATATTAGTATTCATGATGATTTTGAAATGTTTTTTAGCATTTTTAATAATTTATGTGAAATTGAAAAACACTATGTAAGAAAAGAAAATCAACTTTTTCCTTTTATAGAAAAATATGGATGGAATACTACAACACAATATATGTGGACTTTTCATGACCAAATAAGAGAAGAATTAAAAGAAATAAGAATAAAAATAGAAAAAAAAGATTTTGAGGATATAACTTTTAGTATCAAAGATTTAATTGATAACATAAATCATATGATTTTATTAGAGGAAACTACACTTTTCCCAAATGCTATAAATGCTTTAAGTAGTGAAGATTGGGATGAAATAAGTATAGGTGATAAAGAAGTTGGATATATGATGGATGTTGAATATATTCATCCAAAAGATGATAAAAAAAGAAGAAAGATTGATTTAGCTACTGATGCTATATATTTTGAAGAAGGATATTTAACTCCAAATCAAATAAATCTTATATTTAAACATTTACCACTTGATATAACTTATGTGGATGAAAATGATAAAGTAATTTTTTATAATAATGGTGATGATAGAATTTTCCCAAGAAGTCCTGGAATAATTGGAAGAGAAGTTAAATTCTGTCATCCACCTAAAAGTGTTGATAATGTTCTTAAAATATTAGAAGAGTTTAAACAAGGTTCAAAAGATAATGCTGAGTTTTGGATAAATTTTAAAGATAGTTTTATCCATATAAGATTTTTTGCCATTAGAGATAAAAATAAAAATTACAAAGGAGTAATGGAAATCACTCAAAATGTAAGTGATATAAAAGCTTTAGAAGGAGAAAGAAGGATTTTAGATTGGCAGAACTAATAAAAATTCATAAACTAGACAGCTAAACTTACGCTATTTTTCTTTTGTATACTTCTTTTAAGACAAATTTGAAATTTATTGTATTAGGAAAATTATGAAAATAGAAGTATTAGGTTCAAGCGCTGGTGGTGGACTCCCTCAATTTAATTGTAATTGCCATAACTGTAAAGGTTATAGAGAGGGCAAAACTACAATTAAAAGAAGAACCCAAAGTTCTATTACCATAAGTGAAGATGGACAAAATTGGGTTTTATTTAATACTTCACCTGATATTTTAGAGCAAATTCATAATTCACCTTTTTTACATCCCAAAGAAAGAAGAGAGACAAAAATAAAAGCAATAGTTTTTATTGATGCTCAAATTGACCATACGACAGGACTTTTGATGCTTCGTGAGGGATGCCCTCATCCTGTTTATTGTACAAAAGAAGTTCATGAAGAACTTAATACTTCTTTTCCATTATTTAAAATGCTTCAACATTGGGATGGTGGCGGAACTATTTATAATGAAATAGTTTTAAATAAACCTTTTGAAATTCCAGTTATGCCAAACCATGAGTTTTATGCAATGCCACTTATTTCAAATGCACCTCCATATTCTAAATACAGAGATAAACCAAGAGATGGGGATAATATTGGAGTTGTTGTTGTAAATAAAGAAACAGGAAAAAGACTTTTTTATCTTCCAGGACTTGGAGTATTACAAAAACATATAATAGAAGAGATGGGAAGAGCTGATGTTTTATTGGTTGATGGAACTGTTTGGACAAATGACGAGATGATAAAGAATGGTTTTTCATCAAAACTTGGAACTGATATGGGACATTTACCTTTAAGTGATGAAGGTGGATTAATTGAGCTTTTAGATAAGTTAGCACATCCACGAAAAATATTAATACATATAAATAATACAAATCCTATTTTAGATGAATCAACACCTGAATATAAAGAACTTATATCTCATGGTATTGAAATAGCTTACGATGGTATGAGTATAGAAATTTAAAGAAAAAAATTATTTAATTATAGGAGAGAAAAATGCAAGAAGTTTATAGTAAAGAAGAATTTGAAACAAAACTAAGAGATATGGGAAAAATGTATCATATCCATCATCCTTTTCATATAAGAATGTATGAAGGTACTTGTACAAAAGAGGAGATTCAAGGTTGGGTTGCAAATAGATTTTATTATCAATGTATGATTCCTATAAAAGATGCGGCTATTATGTCAAATTGTGATAGTTTGGTTGATAGAAGAAAATGGATAGATAGAATAACAGACCATGATAGTGTTGGTGGTGGAATTGAAGCTTGGCTAGAATTAGGTGAAGCTGTTGGACTTAAAAAAGAGGATTTAATAAGCCATAAATTTTTATTACCATCAGTAAAATTTGCCGTTGATGCTTATGTGAATTTTGCAAGACAAAGACCATGGAAAGAAGCTGCAATGTCATCTTTAACAGAGATGTTTGCACCACAAATTCATCAACAAAGATTATCAACTTGGCCTGATAATTATCCTTGGATTGAGCAAAAAGGTTTAAGATATTTCCAAAAAAGATTAAGTGAAGCAAGAAGAGATGTTCAACATGGTTTGGCTATTACCCTTGAAGAGTTTAATACAAGAGAACTTCAAGAAAAAGCTTTCTCTATTTTACAATTTAAGCTAGATATTTTATGGACAATTTGTGATGCTTTATATTTAGCATACGAATTAAAAAGACCTCCATATTTCAATTGTAAGTGAATAAAATGAAAAATTTAAATAAAATAATAAAAATAAACCCAAATTTCCAGTTTCAATGGGAAGAAAAACAAAATTGTTATGTGTTGTTATATCCAGAGGGAATGGTTCAATTAAATCAAAGTGCAGGGGAAATTCTAGCTCTTTGTGATGGAAATAATAATATAGAAGATATAAATAAGATTTTATGTAAGAAATTTGAATTAGAAGATTTAACACAAGATATAAAAAGTTTTTTAGAAGAAGCAAAAAATAGAAATTGGATACGTTATGAATAATGAAATAAAACCACCGTTATGGATTCTTTTAGAATTAACACATAAATGTCCATTAGAGTGTGCATATTGTTATAACCAACTTGATTTTGCAAAAACAAAAGATGCAATGACTAAAGAAGATTGGTTTAGAGTGATGGAACAAGCAAGAGAAATGGGTGCTGTTCAACTAGGAATTAGTGGAGGGGAGCCTTTATTAAATAAAGATGTGGTTGAAATTGTTCAAAAAGCAAACTATCTAAAATTTTATACAAACTTAATAACTTCTGGAGTGGGAGCGCCTAAAGGAATAGTTGCAAAATTAAAAGAAGCTGGACTTAAAACAGTACAACTTGGAATTCAATCTCATGATAGAGATACAATGACTTTAATTACAAATAATAAAAATTCATTTGATGAAAAAATGGCTTTTGCAAAAGAAGTAAAAGAAGCTGGACTTCAATTGATTATTAATACTTGTATTACAAGACAAAATATCCATCAAGTAGGAGAAATAATAGAACTTGCTGAAAAATTAGGAGCAAATTATTTAGAGATTGCAAATATTCAATATTATGGTTGGGCATTAAAAAATATAAATGCACTTTTACCATCTCAAGAACAAATTACAGAAGCTAGAAGAGTTACAAATTACTATAGAGAAAAAAGAAAAGATATGAAAGTGTTTTTTGTTGTTCCTGATTATTTCGCAACTCGTCCAAAAGCTTGTATGAATGGCTGGGGAACTACATTTTTAACAATAAATCCAGATGGTGTAGCACTTCCTTGTAATACAGCAAATACACTTCCTCTCACTTTTCCAAATGTAAAAGAGTTTTCAATAGAGCAAATTTGGAATGAATCATCAGCTTTTAATTATTTCAGAGGTGATAGTTGGATGAAAGACCCTTGTAGAACTTGTGATGAAAAAGAAAAAGATTTCGGAGGATGCCGATGTCAAGCCTTCGCACTTACAGGTGATATGAATGCTGCTGATCCTGTTTGTATAAAATCTCCAAATCATGGAGTTATAAATAAAAAAATTGAAGATAGTGTAATTTGTGCAGATGATAAAATAATTTATAGAAACAGATTAAATTCTTTAACTTTTATATAAAATATATAAAAATAAGTGTTAAAAGAAAAAGAGTAATTAGTTCATTAGTTTAGCTTCTATTTTGTATCCCTTTTTATTAAATAATTTTAAAATTAAATAAATAACTTTTTATAGTATTTAATTATCTATAATTTAAATTAAATATAGTATTATTTAATAAAAAATAAGAGTAATAATAAAAAAGGTAACAATGAAAAA
>OBMA010001976.1_pt1 | contig 12215 bp, 8 predicted proteins | sample 1539141 | NCBI WGS metagenome assembly OBMA01 (sample SAMEA3991484, study PRJEB22521) | metagenome | biome: anthropogenic terrestrial biome; feature: sewage plant; material: raw primary sludge | place: Sweden | collected 2012-09-26 | reverse complement strand
CGCCGTCCGTGCTGTCCATCCCCGCCCTGAAGGGCGAGGTTTTACGCGCAACTGATAAAAGACTGGTCAATTTTGAGCGCATCCACCGGCAGAGAGCTCAGGTAGGCCAGCGAAGAATAGCCCGTGCCAAAATCATCCATCGTCAGCGGATGCCCCGCCGCGTACCGGCTTCCCATCGCCCCTCACGGTTTGCAGCAGCGCGTGTGACGGCACTCGCCCACCGCCAAGCCCCCACGGGTTTTACGCTACAATCCGCCGGTCTGATTTTCTCTGAACGGCTCGCATGTCCGCCCCCCCAGTTCCCAACAGCATGACCCTCTACAAACGACTCCTTGGCTATCTCAAACCTTACTGGCAACGCTTTGCGATTTCTTTGGTCGCGCTGGCCATTGCGGCGGCCACCGAGCCTGCGTTTGCACGGCTGATGAAGCCGCTGGTCGATGGCGGCTTTGTGGCGCGGGACGGCTGGAGCATGATTTGGACCCCGATGGCCATCGTCGGGCTGTTCTTGCTGCGGGGCATCACCAGCTTTATCAACGACTACACCACCACTGCGCTGGCGGGGCAGGTTGTCATGACCCTGCGCCAAGAAATGTTCGATAAGCTGCTCCGCTTGCCGATTGGCTACTACAACGACAACGCTTCGGGACGGGTGCTGTCGCGCATTACCAACGATGTGAATCAAGTGACCGATGCCGGCTTCAATATCATCACCGTGGTGGTCAAAGACGGCGTGACCATCATCGGTTTGCTCGCCCTGCTGTTTTACACCGACTGGCAGCTCACCTTGATTTGCCTGACCATGATTCCGGTGGTCGGCACCAGCATCCGCTTTGTGGGCCGACGGCTGCGCACCCTGTCACGGCAAAACCAAGCCACGCTGGGGCAGCTGACCCAAGTGGTCGGCGAAACCATCGACTGCCAACGGGTCGTCAAGGTTTACGGCGGCGAAGCCTACGAAGCCGCGCGGTTTTTTGAGGCCGCCAATCAGCTGCGCCAAAACGCGGTCAAACAAGCTGCCACCACTTCTTCCAATACCGGTGTCACCCAGCTGATTATCTCGGTGGCCTTGGCGTTTATCATCTACTTTGCCAGCCTACGCGCCAGTCACAACCAGTTTACGGCGGGGGACTTTATGTCCTTTTTGACCGCCATGATTATGTTGTTTGCCCCAGTGAAACGGCTGACCAGCGTCAACCAGTCGCTGCAAAAAGGGCTGGCCGCCGCCGAGAGCGTCTTTGGCTTTTTGGACGAAGCCGCCGAAACCGACCACGGCAGCCACGCCCTGCCCCACGCCACCGGCAAAATCGACTTTATTGGCGTGGATTTCCGCTATCCCCACGCCGAGCGTGACGCGCTGTCTGCCCTGAATCTCAGCATTGCAGCGGGCGAAACGCTGGCCTTGGTCGGCAGCTCCGGCAGCGGCAAAACCACCCTAGTGAACCTGATTCCCCGCTTCTACAACCCCAGCGCGGGCGAGATTCGGGTGGATGATGTGCCGCTGTCTGCCCTCAAACTCACCACCTTGCGCCAGCATATTTCGATGGTCAGCCAAGACGTGACCCTGTTTAACGACACCGTGGCCGCCAATATCGCCTACGGTCAAGCAGCCACCCTACCGCGCGAAACCATTATCGAAGCCGCCCGCGCCGCCCACGCCCTCGAATTTATCGAAGCCATGCCGCAGGGCTTTGACACCCTGATTGGCGAAAACGGCGTGCGGCTGTCCGGCGGGCAGCGTCAACGGCTGGCCATTGCCCGCGCCCTGCTGAAAAACGCCCCCATCCTGATTTTGGATGAGGCTACCAGCGCGCTCGACACCCAGTCCGAACGCTTGGTGCAAGCGGCACTGGACCGGCTGATGCAAAACCGCACCACGCTGGTGATTGCCCATCGCCTGTCCACCATCGAAAACGCCGACCGCATTGTGGTCATGCACCAAGGCCGCATCGCCGAGGTCGGCACCCACGCCGAACTCCTCGCCCACAAGGGGCATTACGCCACCCTGCACCAGCTGCAATTTAAAGAGCCTGGCCATGCTTAAGCATTTAAAAAACCGCCACACATGGGTGCTACTCTGCCTGCCGCTGATTGTGTTGGTCTGGTTTTTGCCCCACACCAACAGCGTGCGCTACGGCGGCCTCACCGCCTTGGCCTTGCTGTGCCTGACCGCGCCAGACATCCGGCAGCGGGTTAAGGCCATTTTGGGGTCGGCGCCGCTGTGGGTGCTGTGGGCCTTGACCCTGTGGCTGCTGATACAGCTTGGCCTGTTTGCGTGGTTTCCTGCCGAAACATGGCACGAGCTGCGCGGGCAGTGGTTTAAAAAAATCGCCTTCTTTGTGGCAGGGGTGAGCTTGGCCAGCCTCGCCACCACGGCCCCTTCGGCCCCTCCGCTACGCCACCCGTTTGCCGCCCTCACCGCCCTGTTTTACGGGCTGACGCTGATGATGACCATTCAGGTGGTTGAGTACGGCTATTGGCTACTAAACGGCATCAGCCCCTTGATGCGGGTTGGGCTGTTTGGGCAAAAAAACGAGCTGTCGTATATCGCCAATATCTTGTTCGCGCTGGGCGTGGCAGAGGGCGTGGCACGGCACTTTGGCGCGAAAAGCGTGCTGAATCTCTCCGCCAAAACCTTGGCCTTTGCCTGCTTGATGGCCGCCAGTGTGGCCTTGCTGTCTGGCGCACGAAACGGCGTAATTGGCATGATTTTGGTGTTTGGCTCCAGTGCGGTGCTGACCGTCTTTTTGCGTCGCCATTCCTCGGTGTCGTCTTGGCGATGGCTGCTGGTGGGCGGGGCGCTGTCGGTGGGCTTGGCCGTGGCTTCGTGGCAGCTCGACCCGCGCTGGGCGCGGTTTGCCGAGACACTTCCCCACGCGCTGCATTCCGCCGACCACCCGAGCTGGCTGGACGAAGCCCGCTACCCCTTTCCCCTGCTCAAAGACGGCAAGCCGGTCGAAATCTCGGCCTATGAGCGCGTCGCCTTTATGACCGAGGGGCTAAAGTTCAGCGCAACCCACCCCGCCGGCATCGGCTTTACCCGCAAGGCGTTTTCGCACGCGATGGAAGCCACCTTTGGCCAGCCTTCTCGCCATGCCCATAGCGGCGTGGTCGAATGGCTCATCGGCATGGGCTGGTTGGGCATGGCCTTGTGGATGGTGTTTTTAGGCTTGCTGTTCCGGCAGGGCTTTGGCCATTTTTTGCGCTACCGCAGTGCTTTGGGTCTGCTACTGGCCTTTGTCGTCGCGGGGTTTTTTGGGCGGATGTTTATCGAAATTGTGACCCGCGATTTGGCGTTTGAGCTGTTTATGCTGGTGCTGGGGATTTTGGTCGCCAGTGTGCGCCAAGCCCGTGAGCAGGCTGTCTTGGCTGACCCCTCGTTCGCTGGACGTTGACCCGTTCTCAGCTTACCCCCCCACAAGGATGTCTTACCCCATGCGTATCGCACACATCGAATCCTCTATGAACTGGGGCGGGCAAGAGCTCCGTATCGTGGAGCAAACCGACTGGCTGAACCAACACGGCCACCCCACTTGGATTATCGCCCGCCCTGATTCCGCCATTCTGCGCGAAGCCCAGCAGCGGGATTTGCCCGTGCTGGCCTTGGATATTCGCGGCTCAGCCAACCCCCGCACCTATGCCGAACTGGCTCAGTTTGTCCGCACCCAGCGCATCGACCTGCTGGACTGCCACGGCAACCGAGATAGCGCGTACGGCGCGGCACTGAAATGGCTGACTGGCTTGCCGGTGGTGCGCTCGCGGCATGTCACCGACCCCGTTCGCAGCAGTGCCCTGCGCAAGCTGGTTTGGCGTACCGGCAACCACGGCATTGTCGTCACCGCCGAGCGCGTCGCCGAGATTCTGGTCGAAGCCGGCTTTGCCCCGCGTGACCGGATTTACGTCGCCGCAGCGGGGGTGGAAATCGACCGCTTTCACCCGCAGCGCGATGGCCAAGCCCTGCGTGCCCAACTCGGCATTCCCGCCCACCATCGGGTGATTGCCAATGTCGGCATGATTCGCCCAGACAAAGGCCAACGCTTTTTTGTCCAAGCCTGCCTTGCGGTACTGGCACAGCATGACGACCTGACTTGCATCCACCTCGGCGAAGCCACGCGCCAAACCGAAGCCTACAAACAAGAGGTCTTGGCCTTGGCGGGCGACGCTATCGCCGAGGGCAAAATCCGCTTTTTGGGCTATCAAACCGATATTGAAAACTGGCTGGCCGTGGCGGATATGGTGGTCATCGCCTCGATTGCCACCGAGGCGCAAACCCGCTTAGTCGCCCAAGCCTTTTTGATGCAAAAAAACGTGGTCGCCACCACCACCGGCGGGCTGCCAGAAATGATTACCCACCGCCAAACAGGGCTGTTGTGTGAGCCGGCCTCGGCCCGTGCGTTGACCGAAGCCATCGACACCTTGCTGACCGACCCCGCGCTTGCCGCCACCCTGCGCGAACAGGCCTACCACCACGCCCAGCAACACATGACCTTTGACCACATGATGACGGGCATGTTGGCCACCTATCAGCACGCCCTGACCCGTGCAGGCCGAAAGGCAGGCTGATGACACGTCCTTTGCGTATCGCCCACCTGATTGATTTGGCCAAAGTGGGCGGGGTCGAAACCTTGTATGCCGACTTTATCCAAGCCCCCCACCCAGACGGCGTGCCGGTGGCGCATTTCACCGTGCTGGACAGCCCGCGCATGGCGGCGCGGTTTGTGCAGCCGGTGCAGCAATTCAGCCAGCAAGTGCTGTCGCCGCGCCAGTGGGGCGGGGTCACGTTGCCCCGCCGTCCACATGGGCTGCGGGCGTACAACCGGCTGCGGCTGCTGCGTAAACTGGCCCCAGATGTGATTGTGGCGTGGAACCAGTTCACCGACTTTCGGCGCGACCCGCTGCCCCTGCCGTGCCCCTTGGTGTATTACGAACACGGCATGAGCTGGTACACGCATTCGCCGCGCCAGCTCAGCGGATTTTTGCCCCATATCGCCGGTGCGATTGCCGCCTCCGAAGCCGCCGCCCAGATGCTGCGGCTTAAACACGGTGTCACCGCCCCGATTGAGGTGTGTCTTAACCCGATTCGGGCCCGTGTCTTGTCTGCCCACGCCACCCCGCGCCAACTTGACCCCGCTGCCCCAATTCGGCTGGGCTGGGCGGGACGGCTGGTGCCGCTGAAAGCCGCCGGTTTGCTGGTCTTGGCGGTGCAGGCACTGCGGGCACGGGGTGTGGCGGCTGAGGCGGTGATTGCCGGCGAAGGCGCAGAGCGGGCCACGGTGGCGCGGCTGATTGCCGACACTGGCATGGGTGAGCACGTCACCTTGGTCGGTTTGGTGGACGACATGGCGGCGTTTTACCGTGGGATAGACCTGTTTATCAGCACCTCGATGCACGAAACCCTGTCGCTGGTCTGCCTAGAGGCGATGGCGCAGGGCGTGCCGGTGATTGCCAGCCAAGTGGATGGCTTCCCCGAGGTGATTCAGCATGGCGTAACCGGCCTGTGCCTGACCCCAACCCTATCGGTGGCGGATTACGCTGCCCTGACCGGTGCGAGTACCGCCTTTGCCCCGCAGGTCTACGACCCCGCCAGCCAGCAGCTGGTGGACACCCATTTGCTGTCACCCGACGCGCTGGCCGATGGGGTGCTTGCCCTGACCCGCCAAGCGTCGGTGTATCAGGCCTACAGCACCGCCGCCCTTGCCGCCGCCCACAACCCCGTGTTTAGCCCTGCGGCGTTTACCGCACGGCTGTATGGGGCGTTGGGGAGGTATGGGGGGGGCTGCGGCGCGGGTTTGAGTCTGTCTAATAATCCGCTCAAAGGCTGCGAGACGCGGGTGAGTCTGCGTTCTCAACCTGCACATCAAGCGGCTTGCATCGCAACTGGCCGCCAATCAATCTGCACTCCACGGAACCCCCTTGTGAAAGTCCCACAATGAAAAAAATCGAAGCCAACGACCCCGCCGCCCAGTCAGCGGACATCGTCACCGACAACCTCTCGCACCTGCAATCGCTGTTTCCCGAGGCGTTTGCCGAAGGCAAGGTGCAGTTTGATGTGCTACGGCAGTTGCTGGGCGGTGCCGTCGATGAGACCGACGAAAAATATGGCCTCAACTGGCACGGCAAGCGTCGGGCACGGCAAATCGCCTTGACCCCGAGCACGGGCACGTTGCGGCCATGCCCCGATGAAAGCGTCGATTGGGACACCACGCAAAACCTGATGATTGAGGGCGACAACCTTGAAGTGTTGAAGCTCTTGCAGAAAAGCTATGCGGGCAAGGTCAAACTGATTTACATCGACCCGCCGTATAACACGGGCAAGGATTTTGTCTATCCCGATAACTTTCGCGACAGCATCGGCAACTATTTGGAGCTGACGGGGCAGGTCGAAGGTGGGGCGAAACTGTCTGCAAATACGGAAACCAGCGGTCGGTTTCACACCGACTGGTTGAATATGATGTATCCGAGGCTAAGGTTAGCAAGAACATTACTCCGCGATGACGGCGTGATATTTATCAGTATTGATGATGACGAGTTCCAGAATCTCAGATTGTTATGCAATGAGATTTATGGCGAGGAAAATATTATCGCAACATTGGTTTGGGAGAAAGGCCGAAAGAATGATGCAAAACTTGTTTCGGTAGGCCATGAATACATGCTTGTCGTGGCTAAGAATAAAGCATATTTCAAGGATGCAAAAATAAAGTGGCGTGAAGCAAAGCCTGGTGCAAAAGAAATACTGGATGAATATATTTCGTTGAGGAAAAAGCACGGTAGCGACAATGCCTTGGTGGAAAATGGCATTCGTCAGTTTTATGAGAGCCTACCTAAAACTCATCCTTCAAAGAAGCATTCGAGATACAACAAAGTAGATGACAAAGGGGTTTGGCGAGATGATAACATGTCTTGGCCAGGCGGGAGCGGACCAACTTTTGATGTGATTCACCCGATAACAAAGCAAGCATGTGCAGTCCCCGACGGAGGCTGGCGATATTCAACACTTGAAAAAATGCAAGAAATGATTGATATGGGGAAGGTGGTATTTCGTGATGACCATACTCAGCCCCCCATACGGAAGACATACTTAGTTGAGGTTGATGATTTAGAAGAAGACGAGTCTGATACTGAAACAGAAGATGATGATGACTTGCCAATCCAAGTGGCAGGAAGTTATTTCTACCGAAGTGCCCTCCAAGCGAGTAATGAACTAACAAAAATATTTGGAAAGAAAGTCTTCAATAATCCGAAGGATAGGGAAGTTATTGCTAGATGGATTTCCTATGTTGGGACCCAGCAAAACGATATTGTTTTGGATTTCTTTGCAGGGTCTGGGACAACAGGTCATGCTGTCCTTGAAATAAATCGTTCTACTGAACAATCATTACGATTTATTTTGGTTCAGTTGCCTGAACCAATAAATCCGAAAGCCAAAGGAAGCAAACCTTCCATTGCATTTTTAGAAAAAATCCAAAGACCACGGAATATTGCGGAACTCACGAAAGAAAGACTTCGCCGAGTTGGCAAAGCAATCAAAAGTGATAACTCTGAGACGATGCAAGACTTGGGTTTCCGTGTCTATAAGTTGGACTCTTCAAACATCCGCGCATGGAATCCTAACCCCGAAAACCTCGCTCAATCGTTGCTCGACCACCACGAGCACATTCTGGACGGCAGAACCGAAGCCGACCTCAGCTATGAACTGCTGTTGAAGCTGGGCCTCGATTTGTGCGTGCCGATGGAAACGCGGACGGTGGCAGGCAAGTCGGTCGAAGCCGTCGGCGGCGGTGTGCTGATGCTGTGCTTGGCCGAAAAACTGGCAGCCGCAGAAGTCGAGGCGGTCGCCGCTGGCATCGTGGCATGGCACAAGGCACTTGCCCCCGCTGGCGATTCGACCGTCGTGTTCCGCGACAGTGCGTTCGACGGCGACGTGGCAAAAACCAACATGGCCGCCATCCTCGCCCAGAACGGCCTCGAAAACGTGCGGAGTGTGTGAGTCTCAGATGAATAAATTAACGCAGCCCTTGCCCGACCAAACGCTGGACAGTTTGCTGGAGATTTTGCGGGGGTTGATTGAGCAAGGTCGACAGCGTGCCTTGCGTGCCGTGGATATGGTGCAAGTGCAAACTTGCTGGGAATTGGGGCGGCACATTGTTGAATTTGAGCAAGGTGGCCAAGCGCGGGCGGATTACGGCAAAAAACTATTGCCTCGCTTGGCGCAGGTGCTGACACAGGACTTTGGCAAAGGGTTTGATGCGTCCAACCTTCGCTACATGCGCTTGTTTTATCAGGCGTTTCCAATTCGTGACGCACTGCGTCACGAATTGAGCTGGACGCACTATCGCTTATTGCTGAGAGTAAGTGACCCGCAAGCTCGACAGTGGTATATGACCGAGGCGGCACGCCAAAATTGGAGTTCGCGTGCGCTAGATAGGCAGATTGATACCTTGTATTTCGAACGAATGTTGCTAAGCCACGACAAAGCCGAGATTGCGGCGGAGGCCTCTGCCCGCATCTCCGACTTGCCTTATGCGCCCCGCGCATTTGTCCGCGACCCCATGATGTTGGAGTTTTTGGGATTGCCGAATACGGGCAAACTGCTGGAATCTACGCTGGAACAGTCCTTGATGGATAAGTTGCAGGGCTTTTTGCTTGAACTGGGAAAGGGCTTTGCCTTTGTGGATCGCCAACAGCGGGTGAGCACTGAATTTCAGGATTTTTATATTGACTTAGTGTTTTACAACTACCTGCTCAAGTGCTTTGTATTAATTGATCTAAAAATCGGAAAACTGACGCATCAAGACATCGGGCAAATGGATATGTATGTGCGTATGTACGACGATTTGAAGCGCGGCGCAGATGACAATCCCACTGTGGGTATTTTGCTTTGCGGCGAAAAAGACAAGGCTGTGGCGCGTTATTCCGTCTTAAAAGACAGCGAACAGATTTTTGCGAGCAAATACCGATTGGTGTTGCCTTCAGAGGACGATTTGCGGGCGGAAATCGAACGGGAGCGCGCGGCCATCGCAGATACACAAGACTGGAACAGCGGCAAATGAAACTGCACTTTGAACCGAATCTGGATTACCAGCAGGCGGCTATCGCGTCGGTGTGTGACCTGTTCCGAGGGCAGGAAACCTGCCAAACCACCTTCACCGTATCCAGCCAAAGCGGGCCAACTGTTTTCGGCCAAGGCGAGCTGGGTTTGGACGGCAGCTTTTCACAGGGCCAGTTGGGTCTCGTGCAAAACGAGTTAGGCGTGGGCAATAGGCTGACCCTGCTCGATGATGAACTACGCGCCAACCTGAACGACATCCAGCTTCGTAACGGCCTGCGTCCGTCGGCATCGCTCGTCTCCGGTGATTTCACCGTGGAAATGGAAACCGGCACGGGCAAGACCTATGTCTATCTCCGCAGCATCTTTGAGCTGAACAAGCAATATGGCTTCACCAAGTTTGTGATTGTCGTGCCGTCGATTGCCATCAAGGAAGGCGTGTATAAAACGCTGCAAATCACCCAAGAGCATTTTCGCAACCTCTACACAGGCGTGCCCTTTGACTTCTTTCTGTATGACTCGTCGAAGTTGGGGCAAGTCAGAAACTTTGCGACCAGCCAGCATATTCAGGTCATGGTTATCACCGTCGGGGCCATCAATAAGCAGGACGTGAATAACCTCTACAAGGACAGCGAGAAGACGGGCGGCGAGAAGCCCATCGACCTGATTCGGGCGACGCGCCCCATCATCATTGTCGATGAGCCGCAAAGCGTCGATGGCGGTTTGAAAGGTCAGGGCAAGGAAGCCCTCGACAAGATGAATCCGCTCTGCACCCTGCGCTATTCGGCCACGCACGCGGACAAGCACCATCAGGTTTTCCGCCTCGACGCGGTCGATGCCTACGAGCAAAAGCTGGTCAAGCAAATCGAGGTGGCCTCGGCATCGGTGGATGGCGGCCACAATAAGGCCTATGTGCGGCTGATTTCAGTCAGCAACAAAGCCAACAAAATTCGAGCGGTGCTCGAAGTCGATGTTCAGCGGGCAACCTCGGTTTCGCGTGAGCACATCACGGTGCAGGCGGGCGATGATTTGGCGCAACGCACCCACCGCCCCATCTACGAGGGGTTTCTGGTTGAGGACATCGGTTGCCGCAAGGGCGACGAATACCTTCAACTCAGCAATCAGGAAAACCCACTGCGTATCGGCGAGGCCGTCGGCGGCGTGGATGAGGACGCGATGAAGCGGCAGATGATTCGCCGCACCATCGAGGAGCATTTGGACAAGGAACTGCGTTTTAAGCCGCTGGGCATCAAGGTTTTGTCGCTGTTTTTCATCGACGTGGTCGAGCATTACCGCCACTACGACAGCAACGGCGTGCCCACCAAAGGCAAATACGCCGAGATGTTCGAGGCGGAATACAAGGCTGCAGCGGCGAAGCCGAAGTTCCGCAGCCTGTTCAACGCAATCGACCTGACGCACGAAGCGGCAGAAGTCCATGACGGCTATTTTTCCATCGACAAAAAAGGGAAATGGCAGGACACCAACGAAGGCAACCAGACCAGCAGGGACAACGCCGAACGCGCCTACAACCTCATCATGAAGGACAAGGAGAAGTTGCTGAGCTTCGAGACGAAGTTGAAGTTCATCTTCTCGCATTCGGCCCTGCGTGAGGGCTGGGACAATCCGAATGTGTTCCAGATTTGTGCCCTGCGGGAAATGGGCACCGAGCGGGAGCGGCGGCAGACCATCGGCCGCGGCCTGCGACTGTGCGTCAATCAGAACGGCGAGCGGCAACGCGATTTCGAGGTCAATACGCTGACCGTCATTGCGACCGAAAGCTATGAGGATTTTGCCTTCAATCTGCAAAACGAAATTGAGGCCGACACGGGCATTCGCTTTGGCATGGTCGAAAAGCACCAGTTCGCGGCGATTGCCGTGGCCGACGAGCACGGCGAGGCGAAGCCGCTGGGCGTGGAGAAGTCCGAGGCCATTTGGGCCTATCTAAAAGAGGCGGGAATGCTGGATGCCAAGGGCAAGGTGCAGGATGCCCTTCGCACGGCACTGAAGGACAAGACTTTCACGCTGCCCGAGGCGTTTGACTCGCAAAAAGCCGAAATCAGCGCGTTGCTGAAAAAGCTGGCGGGCAGCCTCGTGGTCAAAAATGCCGGCGAACGCACGCCAATCAAAACCCGCCAAGCGGTGTTGCAGAGTGCCGCGTTCAAGGCACTCTGGGACAAAATCAAGCACAAGACGACCTATCGGGTGCAATTCGACAACGAGGCGTTGATTACCACCTGCATCCAAGCTATCAAGGATTTGCCCGTGGTCACAAAAACCCGCCTGCAATGGCGAAAAGCGGATTTGGCGATTGGCAAGGGCGGCATCGGCACCACCGAAACCGCATCGTCCGCCCCCATTGCCCTTGAGGAGCAGGACATCGCGCTGCCCGACATTCTGACCGAGTTGCAGGACAGAACCCAACTGACCCGCCGCAGTCTCGTCCGCATCCTGACCGACAGCGAACGGCTGGATGACTTCAAGAAAAATCCGCAGCAGTTCATCGACCTTGTCGCCGATTCGGTGAATCGGGCGAAGCGGATGACTCTCGTCGATGGCATCAAATACCAGCGTATCGGCGACGATGCCTATTACGCCCAAGAGCTTTTCGCCCAGAAAGAGCTGACGGGCTACCTGAAAAACATGCTGCCCGCGACTAAGGCTGTGTATGAATATGTGGCCTATGACTCGGGCAGCGTGGAGAAGAAGTTTGCTGAGAAATTGGAGGAGAACGAGGCGGTGAAGGTCTATGCCAAACTGCCGAGTTGGTTCCGCGTGCCGACCCCGCTTGGCACCTACAACCCCGACTGGGCGGTGCTGATGGAAGTCGATGGCATGGAAAAACTCTATTTCGTGGTGGAAACCAAAGGCAGTCTGTTTGACGAAGATTTACGCGGCAAGGAGCGTGCAAAAATCAAATGCGGGAAAGCTCACTTCGAGGCATTAGCCATTGGCGAGAATCCCGCATCCTATCTGGTCGCACAGCAAGTCAAAGACTTGATGACGAAGGTTGGTTGACCGGCAAGCCAATAGGCTCCGGTGTGTGAGCGGCTGTTGACATCCTCCCCCACCTCTCGCTAGAACTTCGTTCTTAGCTCGCCAGACAAGCTGGAAAGGAAGGGGATTCCTACGGCGGTTAGCTAAATTCTAGCTAACGCACTTCGGCGGGTTC
>OBMA010001973.1_pt1 | contig 12241 bp, 10 predicted proteins | sample 1539141 | NCBI WGS metagenome assembly OBMA01 (sample SAMEA3991484, study PRJEB22521) | metagenome | biome: anthropogenic terrestrial biome; feature: sewage plant; material: raw primary sludge | place: Sweden | collected 2012-09-26 | reverse complement strand
TGAGAGGATATTCGTTAAGCATTTCCCACGTTGACACCTCTAAAGGAGTAAGCATACGTGTGTCGACCCAACCTGTATAACCATCAGCATGGTTGGTTACGAAAGTAAAACCACCATTTAAATCACCGGTTTGTACACGTTCCCCAAACAAAAGCTGGGTTACTTGCTCACTTCTCTCGGAGGCTTCGGCCCTAACTGGAAGAAGAGGGTGTAAATTAATTGCAAACATAGAATATCCTATTTAAATCGTTTTTCAAGCTCATCATCTGTTAGCTTCGAGATAATAAGCTTTCCATCGGGAGTGTAATTAGAAGACGACGAGGAGAAAAGTGACGCTATGAGATTATCCATTTCTTCAGGAGATAAGGCTTTTCCGTAACGGATAGCCGCAGCCTTGGCCAGGGAAAGAGCCAGCGCATCACAAATTTCTTCGTGTACCTGGCAACCGGTATCGATAGCACGGCTTACTGCGTCTTTTATCAAAGTAACCGGATCAAGGTTTTCCAGTCCGGAAGGTAATCCGTTTATGGCATAATTATTACTTCCCAAGTTACTTAAATCAAATCCGATATACCGCAAATCGTCCAACAGTGTTGGTAAAATAGTTGCTTCTGCTGCTGTAAACGTTACAATTTCAGGAAAAAGCAATTGTTGAGAAACACCTTGTTGATTACGGATATTGTTCAGATACTGATCAAACAAAACACGAACATGTGCCCTGTGCTGGTCAATAATTAATAAGCCCGACTTAAGGGAAGTAATTATATAACGTGCTTTATATTGATAACAAATACTGGATACATCCGGAAAAAGAGATTCTTCCTCCGTATTAAATGACATCGACGAAGTCACATCCTTACTCTCAGGATATACAACCTCAATTGAATCGTCCGCAAATGCAGCAGCACGCTCTTCTTCAAAACCTTTGTATAACTTAGACCAGTCAAATGATGGTTGCTGGTATGAATTCTCTGTATGAAAAGGATTATAATCGGAATTCACCTGTACTGAAGGCGCCTTAAAAGAGGTAGACGCGGCATTGAATACGGGTATATCGATCGATCCATCCACATCAAAATCTATGGAAGGAATGGAACTGGATTTTGCAAGAGCTTCTTTCACTGATGCACAAAGTATCTGCCATACAGGCTGCTCATTTTCAAACTTTATCTCTGTCTTGGTTGGATGAATATTTACATCTATAGTAGAAGGATCCAACGTAAAATAAATAAAGTAGTCGGGCATTTCTCCAACGGGAATCAATTGTTCATATGCCTGCATAACGGCTTTATGAAAATAAGAATGTTTCATAAACCGGCCGTTCACGAAAAAGAATTGCAAAGCTCCTCTTTTACGGACGGAATCAGGGCGGCCAACAAAACCCGAAATAGTAACAAGACTACTCTGCGCCTCCAGAGAAAGCAGTTTCTGATTCAGTGATTTTCCGTATATATTAATAATTCGCTGTCGCAATCCTGATTCGGAAAGATTAAATATTTCTGTATCATTATGATACAACGACATGGAAATATGCTGATTAACTAATGCAATGCGTTCGAATTCGTTGATAATATTTCTGAATTCAGTTTCGTTGGATTTTAGAAACTTACGTCGCGCAGGGACATTAAAAAAAAGATTCTTTACAGAAAAGTTGCTTCCTTCAGCGCAAGCATCCGGCTCAGTCGTTTCGACTTCTGATCCTGCAATTGTAAGTTTGGCTCCCAAATCTGATCCTCTCTGCCTGGTACGAAGTTCAACATGGGCGACTGCAGCAATTGAAGCAAGGGCTTCACCACGGAATCCCATCGTTTGCAGTGCAAAAAGATCATTGGCATTTGATATTTTGGAAGTCGCATGTCGTTCGAACGACATACGCGCATCAGTCTCGGACATTCCTTTACCGTTGTCGACAACCTGAACCAATGTCTTCCCTGCATCTTTTATAAATATCTGAATATGCTGAGCTCCAGCATCAACAGCATTTTCAACCAGCTCCTTTACTACAGAAGCCGGCCGTTGGATAACTTCCCCCGCAGCAATTTGATTTGCTATACTATCGGGAAGTAAATGAATAATATCGCTCATTTAAAAAATAAATACCAGCCAAGAATGACTAAAATTACCACTGCACCAATAAGAATAATATTTTTATAAGAACGGTTGCGGGTAGATTCTCCTTTCGAAACCCTTTTTTTCAAATGAGAAGTACCCTCTACAAAAGTTCCTTTAATTGAAGGTTTAAAATCTTCGTCCTGTTCTATAAGCCCCATCTCTTTTTTGATCTTCCGAACACGCTCTTCCATAGCTTCCTTGTGGGGATCAAAATATATTGGCTTGTGATCGTACTGACGAGGGCGTCTGTTATTATAAAAGGAAAATAATCCCATAACTTTAGTTATTTAATTATGAAACAATGCGCTAATGTACAAATTTATTGCTTCTTTTTGGCAAATCCTGAGCTTTTCTTTCCACTACCTTGAATATATCATCTTTATGTTGAGGCCGCAGGTAATCGAACCAATAGAAGTCCTTTAGTGTTTTTTTAGATGGATCAATATCCGGAACCGGAGTCATACTCCCAATGGGATTCGGCCATATTTTAAGCTTATCCAATTTATTCTCTTTAACCCACATTGTAAGAAATCCGCTCTTCGTTTCATTTAAACCCACTTTGGATCCATCATCTTCAAGGGGATAGAAAATAGACTCAGCACTTCCGCTCACATCTATCTGCCTAAGTTTTTTCCCATCGAAATAGGCTTTTAGGTCATTTCCTTTTAGCTGATTATAATAAGACGAATCAACATGCTGCACAGCAAAAGCAAATTGTTTAACATGAGCAAAGTCAATGGTACTATCATTCATATAAACCTCAATGGTATCACCATAAAGCTGATACTGTTCATTCCAGAGAACAGGATTTTTATACAAGTTCAATACGGAGTCTTTTGTATTGAATAGCATTGAATCGCAAACCCCTTGCAAATCTACCCGATAAAACCGAACGCCATAATAAGCTGTAATTTCACGGGCAGTGGAGTCGATAGTCGTCATACGTAACGTATCTGCATGCAAGAACAAGGAATCTTTCTGAGAAAATTCTATAAATTGTGCGCTGTCCGTAGCCAAAGCCGACTCATTGCGTTCATTATAATAAGCATAATTTCCCAGTAACATTACTTTCTGAGTAGTATCTTGCAAGAAGACATTACCAAATGCCTCACCATAGCCCATCCCTCTATTATAAGAAATCGAGTCGCCAATAAGAATCCTGCTCCCGGAAATTACTTTAGAGCGATCAAGCAAGAGAGACGTATTTTTAATTGTATCATACCATCCCCGGGAAGTGTACACTGTTCCAGTATCAGAGACTATAGTAGAAGGCCCCAAGATAGTGGCAATTTTTGAAGCTGTATTATATTGTAATGTATCCGAATAGAGGGTAAACTTCGGATTTTTCAATTTAACACTATCATTAAAGATTGTCATTTTGGTTGAAGGAGAATACTGTCCTAAATAAGAAGAAAGCTCGTTCTCCTCATCAACAATAAGTCCCCCGTCAAAATAATAGCCTATATTAGTCACCCTGTCATAATTGAGACTATCAGTAAAGAGTGTTACCTTATCAGGTATGTTCTCCATCCGTACATTATCTCTCAGTCTTGCCAACTGAGTATTTCCATCATAATGAAGATAATTTCCATACACAAAGAGAGTATCTCCTTGCTCCATACGCACATTACTAAAAGCCTCCAAAGAATTTGTTAACTCATAGAAATAGGCACTGTCACAATACATATATGAACTATCATGCCGAAAACAAACACTTCCATTCAACACCTGCACATCAGGATTAAACGCTTTGTCGAAAGACAGGGTATTCGCATGCTCCAGAAAAACTTTAGTTTTTTTGGATGGCACACTGTCACGTATCTGAGCAGCAATCGATAAAGCGCACAGACACGAAACAAGCAAGCAAAAAAATCTTTTGTTTCTTATCATTCCTTAATCCATCCTGGATACTTAAAGTCGCATTTTCTCCAGCCTTCGCTAATGCGGACATAAGTATCTTTCTGTTTCTTAGCAATCCAATTATTTAAAAGTTCTTCTTTCTTCTTACTTTCTACAATTGATTTCAGTGCTTGAAAATCGTCTGCCATATTCGCTTTGTGTCCCTCAATTTTCGTTTTGAGTTTAACAATGGCAACAACTTCTTTTTGTTTGTCTGTAATCATTGTAAATGGTTTTGAAATATCACCAGGTTTCATATTGTAAACAATTTTACTAATCTCCTGGGGAAGCTCCTGAAGTTCAAATTTCGGTGTTCCTGAATTAACACTTTCACCATTCTTGTTAACCATCAAACCTTTATTGTTACGGGTATCCTTGTCGTAAGAAACAAATGTAGCAGCCTCCTCAAATGAGAACTTGTTCGCTTGCAAATCTTTATAAAGAGAATCCAAACGCTGAGTCGCGTCTGTCAGTTCTTTACCCGAAACTTTAGGTTTTAACAAAATATGACGACAGTTAATTCGGTCTCCTCTTTTTTCTACTAATTGAATAATGTGAAAACCATATTCTGTTTCAACAATCTTTGATACACGTTTAGGATCATTCAAATTAAATGCCACATTGGCAAACTCAGGCAATAGCTGACCTTTGCCCATAAAACCAAGCTCTCCTCCTCTTTTTGACGATTCCGGATCTTCAGAGTATAAACGAGCAAGTGTAGAAAATTCCATTTTACCTGAAGTTACTTGTTCAGTATAATCTCTTAACCTTGCCTTAATGGCGTCGGTTACATCAAATGGAATCTTAGGTTCCATTGTAACAATCTGAACTTCGACTGTTGTAGGAATATAAGGAAGACTATCTTGGGGAAGTTTACTATAATAACGACGTACTTCAGAAGGAGTAAGTTTAATCTCTCCGACCAACTCTCGTTGCATCTGCTGAACGATTTGTTGTTCTTTGATCATTTCTTTACGTTCTTCCTTGATCTGAGAGCTCTTTTTGTTAAAATACTCTTCCATCTTTTCTTTTGATCCAATTTGATTCGTCGCCCAGTTCATCCACTGCTCTACCTGTTGAATCACTTGCGTCTCATTTACTTCGATACTATCAATTTTAGCCTGATGTAAATAAAGCTTTTGAATAGCTATTTGCTCAGGAATTACACAATAGGGGTCGCCATCTAACTTCTGACCTTCAACCTGAAGAGAAAGCCGTTGCGACTCAATATCTGAGCGCAAAATAGCATCATCTCCTACCACCCACACAATTTCATCAATAACATTGTCTTGTGCATGTATCGCATAAGAACAACAGGCAAGAAAAAATACAATAAAAATCTTTTTCATCATGTCTACCCTTTAATATTGCTCAAGGCTTAGTGTAAAATTTCACATCACCACCATTAAGCGCATCGTTATATAATTCGTCTTCAAATTCTTTAATAAACTCAAGTTTTCTTTGATTTATCAGTATCTCTTTAATCCTTGGTTGTGCATATTCATAAGGCTCCACCTGTCCTTTAAGCAAATGTTCCTTAATATGCAGAAGATAGCAGAAAGAACTGTCAGTGACTTCCAAAGTTTTGCTTGTTCTAAGGAAACCATCTGGATTGGAAAGATGTTGTGGTACGTTATCCATAATTTCATCGAAATCGACCCACTTGTCATAGAAATATTCATAAATAACAGCGTTTTGTACGCTATACTTCTCTATCTTTTCGAGAGCTGAGACAGAGCCAGACTTATACCATCCTTTCACATCAGACATATTCGGTGCATCTGCCGGTATCTTAAGGAACAAGCCTTTGACCAAATTCTTATTTAGAATAAACTTATCCTTATTTGCATCATAATACGTGAGTTCATCAGATTCCTGGATTTCGTCCGATAGCTTCTCATTTATCAATTTTTCCTGGTAACGATAACGGATGAGCGATCGCCTGTAATTATCAACCAATTTATCAATTAGCTCTTTATCTTCTCCGAGATTTCGTAGGGCAACCTCTTGAATCAACTCATCCTTTATCCATTTCTTAATATAACTTTCTGCCAAAAGCAAACTATCCGAAGATGAAGATCCCTTAGGTATAACTTTCTGCACTTCAGAACGGCTAAGAATTCTATTGTTCACTTTTACCAACGCATCCGGTTCATCAGTCTGTATTGCCTTTTTACAGGCAAACAAACTAAAAACAATAGCGACTAAAAGGAACAAAATTCTTATCATATTTTCAGTTACTTACGTTTTTCAATACATCCCAATGTACTGTTATGGGATATTTTTTAGACAACCGTTCTGTCCACTGATTGTCCAGCCAAATCTGATAATCAGCAATCACTTGTCCCCGTACCATCTCCAGACTAGCGGATTCATACTGCGCTTTATGCTGATCGAAAAAAAATTGCAAACCGGCTTTGTCTTCTGAAGATCTGTTCCATACTTCCCTGTTACTGACCTCAAAAAGAAGAATACCATCTCTGTATTCCTGCATAAGGTGCTTAAAATCGGGATATTCGAGTTCAAGACTTCTGATTACATCCTCCGACACAACCTGGGTATCTTTCAGGTAACTTTTTGCCAGTTGCTCACGATAGCCATTTAGTTCGCTTGCAAAACTCTGTGTTGTATCAATTCCAAGTGATTCGGCCTCGGCCACTTTCAATTTGAATTTTTTGAAGAGTTCAAGATAAGAACACAATGAGGCTGAATCAGAGAGATTAACTTCACTGTTTTTTCCAGCAATATAAACAAACTCAGACAAAGGCACATCTTTTCCTGCTACAGTCAGAACAACAGGGTCGACCGGAGTTTGCGCCTTCACTACAAAACTTGCAGCTACTAAAAATGAAACAAGTAACTTTCTATAACGAAATCTTTTTTCCATACCTTGTATCACATTACAAAAATAACACTAATCTAACGGATAAAGAACATCTAAAGTGTGCCAGTTCGTTAAATTAGTGTTTTTTATAGAACAGGAGCCATGTTTTTTGATTCGCTGCAGCTATATGCCTATATTATTTAGTTTGCCATCTCAGATAAGAATTTGATGCGCACCAACCGAATTTCTTCTTCAGTATAATCCGAACCTAACTCATCAATCGCATCTGCAAGTTTATCAGTTTCAGAATCCTTGAAATATTCATAAATATCCTGAATATGATCTTCATCCATTACATCATTTAGGAAATAATCAATACTTATCTTGGTTCCCGAATAAACGATGGCTTCCACTTCATCCAGAAGCTCTGAAAACTCAAGGCCTTTAGTCATGGCAATATCATCCAATGCGACCTTACGGTCAATACTTTGAACAATCCACACTTTTAATTTAGACTTATTGGCCACGGTTCTTACCCGAAGGTCTTCAGGACGTTCAATTTCATTTTCTTCCACATGTTTTTTAATAAGCGTGACAAATTCTTGTCCATAACGCTTAGCCTTTCCAGCACCAACTCCAGGTATATTCTGCAACTCATCCAATGTAACAGGATACGTCGTAGCCATAGCTTCAAGGGAAGGATCTTGAAAAATAACAAATGGAGGAACCTCCAATTTTTTAGACAACTTTTTACGAAGGTCTTTCATCATGGAGTAAAGAACCGGATCCACGGCACAAGATGCACCTCCTCTTACAGGAACCTCTTCATCCTCTTCATCAAACTCATTGTCTTCCGTAATTTTGAATGAAACCGGCTTATCCATGAAATCTTTCCCTTTTTTGGAAACCTTCAGTAAGCCATAGTTTTCAATATCTTTCGTCAGATAACCTGCAATTAATGCTTGTCTTATAACGGCATTCCATGTTTTCTCATCTTCATCCTGACCGGATCCGAAGATCTCCAGTTCGTCATGCTTATAAGATTGAATCTCGGAGGTTTCTTTACCCACCAACATATTCACTACATAGTCTACCTTAAATTTTTCTTTTAATGTACTCACAACTTCGAGTACGGCTGTCAACAACTCTTTAGCTTCCACTTGTTTTTTGGGATTCAAACAATTATCGCAACAAGCACAATTTTCTTCGAGATATTCTTCGCCAAAATAGTGTAACAGAACCTTTCTACGACACACAGAAGTCTCTGCATAAGCTGCCGTTTCAAGCAACAACTGTTTTCCAATTTCCTGTTCTGCTACAGGTTTTCCCTGCATAAATTTCTCCAGCTTCTGTAAATCTTTGTAAGCATAGAAGGCGATACATTGTCCTTCTCCGCCATCACGACCTGCACGTCCGGTTTCCTGATAATAACCTTCAAGACTTTTTGGAATATCGTAATGTATTACATAACGAACATCGGGTTTGTCAATTCCCATTCCAAAAGCAATTGTTGCCACTATCACGTCAACTTTTTCCATCAAAAATGCATCCTGATTCTCAGTACGAACCTGTGAATCCATTCCTGCATGGTAAGCAAGTGCGTTAATTCCATTAGCCTTTAAAATATCAGTAAATTCTTCAACCTTTTTACGGCTCAAACAATAAATAATACCCGATTTGCCTTCCTGCGATTTAATATACTTAATAATCTCTCTATCTACATTCGCGTTTTTGGGTCTTATTTCATAATACAGATTAGTTCGGTTGAACGATGATTTAAACACCGTAGCATCAATCATCCCTAAATTCTTCTGAATATCATGCTGTACTTTTGGGGTTGCTGTGGCTGTAAGAGCTATAAGCGGCCTTTTACCGATCTCATTGATAATAGGCCTGATCCGACGGTACTCCGGACGGAAATCATGTCCCCACTCAGAAATACAATGCGCTTCGTCTACAGCATAAAATGAAATATTACACTGACGGAGAAAGTCTACATTCTCTTCCTTAGTTAGCGATTCCGGAGCTACATACAATAACTTAGTTCGTCCGGAAGTGATATCCTCCTTAACCTGATCAATAGCCGTCTTATTAAGTGAAGAATTTATAAAGTGAGCCACTCCATCTTCTTCACTGAAGTTACGCATGGCATCCACCTGGTTCTTCATCAATGCAATAAGAGGAGAAATTACAATTGCAGTTCCCTCCATCAATAATGAAGGTAGCTGATAACATAAAGATTTCCCCCCTCCGGTTGGCATAAGCACAAATGTATCATTTCCAGACAATACATTTTCTATTATAGCTTTTTGATTCCCTTTAAAAGTATCAAAACCAAAATGCTTTTTTAGCTCCTCAGTCAAGCTGTCTTTCTTTGCCATACAACATTTATATTTTTAGAATCTCTTACTTAAGCTATCTTCAAGCGATTTACATCGGACTTTTCAAACTTATCAACCGCATACTCCAAGGTAACGTGGAGTTCTTTTTCATTATTCGAAGGCATGCTAAACATAGCATCCATCATTACCGCTTCCACAATCGAGCGAAGTCCGCGGGCTCCGAGTTTAAACTCAAGGGCCTTGTCAACAATAAATTCATATACATTTTCTTCAAATGAAAGATCAATGCCATCCATTTTGAAAAGCTTAATATATTGCTTAATTATTGAATTTTTCGGTTCGGTAAGAATACTTCTGAGAGTTTCTCTATCAAGCGGATTTAAATAAGTAAGAATTGGCAGACGACCAATAATTTCAGGAATTAAGCCGAAAGACTTTAAATCAGTTGGAGTAATATACTTCAACAGATTATGTTTGTCAACCAAATCTACATCCTTACCAGCCGCATATCCTACAACCCTCGTGTTTAAACGCTGTGCGATTTTCTTTTCTATTCCGTCAAATGCCCCACCGCAAATGAAAAGGATATTTTTTGTATCAACAGCAATCATTTTCTGATCCGGATGTTTACGACCTCCCTGGGGAGGTACATTTACAATGGATCCTTCAAGCAATTTCAACAAACCTTGCTGAACACCTTCCCCGCTAACATCACGTGTAATCGACGGATTGTCTCCCTTGCGGGCTATTTTATCAATTTCATCAATAAAAACGATTCCGCGCTGGGCCGCCTCAACATTATAATCTGCCGCCTGAAGCAATCTTGTAAGAATACTTTCGATATCTTCTCCCACGTAACCGGCCTCTGTAAGCACGGTTGCATCTACTATAGCAAACGGAACATGCAACAACTTAGCGATAGTACGAGCAAGTAAAGTCTTACCTGTCCCCGTAGCACCAACCATTATAATGTTTGATTTTTCAATTTCAACATCATCAGAGGTCATTTTCTGAAGCAAGCGTTTATAATGATTGTAAACAGATACCGACAGGTAACGTTTGGCATCTACCTGACCGATAATATATTGATCAAGAAAATCCTTAATATCCTGAGGTTTAGGAAGATCATTCTGCGACAGCCCAAAAGAAGCTCCTCCTACTGTTTTATTCTCTTCTTTTACAATTTCGTAAGCCTGCTTTGCACAATCATCACAAATTGCACCAGAAATACCAGTAATCAACAGATTGGCATCTTTCCTGCTTTTACCACAAAAAGTACATATATCGCCCGACTTGGCCATAAAATCTTATTTCTATTTAAATTATTTACGTATCAGGACATCATCGATCATTCCGTAAGCCTTTGCTTCCTCTGAAGTCATCCAGTAATCCCGATCACTGTCACGTTCTACTTCTTCAAAAGGTTTTCCAGAATGGTTTGAAATAATCGTATACAATTCTTTCTTAACTTTAATAATTTCACGGGCAGCAATTTCTATATCTGAAGCCTGACCCTGAGTTCCACCTAGTGGCTGATGAATCATAACACGGGAATGTTTTAAAGCAAAACGTTTTCCTTTTGTTCCTGAGACAAGTAATACAGATGCCATAGAAGCAGCAATTCCGGTACAAATTGTAGACACATTACTGCTGATAAACTGCATTGTATCATAAATACCGTAACCTGCATACACAGAACCACCCGGAGAATTAATATAAATCGAAATATCTTTTCCAGGATCACTTGAGTCCAGATACAACAACTGAGCTTGAATAACATTCGCTGTATAGTCATCAATCTGTGTACCAAGGAAAATAATCCGATCCATCATTAATCTTGAAAACACATCCATTTGAGCTACGTTCAACTGACGCTCTTCTATAATTGTAGGCGAAATATAACTACTCGAGATATTCATGTAGCTATCCAACGCTGTTCCATTCATTCGCAAATGCTTCGTTGCATACTTTCTAAAATCTTCCATATTAAATATTGTGTTATTACTCAGTTAAGGCACAAGAAAGGGATTCCCCTCTCTCTATACGGATAAACAAAGTTATAAATAAATTTCTGAATGAAACAATTTATTTTGTACCCGCAAAGATATTTTTTCAGAGAGAAATCCCTTTTGTCTATATAACAGTCTGTTAGACCGTTATTCAAAGAGAATATTACTCAGCAAGTTTGCCGAAATCTTCAGCAGAAACTTCCTTTACATCCAATTTAACTTGCTCTTTTAACCATGAAGATAATTTTTCTTCCACTGCACGGTCAATCACATTACGCAAAGTTTCTTTGTTTTTCAACATATCCTTTGCATAATTATCAAGAACGTCTTCCGGAACAGAAATCATTCCATATTGAGCAAACTGAGCCTTAGCTACACGCTTTCCAAATGCTGTGATATCAGCCTCTTCCACTTTCAGGTCATTTTCTTTTACAAGTTTTTCCTTAATTAGATGGAATTTAAGATCTTCAATTACTTTCGGGAAATCCTCATCAATAGATTCTGCCGTTTTTCTTTCATCCTGAGCTAACATAAAGCGTTTCAGAATTGCTTCCGGGAAAGCTAACTCACCTGCTTTTGCAACCAAAAGATCCTTTGCATCAGATAAAAATTTAAAATCGCTTTCAGGAGCAAACTGTTCAGCCAACGATTCTTTAATCTTGTTAGTAAATTCTTCTGCAGTTGAAACAACTCCTTCACCGAATACGCGAGTAAACAGTTCTTCATTCAGTTCTGCTTCTTTATGACGTGTAATTTCAACGATTTCGAAGCTAAAATCTCCAGTATAAGAGGCAACCTGATCTTTCTCAACCTTTAGGAATGCTGCAATTTCTGCTTCAGTACCATCGTACGCCTTGCTTGGGTTAAAAACAACAACAGAGTTGTTCTTTGCACCCATGAATTTGGCTTTCTCTTCAGCATCCTTGATATATAAAGGCATAATTACAGCATTTTCTACAACAAGGCCATTAGCTTTAGGTTCGCCGTTTTCAAGTTCAACAACTAGACCCTTTACCATTCTTTTTCTTCCACTTCCTCTACCTTATCGTAATTGC
>OBMA010001971.1_pt1 | contig 12247 bp, 9 predicted proteins | sample 1539141 | NCBI WGS metagenome assembly OBMA01 (sample SAMEA3991484, study PRJEB22521) | metagenome | biome: anthropogenic terrestrial biome; feature: sewage plant; material: raw primary sludge | place: Sweden | collected 2012-09-26 | reverse complement strand
TTGAAACGACAGGTGGAAAAGATTTTTTTATAAAACACACAAAACATACTGATAAATTTTTAATTCTACTTTACAAATATATCTTACGGAAAAACTTTGGTTCTCATCAACCAATGAGTACTTCAATTCCTATTTCTCTAGTTGCTCTTGGTTCTTATGGAAGAGAACAACTTTGTATTTATTCTGATATTGATATTATGATTTTATATGAAAATATCAAAGGATACAATTTAAAAGAAATTATGGAAGAGTTCATAATTTTGGCTTGGGATTGTGGATTAAAATTGGGTTCTAGAGTTCATGAATTAAAAGAAATTCACGAAGCTGTAAAAGAAGATATAACTATTAAAAGTTCTATTTTAGAATCAAGACTGATTTATGGTTCAAAAATTTTATGGTTTGGCTATGAAAATGTTTTACATAAAATCAGAAAAACCAATCAAAAAGAGTTTATTTTAGATAAATTAGAAGAGCATAAACAAAGACTTTTAAAATATCCTCTTAAAATGGAACCAAATATAAAAGAAGGATATGGAGGAATTAGAGAATCAAATATGATGTATTGGATGGCAAATATATTATATGGAATTACTAATACAAAAGATTTAATTGGAAAACAATTTACAGAAGATGAGTATAAAAAATATAGACAAGCTTTAGAATTTATTTTTCAAGTAAGAAATGCTTTACATAATATCGCAAGAAAAAAACAAGATATGGTAACCTTCGATATTTTGCCTGATTTAAGCTCGAAACTTGGATTTAAAAATAAACCTAGATATACAAAAGATAGACAATGTATGTCTAAATTATTATCTTCTCTTCATATTATTCATCATTTTACTGCTACTATGGTTAAAAAATTTACTAGACAAGTTTTATTTGAAGCTTCAAATATTCCTAAGTTAAGAAAACTTCGACATAAAAAAAATCTATTTATAATTGATAATGAACTTTTTTGTTCATTTAAAGCAAAACCTAAAACATTAAATAGTCTTATAAAAGAGTTAATAGAATTACCTTTGAGTGTGGAGAAATTTGATAGGTCATATATTTATTATGTAAGTCGTGTAAAACTTCCAAAAATCCAAACTAAAGAATTAAAAAAGAATGTAAAAACTCTTTTATGCAAAGCAAATTTATATCCTTTAATAAAATTAATATATAACGCAGGATTATTTCAAACAATACTTCCAAGTACAAAAAAGATTATTGATCAACCCCAATTTGATGGTTATCATAGACATCCTGTTGATATACACTCAATAAAAACTCTAAAATTTGCTCAAAATATTCAAAGAGAAGATATAAAATCAATTTTTGCAGAACTTAGTAATGAACAAAAAATAATCGTAAGATTAGCAGCATTTTTACATGATATTGGAAAAGGAAGAGCAGAAGATCACCATATTGTAGGAGAAAAACTTTTCAAAAGTATGCTTAAATCTTTTTACTTTGATGATGAAATTATAAAAATTGGAGCAAGACTTGTAAGATACCATAATATGATGTCTTATATGGCAACCCATGAAGATATATATTCTGAAAAAACCATATTAAATTTCACAGGTTTACTAAAAACAAAAGAGACACTAAAAATGCTTTATGTAATCACCTATTGCGATATTTCAGCTGTTGGTGAAAATATTTTTAATAGCTCAATAGCTTCTTTATTAAAACAACTTTATATTCAATCTTTACCTGCTTTTGAAAATGAAGACTTACTAAATGAAAGTAAAAGAAGAATTGCAAAACAAAATACTATAAAAAATCTTGACAGATATAAAGAGTTACCAGCTATTTTAAAGAAAAAAATTATGTATATTGCATCAAATCAAATTTTTTTACGATTAAAAGCTGAAGATATTTTGGATATTTCAATAAAAGCAAAAGATATAGAAACGTATATTTATAAAATAACTAATGAGTCACAATTGACAATTAGAATTATTAGAAAATCACCTTTAAATTTGGGTTATTTACTTGGAAAACTAGAGTTTTTAAATATCGCTTCCATGAATATTTTTAAACTTTATGATAATAAAAAAGCTTTTGAAATCTCTTTTTCAGAAAAAATTGATAAAGAAGATATTTATTTTATAGAAGAAATAATCAAAGATTCATTTGATATGAGCAAAACAACAACACTAATTACTCCTATAATTAAAAAAGAAAATATAAAAGTTGACTCAAATCACACTGCATATTTAGCCTCTATGAGTATAGTTGCAAAAGACCAAAAAGGATTATTTGCTTTTATTGCTAAAATTTTTGATGATTTTAATGTGGAGATAGAAAGTGCAAAACTTCACACTTTAAAAGGTTATGCAAGAGATTTAATCTTAATTGAAAAAAATGGAAATTTCTGTTCAAATCAAGATGAAATTATAAATTTAATGTGTAGTGGAGATAAAATAGAGAATTAACTCTATTAATCTCCTCTACTTAAACAAAAACCACCACCTAAACTACTTTTTTCACCTAAGCCAACACCTAAAGATAAAAAAGCCAATTTCTGAGATAAGTCATCTGATTTTGGAATAATTGCAAATTTATTTCCTATTAGTCTGATTAATTGTTCTTTGCTATTCTTGAATTTTTTAAAATATATTGATTGAGGTTTTTGATTTCATGAATAAAATTATTTGAAACTTCAATATCCTCAGGATAAAACTGTTTTAGTTTTCTTTTTAAATTATTTTGTAGTTGTTTTTGTAAAGCTATCATATCACCATTATAATCCAATGACCAATATAATTGCCGACCTGATTCATCAATTTTATCAGTAACAATTACAGGCGTTACTGTATATAACTCTTTTATAAAAAATTGTTCTATTTGTTTTTTTGTAATTTTTAAAATACTTATAAAACTATTATTTATATTTTGCTTTAAAGAACCACTTAAAGCATCTATGAAATCTTCATTTATACTTCTTATTACAAACCCATAAACTCTATTTTTTTTGTAAATTCTATCACTTTCTGTGGGATAGAAATTACCAAAACAGTAGTTTTTAATATGATTATTTTTATCATTTTGTTCGCAAATTTCATTTTTATATATCGAATGATTAATAAATTTTGACAATACATCAAAACTATTTTTTAAATCAATATCACTTTTTAAATATGCTTCGCATTTTAGTTCAAATATCTTCATTTATTTCCCAATCTTTAATCTTAAGCTTCCCAACTAGATTAAAAAAATTGTATCTAACAAATGACTCACAAATGACTCTTTTTTGAGTTTTTTGTTTTTTATTCCACTGCTAAAAGTTTTGCTTTTGAAAAATCTTTCTTTCCAGTACCTAATTTTGGTACTTCTTGTACTATTTTAATAGAAGATGGAATCATTAATTTATTATCAAAGAATTTTAGAAATTTCTCTTTTAGCTTCAAAATAAACTCTTCATTTACATTAGAAATCAAAAGAACTATCTTTTCTCCTTTTTTATCATCTTCAATATTTGTAACAATAAAATCAACTAAACTATCTTGTGGCAAATCTAGAATATTAGCTATTTTATCTTCAATGGCACTAAGGCTTATCATTTCACCTGCAAGTTTTGCAAATCTTGAGTACCTATCAACTATTGTTAAAAAACCATCTTCATCAATTCGCCCTTTATCTCCTGTTATATAATAAGTTCTTCCTTTTATTATCTTTATAACTTCTTTTGCTTTTTCTTCATTATTTAGGTAAGTTTTCATCACTTGAATTCCAGAAATCAAAATCATTCCTTCTTCATTTACAGCTAATTCTTTAAAAGTAAGAGCATCAACAATTTTTATTATAGTACCAGGAATTGCCATTCCTACACTTCTTGGCTTTTGACCTATTTGCACACTATAATCAGGAGCTATTACATCAGGCAGATTACATGCCGCAACGGGTGAAGTTTCTGTTGTTCCATATCCTTCTAAAATATCTTTCCCAAATCTTTTTTTAAAATCAACTCGTACATCCTCTCTCAATTTTTCTGCTCCTGAAACCACAAGTCTTAAAGATTCAAACATTAAAGGATGGATTTTTGTATTTTTTGTATAAAGTCTATAAAAAGTTGATGTTCCACACATAATAGTAGCTTTATGTTCAAATACCAACTTTGCAATTCCTAAGCCATCTGTTGGATCGGGATGAGCTACGCATTTGATTCCTTCAATTAAAGGTAAATATGTAGTTACAACAATTCCAAAAGCATGAAATAAAGGTAATGAGCCTACCATAATATCTTCATTACTTACATTTATAATATTTGCTATTTGTTGTGCATTTCCTAAAATGTTATCACCACTTAATTCTATTCCTTTTGGAATTCCCTCACTTCCTGATGAAAATAAAATTAATGCAGTATCATCTTTTTTTGTTTTTATTAAATGTATCAATTTTAATAAATAATTAGGAAGGAATTTCACACTTAGAAAAGTCACTAAAGCTTTTGATTTTGAAATTTCTGCTTTTAAATCTTCCACATAAAGAACCTCAACAATATCAAGAATATCTTTGATATTTATTCCTTTTAATTCAAGTTTTTCAATAAACTTTTTTGAACTTATTAGAGTTTTAATTTGTGCTGAATTTATAGCTTGTTTTATAGATTCTATTTCACTTGTATAGTTTAAATTTACAGCTGTTTTTCCCATCATTAAAACTGTATAATTTATAAATGCTCCAGCTACCGTTGAGGGCATTAACAATCCAATATTTTGTCCTTTTATTCTATTTTTTAATAAATTCTTGAATAAAATTGAAATAGTTAAAAACTTATATCCACTTAATTCTAAACCCGTAGAATCTGCAAATATTATCTCATTTGAAACTTCTTTTAATCTATCAAAAATAGTTTCATTTAGTGGTTTTAAGTTTTCTATATGATTATGCCAAGAAGAAACAGATAAATTAATCACTTCTTGTTTTACGCTAATTATATTAGCTTTATCTTTTTTCAATGTTCGTGAAAAAGATACGCTCACACTTGAAGTTCTATTTGATTTTTTGAATTTTTTATTAGCTCTACTAAACATCGATTCCCATAAACCTCTAATATAAAAAGGAATAACTCTCACATCTGTAGTTGTTAGTTCTAAAACTTTTTCAAAACCTCGTTTAAACTCTCCTAAGTGACCATTTCTGGTGATACTTCCCTCCGGAAATACAACAACCATATGACCAGCATCTAACTCTTTTGCTATTATTTGAATAGTTGATTTACTAGAAGCATTTGATATTGGAATTGCTTTGAACATTTTCAAAAGCCATTTTAAGTACCATTTATTATAAATTGTTTTATCCATTACAAATTTCACTTCCCTAGGAACAGCCATTAAAACAACAGCCCAATCTATCCATGAAATATGATTTCCTAAAAGTAAAACTCCTCCAGAAGGTGGAATATTTTTCACTCCATTTACTTCAAGTTTATATTTAAATCCAACAATTGTTTTTAAAAATAGTAAAATCAAAGATTGAGGTAGTTTATAAACCGTATAAAGTGTTCCAATTATAGTTATTAATAAAATCAAATAAATAGTATTTAAAGGGTCAAAATCATAATAAGATACAACAGTAGTCATACTTAACATTAAAAACATCGATAAAGAATGAAACCAATTATTCCCAGCAAGAATAGTTCCCAAAACTCTTTTTTTTGCATTAAATTGAATTAAAGCATTTAAAGGAACAACAAACATTCCACCAAATACTCCAAATAATAAGAAACTAATTCCAAGTAACAAGGGACTTTGTACAATTGTTGAAAGGTAAAGTGTTAAAGCCATACCAAAAGAAGCTAAAGGAATAGTTCCTACTTCAATATAATGTCTTGAAATTCTTGAATATAAAACAGCACCAATTGCAATACCAATTCCAGATGCTCCGATGACTCCATTTATCATAAATACATCGGTAATATTTAAATACATTTTAGCAAAAGATGGAAATACAGCCATCGTAGCTTGTGAAATTCCCCAAAAAACAGACAATCCAATAACGGCCAAAAATATCACATCATTTGAAGATATTATTTTTATATTTTTTGCTAATAATTTACCTTGAAATAACTCTTTTTTATCCAAATGTAAATCATCATTTTTTATATAAGAAGTATTTATTCTTCGTAAAAACAATAAAGAAGCTAACATTTCCAAAAATGCTACAGGTAAAATATAATAAGTCAAAGGTAAAATGGCTGTTAATAACTCTTCTTTTGTAGTAATGGTTTGTAGATTATTTAGATTATAAAAACTCTCAAATATAAAAGAAGCAATTGCAATTGAAAATAAAATAGCGATTATTGAAATTGCTTGTAAAGCTGCATTTCCACGTGCTAAATTTTTTTTACCATAAATATCAAGAATCAATCCAAATTTTGCAGGTGAATAAATAGCACTTTGAGCTGCCAATAAAACTAAAGAAAACATAGCAAAATAAAAATTCCCACTAAGATATGAAATAATCATCAAAACAGATAATATAAAAGAGGATATTGCCCCATAAACTATGATATTCTTTTTATTATATTTATCTGACAAATAACCACTAACAGTAAACAAAAGTAAAAAAGGAATTATAATCATGGCATTAATTATAGAAATCCAAATAACTTGTAAACTTCCATCGAAAACTTTAAAAGCAATATTTTGAAGTAAAACTTTATGGGCAACATCTACTACTGCATTGCAAAAAACTACAAATAAAAATGCAAGTTTTATCATAACTAAACTATTTATTTTACTCATTACTCTACCTTATATATTTTAAATACTATTTAAACTGATACAATCTCAATTCAAACTGAAAAATTATACTAAAGATAACGTCAATAGAATATAAGAACTTTTTGCTATAATCAAAATCTAACTAAAAATAAATTAATCCAAATATATAAGGAATTTTATGTATCAAACCATAAAAAAAGAATGGTTTTCAAATATTAAAGGAGATATTCTCTCAGGCTTAGTTGTAGCCCTTGCTTTAATACCAGAAGCCATTGCTTTTTCAATAATTGCAGGAGTTGACCCAAAAGTTGGTCTTTATGCTTCATTTTGTATAGCTGTTGTTATATCATTTGTAGGAGGACGTCCTGGAATGATAAGTGCTGCAACTGGAGCTATGGCCCTTTTAATGGTAACACTCGTAAAAAATTATGGTCTTGAATATTTACTTGCGGCTACACTTTTAACAGGAATTATTCAAATAATCCTAGCTTATGTGGGAGTTGCAAAACTTATGAGTTTTGTTGCACGTGCAGTTGTGGTTGGCTTTGTAAATGCTTTAGCAATTTTGATTTTTATGGCACAACTTCCTGAACTTACAAACGTAACATGGCATGTTTATGCACTAACTGCTGTGGGACTTGGAATCATCTATTTATTTCCTTATGTTCCAAAAATTGGGAAAATTCTTCCATCACCACTTGTAACTATTGTTACTTTAACAGTTTTTGTATATTTTACAGGAGTAGATGTAAGAAATGTTGGAGATATGGGAGCGCTTCCTGATACTTTACCAATTTTTTTATTACCAAATATTCCTTTTAATTTTGAAACATTACAAATTATTTTACCTTATTCAGTTGCTTTAGCAGTTGTTGGTTTATTAGAATCTTTTATGACAACAACAATAGTTGATGAATTAACAGATACAAAAGGTGATAAAACAAAAGAAGCAAAAGGCCAAGGAATTGCAAATATAGCTTCTGGATGTTTAGGAGGAATGGCTGGCTGTGCGATGATTGGGCAATCTATTATTAATATAAAATCAGGTGGGAGAGGACGTCTTTCTACTTTTGTAGCTGGGTTTTTCCTTCTTATTATGGTTGTATTTTTAAGTGATATTATCTCGATTATTCCAATGGCTGCGTTGGTTGCTGTTATGATTATGGTTTCTATTGGAACATTTGATTGGGGTTCTATTAAAAGATTAAAAACTTTACCACTTTCTACAAATCTTGTAATGTTAACAACCGTTGTTGTAACTGTTTACACTCACAATTTAGCCCATGGGGTTATATCAGGAGTTCTTTTAGCTTCATTATTTTTTGCTAATAAAATCTCTCACTTTATGTACTGTAATATTTCATACAATGATGATAAAAGCTCAAAAACTTACCAATTTGTAGGGCAAGTATTTTTCAATAGTGCCGATAAATTTTATGAAACTATTGATTTTAAAGAGGTTTTAGATAAAGTAATTATTGATGTTTCAAGAGCTCACTTTTGGGATATATCAGCTGTTTATGCACTTGATAAAGCTGTTATAAAACTACGACGTGAAGGAGCTGACGTTGAGATAATCGGGCAAAATGAAGCTAGTAAAACTATCATTGATAGATTTGGAATTCATGATAAGCCAGAAGAAATAGAAAAAGTAATGGGAGGACACTAAAATGAGTTTTGTATTATGTTGCGTAGATGGGGAAAATTATTCACAAAGTGCTTGTGATTATGCAGTTTTAATTTCAAATAATTTGAATCTTCCATTAAAATTTCTAAATATTGTAGAGCACTCTTCAAAATCTGATATCTTAGATTTATCAGGAAATATCAAACTTGGAGAAAAAGATGATATGTTGGAGCAAAAAGCACAAGAAGAAGGAATAAAAAGTAAATTAGCAATAAAAGAGGGAAAAGAACTTTTAATTTCTTTGAAAAAAAGAGCTTTAATATCTTCTTCAAATGAAATAACTCTTATTCAAATGCATGGCGATGTTTTAGAAAATATTTTAACATTTCAAGAAAAAATAGCTGTTTTAGTAATAGGAATCAAAAGTCATGAAAATCATAAAATTGGTGATAATGTAAAAGAAATAATTAGAGAAGTTAAAAAACCTATTCTTTTAGTTAATAGTGATTTCATAACTCCTAAAAAACTTTTAATTGCATATAATGGATCAGAGAAATCAAAAAATTTCTTAATTGAAAGATCTAAAAATCCTATTTTCAAAAATATTATTAGAGATATAATAAATGTAAATAATGATAAAACTCTTTCAAAAAAACTTTTAGATGAAGCAAAAGAAATTTATGCAAAACAAGAAATTTATGTGGAAACAAATGTTTTAAGTGGTGATGTGAAAAGTGAAATTTTGATTCATTTAGGACAAAATGATTGTGATATTTTAGCAATGGGCGCATTTGGACACTCAAGAATAAAAGAATTTATTTTTGGAAGCCTTACAAGTGAAATTTTAGATTATTGTAAAAAACCTATTTTACTTTTTAAATAGAAAAGATTTACTCTTTTCTATTTGAAAAACTTATAAAATTCTTTTCAATAAACATATTTTTAAATCCAAACTCTTCTTTTATCCACTCAAAAGTTTTTTCCCTATAAATAAAAACATGGGTTAAATCATTTTTATACCACCACTTTGAAAAGTCAATATTATCCCTATAAATTCCAGTCATTAAATATAAAGTTGATTTTTCTTTTAATAAAGATTTTAAAAGTTCAAACTCTTTTTTGGGATTATAAAAATGCTCTATTACTTCACAACAAGCGATATAATCGTATTTTTCTTCTAAGAGTTTTTTATCATCAAAAAAATATGGGTCATATTCAAATATTTTATATTCACTTTGTCTTAATACTTTTACGATTGGAGAATCTTTTCCACAGCCAAAATCAAGTCCTAAATCATCTTTTTTATATTCATCTAAAACTGTATTTGTAATTGGAGAAACAAAATTTTGATAACCCAAATCATTTGAATCATTTGTATGACTTTCATATCTTTCTTTCTCTTTTTGATTATCCAATAACTTCTCTTTAGGTCGAAATATTCCACCACAACAAACACATTCATAAAATTCATCTTTGTAAAAGGGCGTTGAAATATTTTGGCAAAGGGGACAAATTGGCATCTAAAAACTCCTATTTTTTATAAAAAGATTTTATCATAATAAGGCATATAGCTACTTTTAGCTAATATTCAAAGAAAAAAAGGATTAAAAAATGGAAATAGAATTATACGTAGGATTCATAAGTTTCTTTTTAACAGCAGTAGCTCTGGTAGTTGCTTTTCTTTATTTATACGCAATTGTTACGCCTTATGATGATTACAAACTTATCTTTGAAGATAATAATATAGCAGCAGCTTTAGGTTTTGGAGGCGCAATAATTGGAGTTTCAATCCCACTTTATAGTGCATTAGTAAACTCTGTTTCTTATACTGATTTTGTTATTTGGGGAGTAATCGCAATATTAATTCAACTAATTTTTGCATTTATTGTTACAAGAATTACAGGAAAATATTCACTTGAATCAAAAATATCTCAAGGTGTTGTTCCAGTTGGAATTTTAATGGCATTTTTATCAATCTCAATAGGATTATTAAATGCAGGGTCAATGAGTTATTAATAACTCATTGGTTTTAGTAGATATAGTTTTCAATTATATTTGGAATGCAATCTTCATGTTCATGTTTTGCTATTTTTGACAAAACTAATTTTATTCTTTTATCTATTTCTTCTAAATTATTTAATTTATCCAAGAAACTAAATTCCCCTTGTTCTAAAGTAAAAAAATAAATATACATTTCTTCTGCATAAATAGAATTATCTGATTCTATTAATTCTTCAAAGATTTTGATTTTTTGGTTTAAATCTAACATATTTCCTCCACTAAATGATATTCTTTTGAAATTCTTGATGTTATGATTTTTTCTTCAAATTTAAGATTTTTAATTGGATTTTCTATAGTTAAAAAAGTTGGCATATCATTCATATTTAAAATTAATGTAACGACATAATCATCTTTATACTCTAAGGCTTTATTATATTCATTTTCAGTAAGTCTAAATTTTCCTTTTTTTTCACGAATACCTTTAATTTCAGATAAATACATAGAATCATTCACTGTTATTTGAAAATCATATCCATCTCCAAATAATCTTGCATCTTCCAAAATACCTGAATTAAATTTATCTATTTGATTAAAGTTATTCATAAAATAAATTTCTGCTTCAAGTCCTGTTTCTTGTAGTTTTTTAAATCTTGATTTAACTATTGGTTTCATATTCATCAAAATATCTTCTACTCCAAAATTCTCTTTCATATAAAGTTTTACAATATTTGCATACCCTTTTGCATCTTCATTTCCAAATAAATTATCAATTAAAAATTTTCTATGAATATATGTATCGCCTTTTTGCCACCAACCTTTTCTCCCATTATCTGGAAAAAAATGATCAAATAAATCCATTCTATTTTTAACAGTCCCTATTGTTTGTGCAATATTATTTTTTACACAATATTCATAAAAAGCAGTTTTTGTAGTAAATCCAAACTCTTTTATAAACTTATCATTGAATTTTGAAAGACCATAACCTATAAGATTTAATATCTCATAATTTTGATGTTTGTTTAAATTAATATTTTTCATTTAAATAAAATTCCTAGTTAAATTTTATATTTTAATTTTATCAAAGTTTTTTTGAATGGGGAAAAATATAGCAGTTTGTAATATAAATAGATTTTATCATATATCTACTTATCTTTAGAAATATTCATATTCTAATAATTCTTTTTTAATAAAATTAGTTTTTATGGTTAATTACCCAACTTTCTGATTCCCAATAAATATCACACTAGCACCTAAAATACAAATTCCTGCACCTATAATATCCCATCTATTAAAACTCTCTTTTTCGATTAACACTAACCATAATAAAGAAGCAAATATATAAATTCCACCATAAATAGCATAAACTCTTCCTGCTTGTTCCACATCAATTTTAGTTAAAACATAAGCAAAAAGAATCAAAGAAACAGTTCCCAAAGCCAACCACAAAGGAGTTTTTTCAAGTCTAAAATATAACCAAAAGGCAAAACATCCAAATATTTCGAAAAAAGCTGCGATAAAAAAAATTCCGAGATTTCCTATCATAAAATATCCTCTTTTAGCTCTTCTTCACTAGCTTTTAAAACATAAATAAATGTATCCACTTCAAACTCATCAAATCGCTCAACAGTAACTGGAATTCTTTCAAATTCAGCACCTTCGAACTCATCTAAAAAATCCCAATGATTTATAAGATTGTCTGAATAAAATAAAAAGCCATGAACAGTATCTCCATCTTCATTTAATTTGATTCCAGGATAACCCATACTAGCGCTCCAACCTGCATCTTTTAAAAAACCTTGCACAGTTGCTGGAACAAATTTTCCTACAATATTTTCCAATACATGACCATTTGGACAGTTTGGCATTAAAGTTCCATATACAAAAAGTGTCTCTTTCAAAA
>OBMA010001970.1_pt1 | contig 12249 bp, 8 predicted proteins | sample 1539141 | NCBI WGS metagenome assembly OBMA01 (sample SAMEA3991484, study PRJEB22521) | metagenome | biome: anthropogenic terrestrial biome; feature: sewage plant; material: raw primary sludge | place: Sweden | collected 2012-09-26 | reverse complement strand
CTGAACACTCTTTCCCTACACGACGCTCTTCCGATCTGTTTTATTTTTTTGCACCTTTCCTAATAGTATTAATCTCTAAAAGTGAAAAACTCTTAAGAGTCTTTACGAGCTCATTTAATACGTTCTGATCAGAAGCAAGACTACAAAATGCAATAGCCAATACTTTTTAGACTAAAGGTAGACGACTTACTAGCGGTTCAAGCTTCAGGAACTACACTCTCAATTACGTTCTAGTCCATTTTGTCCCTCTTTCCGGTTTTTTTTTTTTTACGTTTCCTTATGAAAGTATAAGTAATACTAAAGAAAGATTTATAAAGTGCCGTTACTGTTACGTATGATAAAACTTTTGATACATTTCTTCTTATTTAAGCCACTGTCTTTTCCTTTAGATAGATGCCGTACTTGTCCTTTAGTTCTTTCATGATTGGATCATTAATCTCTGGTGAGTATGGCGCTAGTAAGCCTGGTCCCTTGATTGTACCATCTAAGACGAATTTCGTTGCAATGGCAACTGGATAACCAACAGTAGCGGCCATAGAACTGTAACCACCAACCTTACCATAGTCAACTAAAGTGGATGTTCTTGTTTCGGTAGTTCCATCAGCCCATTCAATACCGAATTTGTGTTGTAGTACAACCATATCTCTTTCATTGTCTTCATATTGCATTAGTTCTTCTAAACGTGCACATAGAGTGTCTAAAGCATTACCTCTTGGTGTGATCTTTGCGTCAGAGAACAAGCCTAACCAAGCAAACCCGGAAAGGATTCTTTCTCTATCTTCATCATCTTTCCAAGTAGCCTTTGAGTCAATGGAAGCAATCAAATCTTCTTTAGAAGTAGACTTGGCACCTAAATATTGTTTTAGTGCTTCGTTCCAGGCAATTGGCTTGCTGAAGATTTCGTTAGCATCATCCTTCAACATACCCATGTCAACTAAAGCCTTAACAAATTCTGGGAAACCTTGATATCTCAAAGTACCTCTAATGACCGTTTCGGCTTCTGGAATATGATAAAGATCCTTGAAAAGGGTAGAGTCTCTATTTGGGTAGCAAACGAATGCATAACCTGGGTAGATGAAGTAAGGCTTAGCAGTGGCCATTAAGTCTTCGGAAGAAACAGTTTCAATCTTTCCGTCTTTCCAGTATTTAGCAGAGTTTCTTAAAGCCAGTAGCACACCTCTGGAGGACCATGAAAATTTGTATCCTAATGGATTATCAGAGTCTTCAGGAGCTGGTAAACCACCACAGTATGACAAGAATGACTTTAGCTTACCACCAGCTCTGTGAACTTCATCAATAGTCTTGACCGCATACAAGTGGTCGATACCTGGATCCAACCCAATTTCGTTCATAACTGTAATACCTGCCTTTACGATTTCTGGTTCCAATTCTCTTAAGGCAGGTGAGATGTAAGAGGAAGTGACGACATCGGTCTTTGTTCTGATGGCGCTCTTTACCACATTTGGATGGAAGGTGTATGGAATCAAAGAGATGACAACATCGTTATCAGCCAGAACTTTGTCTAAGGCACTGTCATCGGTAACATCCAATGAAATAGCCTTGGATCCAGAGGGCTTGGCCAATGCTTGCGCATTGGCTAATGTTCTACATGCGACAGTGACATTGATGTCATCATTAGCAGCCAATGTGTCGATAACAGGTTGTGCAACAAAACCAGATCCTAGCAACAAAACGTTCTTTCCCATATTAAAATATATAATACGTTAATATAACTCAATTGTCCTGATAAGTTTTCCCTACTGCCTAAGGATCCTTCCCATGTAATTTTACCAGGACCCTACGGTTTATATACCATTAAGCCAAATTCTGTGCTACTTTCTATCATCTATTGCTGATAATTCCATTGGAAATTCTCAATACCCTTTATTGACATCTTTATTTTTCACTACAAAGCGAATTTTTCCAACGGAATTTCGATTCCAGAGTATGAGTAATTCTTTTCACTACTAAACGCATTGCTTCGTGGTCAGTAGTAACCGCAATCACACTCTTCACTTCTGTTGTGGTGAATATCAAAAGAAACAAGAGATCATCCACAATTTCCTCAGCTTGACTTGTCTGCAGTTGCGATTAAAATTTGACTTTTGTTCCACCGCTCTCTACAGGTATTATATTTGGAAATCATCAAATGATGGGAATCCCCTACGTGGCACTTAGATACGATACATAAGACTCTTGCATATGTAGCTACCAACGTGGGAAAACCTTTCAAGTAACAGTTTGTTTGCTCTTAGCAACTTCTAGCCCTAATGAAAAAAAATGAAAAATAATTGCCAGCTTTTCCCCGCGACTTTTCAAAATCGGTATAAAAGCAAGTCGAAAATCAGTCAAAAAACTTTTCTCTCTTGATTGCTTATTGCAATCTCACTTGTTTTTTCCTTGATTTTACTTTCAATTTAGTTTACAATATCATGGGACTTTATCTCCATGACTATGCCATTTCTAGGTAGCCTATGGTAAACGAATCCCGTAGATTATTCACACGTTTGTTGTCTTTGTTGACAACAACACAGAGTAAGAAAAAGCAAAAGATTTATCTCTTTTGTCCATCTTTTTTTTATTTTGAAGGCGTGTAACATTTATTGGTTACAACATGGCTTGTTTTCTTGTCCTTAACAATCACCAGGAGAATTTTTTTTGAAAATTTTCTTCTATTTTAATTATGTACATAAATGTCGTCAGTTAACTACAAATGAGCTATCTATCAATATGCTTTTTTTTTTTTTTAATTACTGCTCAAGCTTGCTATCCCCTTCTACCTCCGTTTCCTAGCACAGAAGAAAGTGCCCATATATCATTATATTCAATTTTTAACTTGTCTCTTTTTCTTTTCTGCCTCGGTTTCGCGCATCTACTCTACACTATATTTTCATAATCATCTCATTTAAATGGCATTCATTCCCTTCCGCGCCAGTATATTAGTTACTAATCATACAGTTTCTTGTTTCAATTTTTTAGATTTTAATTAGCGGTTTTTTTTGGTTTTTCTTAAGATTGGTTTTATGATTTTTTTTTTCTTTTTCAAATTTTTTTATTATTTTTTCAATTTTTCTTTTTAAAAGGCTTGTGGTTGACTAGTCCTTTCTTTTTAGGGGTTGCTTTCTATGAGAACGTGTTCCATTAGTAAATATGCCAGGAGGATTATTGCTCGTGGGCTTCTTTACTGTTTTTCTTTCTAAGCATACTTCAATACCATCAATTGACTTTTTCTTCTTCTCTAAAGCATCGATTTGGCTCTTTTGAGTTTCAAAGTCGACGACGGCAAAATTGTCTGCAGCTGTTATCCTCATAACTTTACCGAATTCTTTTTCTAAGGCACTTCTCAATTTTTCTTCTCTTAAGCCATTTGTACCTCTAATGTAGATTGGATAAAAGCCGTCCTTGTTAACGGTGCTGAATACTGGTTTTTTCTTATTTTTGCTGTTAGCACTAGCGTTGTCCCTCCGATTCCCCATTTCAAATTTTCTTTCAGTCGGTTTCTTGGGTAGTGTTTCAGGTCTGATGTATTCAACCGTGGTATTATTTTTGCTAATTCTGTCGGAGTTTTCATTCATCAACTTTGAGGCCCATGTCATCTTTGGTGGATTCGCAACGGGCTCTGGAGAAGATGAAGGTGTTGAAGCGTTATTGCCGGATTCTTTGGCGTCGGAAACCTGTGGCTCTATTGGTTTAATTTCAGTTTCAGCTTCCTTTACGCCCCCAGGTACCGGTTTTTCATCACTAACTTCTTTACCGTTGGGCAAAGAAGAGTTATTAACAGCATTTATGGCCTCAACAGAGCCTTCCTTTGTCTTGATTGGTGCAGCTTTCTTTTCGGCTTTGAGAGATTTTTCATTTAGTTTAGTGACGTTTCCTAACTCTTCTGTAGAGACCTCATCTTGTTTGTGGTTGCCCTTAGTACTAGATGGTACCGTTTCGGTGTGAATCTTGGACTCTTTAGTGACGGGTATAGCCCGAGGTTGACTATGATCGAAAATTGGTTTTTCCTGAGTTGACGATTCAGTTGGCGCAGTTGTGTCTTTGACAGTTTCCTTTTTGGCCTTTGGTTTCGATATTTCTGGTGATTTTTCTTTTTCTTTTTCTTTTTCAACTCCGGACTCATGCCTTATTTTATCTTCTTCAACTGCACTGACAGAGTTCTCCTCGTTAGATTGTGACAAAGAAGCATCTGTTAAGACATAAGGCTTGAATGAATTGGGAATAAATCTGATTATATCATTGGTAATGTCAAACGTAGACCCATTGCTGGATGGTAGCAGGATAAATGTTTGACAAAACTTATAGACCGGAGTTCCTGTCCAAAACATTTCACCCGTGGCCATGATCAGAATGCTTTTGTGCAAGTGCCCAGTGTACTGGAAATCTATAGTATCTAATTTTAGTTTCAAGCTCCTAACTTTGGCATCATTTCTAGAAAAAAACTTATTAATGTTTTCACGTCCAGTAACTTTCACCGTTGGAAGAACGTCATCTTTTTCGTTTGTTGACTTGGACTGATAATTAGTATGCGTCAACTCGGCTGTACTTGCATAAAAATATGCCAATTTGGAAGGGTCGGTCCTCATTCTTTCGTAGTAGTTTTGCAAAAAGGCAAAACATATGTCTTGAACGGTAACACCCATTTTCTTTTATTTGATACTTCTATTCGAGGGTATGACTTCAAATGCAACTATTAGTGACAAGGTAATAAAACTATAACACACTTGAAAAAAAAAATGCGATGGTTTTGTAGTATTCTTCGTGATCTTTTTCTCTTTAAAAATCAACGAAAAATAAAGATGTATCAGTAAGATAAGTTTTCAACAGATTCTCTGTAAAATGATTGACTAATTGAATATTTGAAAGAAAATGAGGTTTGAACGAAAATAATAAAACAAAAAAAAATGTAATTAAATGGGCAAAAATGAATTAAAATGTAGGGAAAAAACACAACTTGAAGAATTAAACAGAGTAAAAAAATGAAAGCTTGTGGTAGGTGATATAAATAAATTAAAGCAATATCTTACTGTTTATTCTTCCTCTAGAATAGTTTTAGTACTAACGGTAACTAGAAAACTGAAGAAGTTTTTCGTATTCTTCTAATACTCAAGCAAAATATCCTATGTCAAGTACTACCACTTGTACAGTCTTCGTTTTGTACAAATTAGGTATGAATTGCTCTTTTTTGAAACAGTAATGGGATAAAAAACAAATGACTTAGTTTAACGTCCGCCGGTTGCGATAGAACTTTTAACCGTAACAATAGTAACAGTGGACAGGAAAAAAAAACGGTACGAAAAGGTAATATTGCCTAATCTGAAATAATGTAGTCACTCTAGAACTATTAATAAAGAAGCTTGTACTTCCTCTTATCCCTGGAATGGACGGTTATGCTGCTTGCAATATGTCATTCTTTCATTAATCGCCACCTGATGTTTTTCGCTGCTTTGGACGAAAAAATTTCCAAGAAAAAATAAATGGTTAAACAAACTACAGCGCACGTGACCGATAACTCTACGGGAATAACGCATCAATCTCCTGTGGAAGAGTGCTTATTGCATCGAAGAACCAATCTGTATTACTACATGTCCAATCATAAGCTGATGTTGCTTTTAAACTTTTTTTTTTAAAATTGTGTATACATATAGTACATAAATGATCATTGGTCCCCATCAATACCGTATATGACACCTTGGTACTTGGCGAAATCCGTACCGTTTGGGAACTTATGCATAGACAGCTTGCTCAATTGGCAGAAGGATAGAAGCATCAATAGACTCTGGCCGCCTGTAGTAGTAAATATAGAGAATCTTGGTAGCCCTAACTCATCGGCAAGTGTGGTTAGTGAATATTGCTGCTGCTGTTGCTGTTGTGAAGATTGTTGCAATTGAGGGTTCTTAAACTCCTGAATTATTTTATACACCAGGTTTAAGTCGTAGAAATTGGGCATGTATTGATGGACCCACCACTCGAAATCCTCCTTGTTGTTGGGCATGGAGTCATTCATTAGAATGTTGATCAGGAAACCTAGGTCATATGCCGCATGGTATGTGATCCAAGTAACAGAATCATCCATCATTAAACCAGAGTCCATTAGAAGTTGTGAAAATTCAAATACATCGATACCTGAATTTTCGTGTTTTTCGAAATTGATGCCTGATTTTCTGAGTAATTCTAACGATTCTGTAGACATGATTTCCTTCTTTGGGTCAAATTCAAAATTGAACTGCCACGTTGAGGGACCGTTGTCAGGCTTATTACCGTTAGCGTCACTCAAGGAAAGACCAAGTTGTATTGGATTTAAGAAGTCTACGTTGGCCCTCATTGTCTGATAGTGGTAATCGACCTTCGACCTGAAAGTGCCGATCGGCCTAGCCAAAGTCCCCACAAACTCAGTACTGATTGACACATGATTATACTGCGAGACCAGTTGTCTTATAACGGCGAACTCACTGTAAAGGTTGGACTTCCAGACATCGCGAACGAAAAGATAATTTGGGGGTGGTAAAAAGATCGGTGGCATACTTTGGTTGGTTAAATGCTTGGGTAGCTGGGAAGCCAAGGGACGATTGAGTCCCACTCCCTGCTGCTGTTGCTGCTGTTGTTGTTGCTGCAGAACGTTCAGTCCGGGCGGCAAACTAGCCACCGAAACAGGCGTTCCTATATTAAATGGCTGCTGCTGTTGTTGCTGTTGCTGTTGTTGCTGTTGCTGTTGTTGTTGCTGCTGCTGTTGTTGCTGAGTTAACAGTGGCTCGTTCTTCTGCTTCAAAAGATAGGCATTGTTCATCTCCTGATTAACAGAGCCATTAATTGTATTTACAGGCATCCCTTGAGGAAACATTCTTGCTCTATTAACCTGTGGCGAATACACCTGAGGTCCCATGTTTTGCTGCTGGTGTTGTTCAGAAGCCTGCCTCTGAGAGAAAAACTGCTCACCTCCTACAGCTAATACCCTCGGTTGTACATTCATAGATTGCATAATCCTTTTTGACCCTTTATAAATGTATAAAATTGAGTTGCCTGTTTCTAATCGTTCGAAGTATTTCCAGTATGAAAAACAAGGAAGCCCTGATAACGAGACACGCTAATAAACTTCAAACTGATCTTTCTTGTCAGTTATCATTCTACTACTATAATTGAAAAGACTCAATAAAGAAAATGTCATAATGATGAAAAAAGAGCGAGCAGCGGGTAAGGACCGAATTCCGTTTGGAATGACTGGTATAATGAGATTTATCTTATACTATAGAGAGGGCTATATCATTACCGAACTTAAGTTTTCTATTGGAATATTATACTTTATAAACTAAATAATTACCCATCTATGTTGTTTCCCCAAGAATATTTGCTGCCATATAATAAGAACAAAAAAAAAATAACAAAAAAAAAGAAAAAAAAAATCACTTGTAATCTTAAATTAATATTATACACCGGTTGTCCGTTTTTACCTCTATGCCGTCTTCTCAACTTCTTTCTTCTTTGGTTTTTCTTCCCCTTCCTTTTCAGGTGGAAGGACGAACCAAGGGATTTTACCTCTATTAAAATCATTCAATATTTGCTTAGAAACACCAGACTCATCAGGCTCACCACCCTTCAGTAATCTACCTTGTTTCCTTGCCAGAATTTCAATAAACTCCGTGGCATCCTTCCATCCTGAGATCTCGTAAGTTCTTTCCAAGTGCTTTACCTGACAACGTTTCAAAACACCTGGAATATATTGTTCTGGGTGTGTGACGTGTTCGACTCTGACAACACCTCTGAATAAAATGTCTTCTTCGGAGTCTTTACTAGAAGGCGGCACAATACCTGGACAATCAATCAAAAAAATTCTTTTCATAAGAGTAATATATTGCCAGACCTTAGTTTCACCAGGGATTGGTGCAACTTGACACACCTTTTTCTTTCTCAATGTGTTAATGATGGACGATTTACCGGTGTTTGGATAGCCGATAAACCCTACAGATATTTGCTTTCTATCAGTATGCAACTGTGAGAACTGACGTAGCAACTGAATTAACGAACCTTTACCAAAAGAGTTGGTAATAGATGCGTGAAACGCCAAAGTTGGACGTTCCTTTGACAAATGTTTGACCCAAGCTGCCTACTTGTAAAGTTAGAATTGAAAAAAAAAAACCTTCTGTTAGTAAAAAATACATTTTGTTCGATAATAGGTAATCTTTTGCCGCAAGAGAATGTAATAATCATTGTTATAGCCGAGATTGATTGTTTCGAAGAGTGGATTAAACTAAAAAAAAAAAAAAGTAGAAAATTGTGAGGATCTTTACTACGAACATATTGTATGGAGCCCGAGATAAAGTCTCAAGTAACAAAAGCTCAACTCATAAGATCCTCACTGTTCTAAAAAGCGAAGGTATACCTTTAAAACAAAGGTTGTCCTTCTAATTTACCCATTAGGCTTCCCCAGAACGGGGAAATATGGATAAGCGAACAGTATTACTCTTCCAAAACAGTAACAGACACTTCTGTAGATAAGTTTATCCTAAAACGGATAGAGAAGCACCCTGACAAAAAGGTTTGGTAATAAAAATCATACTCTATCGAAAAAATAATCTCTCGTGCTATCCTCTTGGTTGGAAAGAATCAAAAAAAAAAAAAAAAATTAACATACTGCAACCCAGGTAGGTACCAAATCACACTTATTAAGAACATAAATTAAATGCTTGTGTGGTGTTTCCTTCTTCATATACTCTTCCACGGACTTACAACGGGTACCCAATGGATCCCTTGCATCTAGAACATGTATTACCACGTCAGACGAATCGATGACTTTATATAATTCGTTCCAAATACGTTTGGATTGACCCTTACTGAAAATAGCTTCTTTTGCTGCGGAGGTCCACCCATTTTCTTTGTCTTCCTGGTTCCCCATTAGTCCTAATGTGGCATCTAAGACTTGCTTTTCCTCATACTTGGTAATGTCTTCATTTGTAGCCTTGACCAAGTCCTCTAGATTGGATGCAGCAAGACGTGGTCTCTTTCTTTGGGCTTTGGGCCCGAACGCATCAGCATAACTTTCGGTATCCAAAATTCTGGCTTTTGGGGATTCATCTGTGTCCTTTTCTTCCAACAATGACATGGGAAGCTTATTTCTTCTCAGAAGAACTTGATATGTATCTTTTTGGGTTTCACCCAATGCACTTCTGAAATGCTGCAGTGCGTCCTGAGATATCACTCTTGTGTTACCGAACCAACGACGATCTGGTTGGACCCTCGCATCCGGTATTGTGGAGTCCTGGAAAGAAGCGGCCCTAATTAAATTACCTTTCTTATTCCTGATCTCCTTCCCACTAGTGTACATATTCAGGAATTTGACTCTCTTGGAGTCTCTGTAGAAATTTTCACCCTTCACACGAAGATTACCATCTTTGGTGTCACCTTCACGAATACGTCTAGATTTCTCTTTCTTACCAGTACCCATTGTATTATTCCTCCCCTGATATTTAGTGGTTTTGCTGCAAGTCAACAGATCTTCAAAGTTAACACTTAAGGGAAAGTACTAACAAGTAGTAAATATCTTTTATATATTCTACGCTTCTTTATATGCCCAAAAAGAAGAAAAGTGAAAAATTTTTCTTCAAGCGAAAAATTTTTGCGATGAGCATCGGGCAAAAAAACGTGCTAAATGACAGGTTGTGTTTATATATTTGTTATTGATTCTATATTATAGTAAATTGGTGAGAACATTACCCAAGTCTTTGGACCCAGAGGATTGCTGCTTGATATCAGAGGGAGCATTGGCACGGCTTGTTTCCACACGACGTTGTTTAAATTCCCTGTGAGGGTGAGAATCTGCAGACTCTTCTTCTTTTCCGGCGCGCTTCCTAGAGTTCTTAATGTTTTGTATCATCTTACTTTGCTCCACGTTTCTAATGAATTCCGCGTTCAATTTATTGGCCTGTGAGATTTCCATCTCCAACTTAGCCTGTCTGATATCGTTCTCGCGGGCAATCTGTTCAGTCAAATCTGCCCATTTGAAACCTGGGAGGTACTTCACGTTCAGGATATCATCATGGTAGAAAGTACCTTTCTTGCCACCAATAATGTTCCCGTTCAACGTCTCCGCACACAATTTGGCGTCTCTTTTCCTAATAAACTCGGCCCAACCTTCTTCATACTTGTTTTTCTTGTTTCCTCCACCTTTAACTCTTTGCTTGTACTTTTGATCGTCCTCTTTCTTTAGAAATAGTCTATCTACCTCACCAAAACGAGTTAATATTTGTCTCATTTTTGCAGGTTTCATGTAAGGTGGAATACTGGAGAAGTATACTACCCCAGTCTTGTGTTTAGACTTCTTGGCGGCCTTTGATTTTACCAGTTGCCTTAGTTTTTCTGTTTTTAAATCCAGTGAAGTGGTGGACGAAGCTTGTTCTTCTACTTCTCGATCGAGCTTTTCTCCATTCTCTTTATCTGGTTGTTCTACATCCTCTTTTTCTTCTTGTTTTTGCTCTTCTTCTATGTCTGACTCATTTTCACTTTCGATGTCTTCTGCCTTCTTACTGAAGATGTCATCCTTACTAGAAATTTTTTTCTTGGTCTGAATTAAGACGTTATGTTGATCGGTTTCCTCATCTGAGGAAAAGTCCTCAAAGTCACTATTTACTTTTTCACTCATGCGTAAAAATTTACTCCACTCTGCTGCAGTAAACTGTTTGCTTTGTACTTACATAGCGATGGGTAGTTTGTCAGGTTGAAATTTTTCAAAATCTTAATAGCGAAAGTTTTACTGCGCAGTGTGAGAAAAGCTGGCTATAACGAAGTAATTCAAAATAATAAAACAAGAGAAAGAAAAAACTTACACGTCATTGCCTTTGGAAATGTGATCAGACAGACCCAATAGCACCGTTTAAATATTCTTCACGAGATAATGTAGTTTGTCAATTGAAACGCTATTTGGTGGCTGGCTAATCAAATATGGTCGATGAAGGGGTTGTCAATCCAGCAGCCCTTAAAGAATTGTCGCTATCTGTTTGTTCCTACATTTAATTTGCACTTAAAAGATACATGTGCATTATTGCAGTATATTATAAGGGATTCCGGAGTTTTCTAGTAACTTTCTAGTCGCGCAACCGAGAGATGAGTACTACAACGCAACCTATTTGGTAGTGCATCCTACACATTGTGAACGTTTTTGGTTCATATTACAATATTACGATATTACGAATTTTACCCTTTCTTTAATACTAACTTTGATCAGAAAGCACCTTTATCAATATGGCCACGTCTGGGAAGTCGGTCATAATCAAAAGGCTACAGGCTTTGGGGTTTGAAATATCAATATACGAATTGTGAGACTTTGTTTTATCTTAGGGACGAAAATGGATGTGTGAAATTACTTATGGAAGGATCAATAATAGCAACGTTTGCTAATGTGTTAAGATGGCAAAATGCTACTGGTACCGCTCGTTGAGTATCCATCATAATTAATAGCGCCAAAATTGAAACATTAACTGCGGTTTTAGAACAACTTTAGAATTACAGAGCAAGGTGATAAGATCTCAATAGCTTATGAAAAATAATAATTTTTTAGAACCTAATGAACGTGTCGAAACTTTCCGCAAAATATTATGTACATCTCTACTCAACCTTCTATTAGGATCATGAGAAATGTGTTAAAACAGAAAAAATGCACCCTCATAATAAAAAACTTAGCCAAACTCTTTCTAGTACGTCGATATGTATATCACACAATAAAGTCAATGCAGCATAACTTAGAATCGAGGAAGCGACTCCCCGTATTGCTCAAAATGGAAAATTCTATGGAAACAGAATTCATATGACTCTGAGAACTAAAGGAACATTATGACGAACAAAACTGCTATGATGTGAGGAATAAAGATGATACAGTCCTACCAAATACCAAAGATCGGGTCGTCGAGGGCGGTATCATATCTAGGGAGATTTCTTTTCAATTAGAGCATATTCATTATCAAGTAACCACCATTTGTATTTTTTTTTTCTTCTCAAGGTAGTTATTCTGTTCTGACGTGCAGAAGATGGGCGTAGCATTGACACAAAGATTCAGTGGGAAACTATATATCCATATCTCATCCTGGTTTGGAAAATGAAGAGCTGCATACTTATATGAGGGAAAGAAGGCTAAACAAAATATACGTAAAGCAACCATCAAGAGCCAATGGAATCTATTTTCAAAATTTGCGTTCTTCCAAAGCATTTATCCCGTTTGCTGCATTAATGAAAATTATGAACATTTATTTCCTTACCACACGT